>Ga0153915_10000229_pt1 | contig 50918 bp, 59 predicted proteins | sample Opewatmetagenome_2_FD_107003 | JGI IMG/M metagenome (GOLD analysis project Ga0153915, IMG submission 107003) | Freshwater wetland microbial communities from Ohio, USA - Open water 3 Core 3 Depth 3 metaG | ecosystem: Environmental > Aquatic > Freshwater > Wetlands | place: USA: Ohio, Lake Erie...
CTCAAGCCCACGCCGTATCGCTGGAAAGCCGAGGGCGCCGTGATCCTGGAGAAAATCCAGCGCGCACGGCTGGCGCAGGCGCAAACTGTTTTGTAATGCCATTAATGGGACACTACACTAGCAACTATACTAACACGCGATCTCAGTGCCAAGCCCCCGGCGCTTGTATTATGTATTATTCGGAAAGGTGTCTCACCAGCCTTTCGGCGGTGAGCGATTCACCATTTTCGTCCTCGTAGTAGCGGGCGAGGTGGGACACTTCCTCCGCCCAGGCGCCGGCCGCGGAAACAAATCCTCCCTCGCAGTGCTCGAACCAAGAAATCGAAGCGTAGGGTTCGTCGTGCTCGCTATCCAGGTTATCCAGGTCGGCATCTTCCCAAGCCTGCAAAGTCGAGTCACCTCCGGAGCGTGGAAGGAGCGAGCCGAGATTTTCAGCCCAAGCAGCGAGGGCGGAATTTAAAATCTCGTGGGTTTCGTGGCCGTTGCTTGGCTGGCCATTCGATGAGGTATATGAGGTGGTGTATTTCATTTTTTTGTGGGTGGCTCGGAGAGGAATCCGCTAGCATGGGCGATAGTCCTGTCGGCAGCGGCCCCACCGGCCGCCGGTAGAAGCGATAATGACGTATTGTCCGGGGGCCGCATAGCCGTCACCGCGTCGGAGTAGCTCGGAGTCGGTCTTGCGCCCGCTGCGGATGATCTCGACCAGGTCGACCGTGGGGTAGCCAAAAAAAATGTCGCGCGCCTGAGAGCGCCAGTAGGTGAGGGAGCGGTCGTCGTGGTTTGCGGCGATCCAGTCGCTCTCGCTCCGTCGGTAGTGGAGGGTGCTCTGTGAGCTCATGGTGATATGTGCTGCTCGGCAGCGCGGGGAATGGGTCCTCATCCCGGAGGGGCTGGTGATCTCGGGGCCATCGAGGTCGCGATCGACAGCCCCCACTGTTCACATTGCGCATCCGTAGTCGAGCTTTTACTATCGCCACGCGATACCTATTAAACAAGCTTATGGCAAAAAATGCGCACCACAGCTATTTCTCGCTCTTCGCGCAAAATCTACATCGCAAGATTTGCGCAGCCGCTCCCGCCGCACTTATCTTTCTGGGGTTGCAGTGGGGGATGGGGGGAAATCTCAATAACGTAAAGCACAAAAATTGACCCAAGAGCCAAACTTTGTTTGTAATCGCCCATTCAGTCTCAATAAGCCTACTTGAGAACTAATCTCAATTAGAACCTAATTCGCGCCTCGCCAACCCTAGGCGCCAGTTTTTACTGTTGACATTGAGACTCAGTCGCAACCTCTGTTGCGGGCATGGAAAATCTCGCGTGCGTGCGCGCGGCAGACATCGCGCAGCGAATCCTCGATGACCCCGGACTCGTCGGCAAGAAGTCCCTCAACGACCTAATCGCCGCAATCCCGGAGGTGCGCAGGCTGATCCTGTCAACCGCCGTCCGGTGCTTGGATGCGCATAAAGTGGTGTGGGACAAGCAGGCCAACGACGGAAAAGGAGGGTGGGAGCGCGTGGACGACGGAAACACGCAGATGCGCGCGGCGGTGCTACTGGCCGCATATTCCGACGGATTGCCACCTAAAACTGTGTTTAACATCGGGTTAGGTGAGCGCGGGAAGTCGGATGGCGGTGCGCTTACGCTCGCTGAGTGCGTTGCCCGGTCGCCGGCGCTTGCGGCATCGCTGCAAGCGCAGATCGACGCCGGTAAGGCAATGCAGGTGCAGGCCAAGGCGCCGCGACAGGTCGAGGCGTTGCCGGCAGGGTGACACGTTCGCTGACGGGATGCGGTTCGCCTCCGTTCGGTGACGGACGTCATGACAAGAGCGGGCAGGCACCGGCGCCCAGGCACCCCCAGCCTCGCATTTTGCACGACGGCTTCGGGTTGATTTTGATAAATTTATTCCTCCTCTCCATTCCTTCATTCCTAAGTCAACAACCAAAGATTGGTCGTCGATTGTGTGGTTGTTTTGTGTGTGGGTAGGCGGAGGGTGCAGCCTGCCTTATTTGGTTGTGTGACTAAAAATGGTGTGGGTGGGGTTGGAATTTTTGGCAGGAAAAGTTCTTCTGTTCGGTGAAGGTGCTTGACATTACGAAACAGTTCTGTATTGGGGTATGGACATGAAAACAAAATCAGTTGCTGATGGAAAGACGGGTATTAGGGTGGCGATTTACTGTCGTGTATCGACGGAGATGCAGACGGTGGAACCGCAGGAGTTGGAGCTGATGGAGTTTGCCAGGAACAGGGGGTTGGAGGTGGCGTATAAGTTTTCGGATGTGATAAGCGGGGCGAAGACGAGCAGGGCTGGTCTTGATGAGATGCTTGGGCTGGTGAGGGGAAAGGAGATTGGAGCGGTGCTTGTGGTGAAGATAGATCGGTTGGCTCGTAGCCTGACGCATTTCGCGCAATTGGTGGACGAGTTTCGGAAGGCCGGGGTGGCGTTGATAGCGACGAGTCAGGGGATAGACACGAGCAACGACAATCCTGCTGGAAGGTTGACGATGAACATACTTGGGGTGATAGCGGATTTCGAGCGGTCGATCATCAGTGAGCGGACGAAGGCAGGGCTGGTGGCTGCGAGAGGGAGGGGGAAGGTGTTGGGGAGGCCGAGTGAGAAGCTGGCTGGGAAGGATGTGGCTGGGATTGTGGCTGTGTGGAGAAAGGAAGGTGGTGGAATGAACGTAAGGCTGTTGGCGGAGATGTTGGGCGGGGTGAGTTTGAGCACGGCATGGAGACTGGCGCAGAAAACAGAAAGGAGCCAGTCATGAGCGAGGACAACGAGCGGAAGAGGCAAGAGGCCGACCTGACGAGGGTGAAGGAGCATGTCGGTCAGTTGATCGAGCATTTCGATTCGGTGCAGATACTCTGCACGCGGAGCGACCCGGAGGCGGGCGGGACGGTCTGCGTGTCGTGGGGTGCGGGGAACTGGTATGCGCGGTATGGGCAGGCGCGGGCGTTCTGCGTGGAGCGGGAGGAGGGGTTGCGGGAGGATTTCCGGGATCAGAACGGATGAGGGATGCGCAACGCGCGTTCCATCTGGCCACTTATTAGACCGTCCGAACCTTTAACTCTGAAGAATGAATGAGCTGGCACTATTCGCAGGCGCTGGTGGCGGCATACTCAGCGGCAAACTCCTTGGATGGCGCACCGTCTGCGCCGTCGAAATCGAGCCATATGCTCGCAATGTGCTCATCGCTCGGCAAGACGACGGATGCCTCCAACCCTTCCCAATCTGGGACGACGTGCGCACATTCGACGGAAAGCCTTGGCGTGGAGTGGTGGATATCGTCACTGGCGGATTCCCGTGCCAAGACATCAGCTACGCCGGGAGTGGTGCAGGTATCAACGGCGAGAGAAGCGGGCTGTGGTCTGAAATGGCTCGAATCATTCGCGAGGTGGGACCGCGCTTCGTGCTCGTGGAAAACTCCCCAATGCTCACTTCTCGCGGGCTTGGACGAGTACTCGCAGACTTGGCCGCGATGGGGTATGATGCGAAATGGGGAGTGTTGGGAGCTAACCACGCCGGCGCACCTCACCGCCGAGAAAGAATCTGGATTCTGGCCAACGCCGACAGTCTGCGGGAATTACAACCGAGCTGGCATCACTCCGAAGGCGGGCGATGGTCTGGCGACAGCGATGAGGAAATGGCCGACGCCAACCTGTCAGGACGCGAAGAACAACGGCGCACCATCGCAGATGAAGCGGAACACGAAGCCGCTAAATGCGGAGGTTGGTGGGCCGCTGAACCCGACGTGGGTCGAGTGGCTCATGGGGTGGCCGCTCGGGTGGACCGACTGCGCTGCATCGGCAACGGACAGGTTCCGGCAGTGGTGCGAATCGCATGGAATATCCTTCAACCTAATGAACAACCAACACACGCCGCAGAGGCAGTCTAACGAGTGATGACAAGAATGTTTTCCGATTATTTCGCTTGACGATAGCGGAAAGATTGTCGTATGTGTGATGGCATCATGAATCCGAAGAAAACGAAGTTTACGCCGACTGCGATGGTGGTGGTGCGGATGTGGTATTTGCAGGAGAGCGAGAGCCAGTTGGCTGTGCAGATGGTGGATGCTGCGACGGTGGATGGTGTGAAGCGGTTTGTGTGGTTGCCTGTGAGCCAGCTTTACAAGGTGAAGAAACACGAGAAGGAGAACGGTGAGGACTTCGTGAGGTTGGACATGACTGTGCCGGTGTGGTTGAGCGAGCAGAAGGGGCTGAAGCAATTTGAACTTGACACGCATAGCACAACCTGACTTTGACTGAACTGCGCGGATATTCCTCCGATGCACAAGACCAACAGCAGTCTAACATTTGGCCGCAAGGCCCGCCACCCATCGGGGACGAAATTGCCTGCGCACAGCGCGGGACGGAATCATTTTCGTGCTGCCGGTGGGTGGCGATAATTACCAGCCATGAGCGAACTTCCATTGTATCGTATTGCAAGATGGAACGATACATACGAAAACAACCGATCAAGAAAGATCGAGGATTTGCGTTGGGTGCCAATTCCAAACTCGCACGACGGCGAGAAATACACTGAACTGATTATGAGGGAAGATGGGCCTGAATTGTTTGCGGCTTGGATACTAATCTTGCAAGTGGCATCTCGGTGCGTTGACAGGGGCACACTGATGCGCTCAAATGGTCACCCTCATGATTCGGCCAGTTTGGCAATGAAGACTAGGGCACCGGAGAAGATATTTGCCGTTGCGTTGCCGTATCTGCGAAGCATTGGATGGCTGGTTGCTGAAGTAAGCGAGCAGACGGAACTTACACTAGAGCGTCAGGCAAGTGCGCCGCAAACGTCACCCGAACGTCAGGCTGGTGACGAAGAAGGGAATAGAAGGGAATGGAAGGAAGAGAATAGAATAGAAGGAACTCATATGGGTTGTTCCGTTGGTGGTCAGTCTGGTCCGGCCAAGGACGCCACCATGCTGAGGATCGAAGCCCTGTTTCGGCGGAGGGCGAGCACGCCTTGGGATGCTTCGGAGTTGCGGGCGCTCAAGGCCAACCGGGCGGCAGTGGAGGCGATGGACGAGAAGGATTGGGCCTTATTGGAATGGTGGTTCAAACAGCCGGCGGAAGGTTTGTATCGGCGCAAGGACATGGGGACGCTTTTGAACAACTGGAATGCCGAGGTGCTGCGGGCTAGGGACTACAAGGCGAAGAATGCTGATCCCGACCACAACCGGCCTTGGTTGGAAGGAACAGGTTTGGAGTAAGTGACTGAGGTTAAATCATGAACGAGCACGACGAAACGACCAGAGTATGCGAGGAACCGATGCCGTTTGGCGAGGTGATGCGGACGGCGGAGGCGGAGTTGGCGGACTGGCAGGCGCAGTTCGCGTCCAACCCGCAGCGGTATCGCCAGCCGGGCGTGTGCTGCGCGGTGCTGCCGGATGGGCGCAAGTGCGAGGCGGCAATCCCGCCGCCTTGGGTGATCAAGTGCGGGTCGATCATGTTCCCGGTGGTGCATTGCCCGGAATGCACACGGTCCTATTTCGAGCGCGAGGCGCGCGGCGACCAGTTGGCGCTGGAGGCGGAGTTGGCCTGGCTAGTCCCGCCAGACTTCGTTGGATGGGACAACAGCAAGGGCAACGGCAAGCTGCGATCGGCGGCGCTCAAGACGCTTGAATCCAACCCAGGAAAGGGGATTGTTATCCACGGAGAGACTGGGACGTGCAAGACCAGGGTGATGTGGGAAATGGTGAAGTTCTTGGTGGCGCGCGGGGAGAAATTCCTGTGGCGCGACGCGGCGGAACTGGAGGCCGGCGGGATCGACAAGGAGTGCTACTTCGTGCGGCACCTGTTCATTGACGATCTCGGAAACGAAGGTAAGAAGCCAAGCTTCCAGCCTGCATTACTTGGTCTAATCCGCAAGCGGTGCGACTGGCACCGACCAATTTACCTGAGCACGCAACTGGACGGCGCAGGGTTCAAGAAGCGGTTCTTTGAGTCGCACGCAGGACAGGCAGTGCTCCGGCGGCTGCGCGACCATTCCGTGATGATTTCCTCGCTGCAAAACACCCAATCTCCCGATGACCTATGACGAACTCAAGCAACTCCTACCACGCGCTAGCGAGACATTCCTGCGCGCCAATTGTGATAAGTCTGAGGGGACTCGGCCACATCGTCAGTTTCAAAAACACGAAGATGATTGCGCGGGGGCGGCTCATTACCAACCCAAAAAAGCAAAAGGCGATGGAGAGTTACATCCTTGCTATCGAGTGCGAATTACTCTCCGCATTTCGGACAACCGCCGACGCGACGCAGATGGAGCACTCACTAGCATCTTGGACGCGCTTATCCATGCCACAGGACGACTCAGTAGACTGGATACAGGAAATAAGCATCCGGGTGGAGCGCGTGAAACACGGTGATGAGGGGGCGGAAATAACCATCGAGAAACTTTCGCTTGACGAAAGTAAGGAAATTTTGTAGCAGTGACACTATCCCTATGAAAGCAATCTATGTTTCCACCAGTGAGACGAGCCGAGATGCGGCGATTAAACTCGGACCCGACCTGAGCCAGTTGCAGAAGAAGGTCTACAACTTCATCCTGTCGCGCGGTAACTACGGCGCAATGGAAGAGGAGATTCAGATGGTGCTCGCACCCAAACCATCGACCCAGCACCCGCGCCGCATCGAGTTGGTGCGACGCGGAGAGGTCAAGTCAGCTTGGATCAGGCGCAAGCCCCTGATCGGAATGTCGTCGGAAGTCTGGCGGGTGGTGATTTCCAAGCAATTTGAGCAGCAGGAGATGACGCTGTGAAAACCTACGCTCCAACACAGGGAATGAGCGAGTGCCCGGAAGGCGCATTCGTGGAGAAGTCGGAAGCAGAGAAGCTGATCGCTGAAGCAAGGCCGGTATCCGAAAACGTGAAGGCTGCGAGCGTTGCCTTTGGTGCTGTGGATCGTAGTCCGGACATAACACCAAACCCTCACCCCTGCCGCGATGGTAGCCGCCTTCAAACCTTCACGCTTCGTGGAGAAAAATCTCAGGCGTAGCGAGAGTAGCGGCAGGGACAACTTTCCCAGAAAATAAACAACCATGAAGACACAACAAGAAATCCGCGATTACATCGCTCTGCATCCAAATCATACCAACAAGCAAATCGCTGACAACATGCACCGCCACGGCGTCACCAAGACGCAGGTGCAACTGGCACGCGCACTTGCGCCGTCAAGCGCAACAATTAATGCTGAATCACAACCAACGGTCTGCGGGCATGGAGTTAAGCCACTTGCCGGGCTGATGGATCAGTTCGACGACATTTCCAAGGTGCAGAAAGCGATGCGTGCGTTGCCAAAGGCGGCATACGTCGATGACGATGAGATGAGGCGCAACCTTGGAATCTCAATACAACGATGGCGAGAAGTTCGCTCTCACCCAACGCTTTCTGGATTCATATTCAAGTTGCCAAACAATCGTTTTGTCTGGCTTCACCAAGAAGCGCAGGCTAAACTTACGGCTGCAATCAACCTATCGCAGTCATGAGTAAAAAAATCCAAGACCTGATTTCATCCGTGGCGCCGACTGACGAAGTGCGCCATCTCAAGGCAGAGTTGAAACGCCTACAAGCGGCGCTTGAAAAACGGCAGCGTGACGCCGGCCAGATTCATGAGGCAATGGCAGATGTGTTGGCTGAGATACCGTTGGCCACACCGCCCAAGATGTCGTTCGTTCCAAGCAATGGCGACAAAGTTGTTGCCACGCCATGCACCCATGTTGTGCAGGCGTCTGACTGGCACATTGGCGAGGTTGTGCCGCCAGAACACGTCGAGGAGTTCAATGAGGCAAACTACTCCATCGCCTGCGAACGGGTTGGCAAGTTTGGGCATCAGATTGCTGCGCAAACAGAACTAATGCGCCACGCCTACACCATCAATGACTGCCATGTTCTCGGAACTGCCGACTGGGTGAGCGGGGACATTCATGACGAATTGATCCGCACGAACGAGTTTCCTGCCCCGGTGCAGGCGGTGAAGTCAGGCTTCCTGCTGGGGGCGTTTCTCTCCGGTCTTTCTCAGCACTTCGCACAGGTCAACGTCGATCTCATTACCGCCGGCAATCACGACCGATTAACCCGCAAGCCTCAGTCTGCCGATGGTGGGCTGAACTCGTGGGGTTATGTCGCCTGCGAAATCGCAAAGCAACACGTCTCCAACATCCCCAACGTGAAGGTCCGCATCCATTGCGCTCTTTCTGCCATCGTGGAGATTGCCAACACTCGCTATCTCATCACGCACGGCGATGGCATCAATGGAACGTGGGGAATCCCGTTCTACGGGATCGAGCGCAAAAAGCAGAAGGAGGCGATGGCCCGCATGAATCTCGACCAGTCGAAGCATTTCGACAAAATCGTGATTGGCCACTTTCACACGGCGCTCAACCATGAGCATTGGCTGATTGGCGGCTCACTAACAGGAACCAATGAGTTCGACCACAAGGAAGGGCGTGCGAGTGCCCCGCATCAAACAAGCTGGTTCCTACACCCAACGCACGGCGAGTTTGCTTGGTCTCGCTGGTGGTTGTAATCACTATGCAGCGCCATCACAAAATGCTTGGAGCGCACGCCACCGGGATAGCCCCCGGAGGGTTTCGCTGGAACCGGGCGACGACATTCGACCGGATTCCGCGCTCGACTACGCGGGAAATCCGCGATGCGTGCGACAGGTTCTTGTGGCGCGACAGCAAGCCCGTTCTTCCCGACAACTCACACGTAACTCTCTGCTCCAGGTTGAAGTCGGCCAAGACCATCACTGGGTAGGACATTGATTGTCCAACCACAGCGGAAGTTCTTCAATCTTGCACATCGCAACAGCCCGCCAGTATGACATTCCAGACAACAGGACGCGCTGACCCGCAAGGCCGGCGCGTTCTATTTTCGGCTTGTGGATACCGAGGCCAAGCGCTGTGAAGAATAGGCGGTTCAGGTCGTGGTCGATCAGATGGCCGGCGATGGATTCAGCCTTGCCATTTGATGGCTTGTCCCTGTGCAAAGCCTGACCGCCGGACTCCGCGCATAAATACGCCTCCCGCAGCATGTCGTTGGCGAACAGGATCATCCCATTGTCTTTGGCAAGAAACGGCCCCTAGCATCGCGGGTAGGGCTAAGGAGTCTAACATTGTTAGCAAGTTCGTGAGCTAGTGATTGAAGTTCTTTCGATTGGTAGCGAAGCGAATCAACGGCCGTGAGTAACTCGGAAATTCGATTCTCATATTCTGCGAAGAGGCGCTTTTCATCATCAACGTCTACGATTCGTATCCTCCAACGAAACCAGCGGATTAGTTTGTTCATGGCAACGGCAAGTGGACAGTCCAGACAACTATCGTCAAGCGAAATCTTTTTTCTTGACGCGACAAACACGATGAAGCAATTGACCGGATTATGCCAGCAAACGTCACATCAATTCCAGATTTCGGAAAGCGCCTGAAGGCCCGCCGGGAAGCCATTCACAAGACCGCCACGGAAATTGCCGATGCATCCGGCATCTCGCTTGGCAACTACTGCAATTTGGAGGAGTGCCGGTCGCTTCCATCGCTTCCGGTGTATCGCCAGATTTGCCGTGCGCTTGGAGTTACTTCTGGCCAGCTTCTCCGCAAATGAACACCGACAAATTATTCACGCTGCGGCGTCTCTCGTGGGGCGCCCTGTGCATGGAAGGCGACGACAATTTCCCGCATCGCGCGGAAGCGGCCAAGACATTCGACCTCGACGGCGACAAGGTTTGGGTGGCGGAACGAGTTGGGCTGAAACCCGGAGACGTGGTGGTTGACGTGGGCGCTTTCGTGGGAGACACTCCGTTCGTATGGGCCAACAAATTCGGCTGCAAAGTTCATGCCTTTGAGCCGTTCTTGGACGCCTTCGTGTGCTGCATCTACAACTGCCGTTATTTGCCTGTAACGTGCTACAATGTTCCCGCAGGCAACGGCGAGCGTGTGCGGTTGGAATACAATTGCCCAGGCCCGAACTTTGGGATGCGCAGTGTACGCGCCGATGACGGTCCTGAATCGGTCGAGTCATTCCGCATCGACAGCTTAAACCTTCCGGCGGTGAAGTTCATGAAAATCGACTGCGAGGGTAGCGAGATTCCGACGCTGCTTGGCGCAGCCGAGACGATCCGGAGGTGCCGCCCGATTTTGTTCGTCGAGATGTTCCGCGACGGGCAGGCGTGGCGCGGATTCACGCCGGAGCAGTTGGAGGAAACAATTCGCGTTCTTGGATACAGGCTGGAAATGGTTGGTGAGCTTCCAAGATATGACTGGCTATGCTGGCCGGAGTGACACGCATCATGACATCACAATTCAGGATTCCATCAGAGTTCCACGATTTTTCTATGCGGAACCAGTTGGGCGACTATCTCAACAAGCACGGACTGACCGGGAATTTTGTGGAGGTTGGCGTGCTATTCGGCGCATATTCGGAGATTATCCTAAAGTCGTGGGATGGGCATCTGCACTGCGTTGATCCGTGGATAAACCAAGATGACGCGGTTTATTTAGACGGGGCTAACAAGCTAAACATGGAGACAATCTATGCCACCGCGAGGGCAACGATAGGCTCCAATCCCCGTTGCACCCTGCATCGCATGATGAGTCTCAATGCCGTTGGCTTGTTTGACGATGGCGAACTAGACGGTGTTTACTTGGATGGCAACCATGCGCTGCCTTCCGTGCGCTCGGACATCCTGTGCTGGTGGCCAAAGGTGAAGATTGGCGGCATTGTCAGTGGGCACGATTTCTTCACTCGCTACGACAACGACACCAACAGCGATGCGCTAACGGCGGTGATGGAACTGTCGGAAATTATCGGTGTTAGGCCGCATATCACTTGGGATACGAGCTGGTGGTTCACGAAGACGGCTGATGCCGACATGAAGTTCAGGCAGGCAAACATTGAAGGAAGGTTTGAGCAGCCTGTTTTCACAAACAACAACGGGATTCATCCGGTCGTGGTTCTTCCGGTGGCGCGCTTCGACTGGAATCTGGCAGTGAAGTGGCTGCGCTGGGTTGGAAATCTGGACTGTCCCTTGGTGGTTTATTGCAGCCCTCAGTTGACAGAGGGCGAACTTGACAACCTCGACACGGGCGGGCGCGTCGTTGTGGCGAACGAGCTGAAGGAGTGTGGATACTTCGGAACTCCAAATGGGGTTATCAAGGGCGCGCTCGAATACTGCGAGAAGAATTACAGTGGGCGTGCCGTGATTTGGTGCGAGGCGGACACGGTGCCGATGTGTCACGACTGGGTGGAAAAAATCATGGACGAGTATAGCTCCTGCGGGCGTCCGTTCTTAGGTGACGTAGAGTTGGGTGGGACCAAGCCGCATCTCACTGGCAACGCTGTCTATCATCCCAACTGGCGCAAACTGGCTCCGTCCATCGCAGCATTGGGGAAGGAGGCCGAGGGGTGGGACAGCCTGTGCGCTCACGATACGATGCCAAGGTCGCGGAGGAGCCTGACGATTCAGCAAATTTGGCGCCCGAAACTTCCGATTACTGCGGAGTGGGCCAAGGAGAACATCCACCCAACAACCGCGCTGTTCCACCAGTGCAAGGACGGGTCGCTTATCGACGTGCTGTGCCAGCAACAGGGTATGGCGATTATTCCGTTGGCCAAGGCGCTGTGCGAATCGACCTACGAGACGCAGCGCACGCAACTTGTTGCAAAACCGACTCCGGTTCCCGTGAAGGCTCCTGTAGTTGTTACACAGAAGCGCGCCGACAAGCAGGCTATGGAAATCCTGATTGTTACGTTCAAGCGCGACATGGAGTTCTTGCGCTATTGTCTGCTTTCCATTGCCAAGTATGCCACTGATTTTTCCGTGGTGACGCTCGTTGTCCCGCAGACCGAGCGCGGGCTTTACGACTGGACGCTTCCGCAGGCAAAGGTATGCTACTTCGATGAGCCTCCTGGAAAGGGGATGCTGGCCCATGAGCGCGAAATCATGCGCGCAGACGAGTGGTGTCCTAACGCGAGATACATCCTGCACCTCGATGCCGACTGCATGTTTTGGAATCCAACCACTCCGGCAGACTTTCTTCGCGACGGGAAAGCCTTCAACCGCCGCGAGGCATACAGCAACATCGGCAATCCCAACCGCCACATCTGGAGCCGCTGCGTAGACAAGTTTGTTGGCGTAGAACCGAGATACGACTACATGCTCAGGCATCCCCAAGTCCACATCCGGGAAGTTTACGCCAAGGCGCGGTCAGAAATAGAGCGGCACACGGCTCGCGTTTGGGACACGCAGATCATGGCCGGGCAGAACACATTTCCACAGACATTTGCCGAGTTCCCGACGCTTGGCGCAATTGCAGATAAGTTCTTTCATGAGTTCTACCATTGGGAGGACTACGACAAGAAGCAGGATCGCCGAACTTTTGGTATCCCAGATAATCAGGACTTTCAATTTGTCTACACACCGAATCGAAATCACGTTGTCGAGTTCTGGAGCCACGGAGGGCTTGGCTATCGGCCCGCTGGAAGCGTAGAGACCTACCGCGAAATGGCTGAGAAGTTCCTGCGCGGAGAACTGCCACAATTCTATCTCAAATGATAATCCTTGCCTTACAGTTCCACAACGCCGACAAGCCGCAGGCAATGCGCCTTGCAAGGCTCATTGCAGACTTGGAGGAGATTCCGCGCGACGATGTGGAGTTTCTGTTTGTTGCCCGCTACGACACGGAACAAGATGCGGATACAATGGAATATGTACGCAAGAAGTTTCCAAGGGTGAGTGCGTTCACCTCGACCACGCGCCTGACGGGCTGGCCGCAGGGACCGAATGCGCTGGTTAAAGACCTTCTGCTTTCGCTGGATCATCGCACGGCAGTTGACGGCGTGCTGCTGATCGAGCCTGATTGCGTCCCTCTCTCCCGCCACTGGCTCAATATTCTGTTTGACGAATGGGGGAAGGCAATCCTCGACCGCAAGGTGATGCTTGGGGCGTGGCGCAACTCTGGTGCGCCGGGCGGGCATATCAACGGCAACGCAATTATCATCTCGGCCCTGCCTAGCTGGCTTAGGTCGTGCGGGTTTGAGTTCGCACAGGTTGACCAGTTGAACGCATGGGATTGCGCAATTTCTCCTTGGGTGCGCGAGCACTGGGCGACAACCGGGCGCATCAAGAATCGCTTCCAGTCACACAACGCCACGGAGGACGATCTTCTCACTCCTGACGTTGGCGACGAGCAGCCGGTTCTTGTTCATGGCTACAAGGACGACAGCGCCTACAATCTCGCCAGAAAACTGCTGAAACTAGAATGAACCACATTATCTTCTCACTGCTTCACGCGACTTGGCACCGACCTGAAAAGGCGGTGGCGGCGATGAGGTTGTGGCTTGCGAGAGCGATCAACCCGGAAGCTATCGAATATCTCGTGGCGGTGAACGATGACGACGAGGCAACGGCCAAGGCTTTCCTTGACGAGAAGGCAATTGTGGTCAACAGACCCTATCGCGGTTCTGCACCGGCATGGAACGATGCGGCGAGATACAGTTCGGGAGACCTGTTGGTTCAGGTGAGCGATGACTTCGATCCGCCATGCAATTGGGACGTATCTTTGCTTGAAGCAATCGAGCGTGGCACACAAGGAAACTGGCTTGAGAAGCCAATGGTGGTGGCGGTAAGCGACGGCTACCGCACCGACTCACTGCTGTGCATGTTCATCTGCAACCGAGAATACTACGAACTAGAAGGCTACTTCCTGCATCCCTCGTTTCGTAGCGTATTTTCGGACGATCACGCCACGTTCAGGGCACTAAAACGAGCTCGGGATGGAGAGGCTATTTTGGTGAACGCAAGGCATCTGGTGTTCAAGCATGAGCATCACTACCACAACCCGGATATTCCTATGGATGAAACCTACAAGCGTCAGAACTCAGACGAAGCCTACCGCAGCGGAGTGCTATTGTTCGAGTCGCTGAATCCCGATTGGAAAGAAACCGGGCTGGTGGACTGGCGCAAATGAAAGAGAAACTTCTGATTGTTGTCGCGTGTTTTAACAGGCCAACCCACACCAGGCACTGTCTGGAGACGCTGGCCGCAAGCAAGGCACCGCAGGACATACTCTGCTGTTTCGATGATGGCAGCACAGAATACCACGCCGGCTTTCTTGGCTCCTTTGCGGAGTTGAACTTCAACACCAACCGCCGCATTGGCATCCACGCGCAGCGGATTCTCCACTTTCAGTTTGCAGGAGAGATGATGGGAAAGATTCCGGAAATCACTCGCCTCTACCTTACGGACAACGACACGATCCACGACCCGCATTGGCGCGACAATCTCGTTCAGGTTCAAGACGAGTATGACGGGGCGCTAGTGTGCGGTTACGACACGCTTTCCCATTCTACGCTTCCCGGAAACACATGGCGGGACGATCCAGGCGAGCGAGTGATCTGGCGCAAGTATGCTCCAGGCGTGAGCTACCTTCTGACCGCCGACCATGTTACAGTGGTGAATGGCAGGCGCAACATGCTGCAAGCCGGATGGGACTGGATAGTGCCCGACTTGCTAGGAAATTGCTGCGCAATCACGCGGCAGGGGTGGCTCGACCATATAGGATTTGGCGGGGACCGTCACCCATCTGACGATGGGCCGGAAGGTGGGGACCGGGTTGCTAACCCAACTGCGTGGTTGCAACGCAAGCGGGCAGAGGTCATCGCTGAACTCAAACATGACGCCACAAGAACAAAAGCTGATTGACGACGCAATTCGCGGCGATGCCGGTGTATGGTTCGAGGTCAACGGGAAGATTTTCGACAAGTGCCGGAATCTCATCAGCCCGACGTGCAACTATCTCCAGCGGTTGATTCAGTCGGTGGTCAACAAGATGCGGGCTCTGAACCTGCCTATCCGTCTGATTGCGCTCAAGCCCCGCCAAAAAGGATCGACCACGTTCTTTGGTGCGCTCGACTATACTTGGTTGCGCAGCCGGCCAACGGCGGCTTGCGTCATCGGTGGCCAGTATTCTCAGACCAGTTCACTTTGGCAGATGCTCCAGACCTATCACAAGTGGGATCATTTCGACTGGGGCAACACGGGTGAGATAAATGCAAAGGAGGGGCGCTGGTCGCACGGCAGCACGCTGATTCAGGAAACGGCCAACGATTCGCTGGCAGGCGTCTCGGCTACCTTCCAATTGATTCACTGCACTGAGACCGCGCGCTGGGCAGAGTATGGCGTGAGCAACGCGGCGGACGTTCTGGTAAACTTGCTGAAGTGCGCCCCGCTTCTGCCTGAGACGGTGGTGATTCTTGAGAGTTCTGCGGAGAAGCAATCTGGCGATTTCTATAATAGGTTCGTGGAAGCGGTGGACGCCGAGGCTTTCCTGAATGGCGAGGTAACGGTTCAAGCCGGGCAGTTCGTGCGCCTGTTTGCGCCGTGGTTCGAGTTCGAGGACAGCACGCTTTCCGAACACCTGACCGATGACCAGAAGCGGGCGGTGGAAGAATCGCTCGACAAACACGAGGAGTTCTACGGGGAGAAGGAGCTAATTTCAAAGTATGCCACTCCGGGCGCCGATGGGGTTGTGCGATTCGGCGGATCGGTCAAGACGCATGACGTTTGGGAGCAACTGGCGTGGCGCCGATGGGCCATATCTGAGGAGTGCAAACGCGACAAGTCCATCTTCGACCGGGACTATCCCCACTCGTGGGAGGATGCGTTTCAAAAGAGCGGCGAACTGCGCTTCAACGCAACCGGGCTGAAGGTTCTGGAAAAACGGCAGTCAGCTCATCCGGCGGAGTTTGGCATCCTTGAGGAGAACAAGAACGGCAAGATGGTGTTCCGCCCCACTGATGAGAGCGAGGCCCAGATTGTAATATTCGAGCGCCCGATTGCCACAAAACGCTACCTTGAAGCAATCGACCCGATGACCGGCATCATGCAGACAGGTGGCAAAGACCCAGACTATCATAGCACGTTCATCCTGCGCGCAGGTTATTACGATAATTCCGGTCGGTGGCGTAGGCCGGCAACGGCGGCGCGCGTTATACAATGCCGCTGGGATATTGACGTTCTGGAGGAGCAGTCTTGGCGACTGGCCCGCTTCTACGGCGGCAAGGGCGGTTGCAAGATTGTCGTTGAAATCAACAAGGACCGTGGACTGATCGAACTATTCAAGCAACGCTCGGCTGATCTCTACCAGCGCGAGATATTCAACCAGCGCGAACAGAAGGTGACGAGCGCGCTCGGTTGGGATACCACGCCAAAGACCCGCGAACGATTGATCGAGAACTTGGCCAGAGCCGTGCGCGAGTGGGACAAGGACGGTGATGGAATCGACATTTTCTGCCCGATTGCGGTTGGGCAGTTGAATCACTTCGTTCGCAAACACGATGGCAGGAGCGAGGCAAGCGCTGGATGGCATGATGACGACGTGCTTGCGTTGGCCATCGGCTACTTGCTGATCGACCACGCTACGACACTGGCAGTGGAGGCCGGGCAGAACATCATTCCACCTGACTTGCGAGAGATGGCTGAAGCGGGATACCCAAGCCAATTCTCGTAACCAGCTATTTACAAATCAAATTCATATTGACATGGTGGGCTTTGCGCTTCTTAGCGCGATGTAAACATGGCTGGCTTAACAAAAACTACTCTCTTAGCGCCAGACTCGGAAGTTCGCAGCATCATGCTCAAGCGGCAAAACGGGCAGGCGCTCACGCGGAAGGAGCAACAGCGACTTGCCGCACGGATGTCGGCGGAGGATGAAACGCGGCGTGCAGGCGGTGTTGTAACCCTGCCACTAGCGAGGGAAAGCGACCCAAACGCTGCCTATGAGGCTGGCGCACGAAGCGTTTCCTCGACAACGCCTGACGCACGAGATGCAGCGGAGCCTTCTGGAGTCCGAACGCTTTCCGCTACCAACCGGGCTGAATCCGGTGGCGTTGGACTGACTCGCATTCCGCCACGCTTTGGTGGCCAAGGACACGGCGGGATAGACGTGAACAGCTACACGGGAAGCATGTTTGCGGACCCTGATGGGCCTATGGGAGCCCGTCCCATTGCAGGATATCAGCGTCCCGAGACTGCGGATGAAGCCGCCGACAACCTGCTGAAGCACCGGGCTGGATTGCCATCGCGTCCTGTCTACGACTCGTCCGATGCCAAGTGGCGAACGCCGAAGCAGAGCGTTGTCACCCCGCAACCCGTGGCCCAACCGACCGGAGAACGCGAGTCGGCTGCAATGGAATGGACGCGAGGGTTGGCCAGTCGTGGCAACCAAAGCGCGCAACTTGCGCTCTACGGGTTTCCAAGAACGTCTTCGCCCACGCCTCCAGTGACCACACCGGCCCGCGAGATGAACAATCCAATGTCGGCGCCAACGCCTGTTCCGAACCGCTCGATGACAACCGACCTTTCGGCGTCTGGTCCGTGGGTAAGTCCGCAACAGTTCTTTGGCGGAACTGGCCCCAACCGTCGTGGATTCCAGACGCAGGACTCAGCAAACATCTACGATGCATATGTGCGCAAGTTGTTTGGCGATGGTAATGCCGCGCCTGCCGTTTCCGGCACGCCGCTGACACGCGCTCCTGTCGTTGCCCCGCCGCAGCCAGTGGCACCGCATGCGCCAGCTCCAAAGCCAGCCGTGGCGCAGATGCCAGTCCAGAACCCCACCCCGCGCAACTGGGCCGCAGAGCCGAGCACGCACGAGGTATTGGCAGGAGCCGTCAATCCGAATCCGTCATGGGGAGCGATGAAGGAATTTGGCCGGAGACTCTACGACAAGATCACACCAGCGACCGACGCCGTGGGAACCCCGTTGCGTAGGCTAGGCCGACAGCCAGCATACACGGGAACCCAATGACATGGCGGAAATCGACAACGGTATTCAGGAACCGGATGAAACTCAGGATGATGTTGTTCAATCAGCTCCGGCGCTTGGAGTAAGCACGAGAGGAAGGGCGACGCCGCGCGGAACAGACCTTAGCGTTTCCAACAGCCTGTTATTGGCAACTCCGCAAGGAGAACGGGCATCGCAACAGGCGTATCAACAGGGCAGGCGCGATGCGCTTGATCGGCAGAACTCGGCGCTTGAAGCTAAGTTTCGTGGCAGTCGGGCTCGATTCTACAAAGACCCCGAATCGGGGCTATACACCCAAGAAGTAGAGACCGAGACGGGGAAGCCGCTTTTCCACGAAACGACATGGGAACCTGGAGCGATTCATCCCAAGACTAAGGCACCGGCCTATGTAAAGCGCAACCAGTATGGAGAACAGGAGTTTAAGCACGCGCCAATTGTCCGCGGAAGCGACCCGACAGACGACCAGCTCTACTATCATTTTAAGGAGACTGACGAGCAGATTCCAGCCGGAAAGCTGACAGACTTGATGAATCACCCCGAGCCGCAGGTTGCCAGAATGGCACATGTTGCAAACATGCAGCGGACAAAGGCGATTTGGGATGAAGCATTGCAACCCCACAAGGAGTCGTTGCAGAAGGCGGAGGCAGACTTGCGCGATGCCCGCGACACGGCGGCAGCGTATGGGAGTGAAATCGCCGCCTTGCAAAAGCAGCAGGAAACCGCCGCTGATCCGACCATTGCGGCGGGACTTCAGGCCAGCATCGACCAACTAGCAAATGATCAGCAGTCACTTATCCAACGCACCGGAAAGACCGGAGACCTTAGCTTGGCCCATCGCCGAGCGCAGACAGCCTTTGGGATTTTCAGTGCGAAGGCGCGTGCGGCTGAATATGAGGCCAGGCGCGGCGCTCGTATTGCGGTGTTGAAAGAGAACGGATTGCCGACAGAAGGCGATCCGCAGTTGGCAGAAATCGACGCTGCACAGGCGGCAGTTAATCAGGCATTTAACGATCACGTTGGGGAACACCTCGAAAGCGTGGCCGGCAAGCTGGCGCAGCAAGACCAGCAGACGGCGGCGCTGACTGCCGGAGAGCCAAAGGCTTTGTTGCAACGCGGCCTCAAGAACGTGGGTGGGATTTCGGTCGAGGATGTTATCCGCCGATATGGCAACTTCCAAGGCGAGCCTCCTGCGGCAGCAGTGCTGAAAGTTCACCAGCGGCTAGGCGAACTCGAACAAATGCTGGCCGATCCTGAGTGGGCTACGCCAAAAACGGCGAAGGCATTGCAGGACGAGCAGACCTACCTTGGCCAGCTTTACGACCAGCGCGTTGCTAGGATGTCCCCAGCTGCAAAGGAAAGACTGCAAGCGACGATTGACGCGCAGACGACATCAACGATGGGAGCGGTTGGGCGCGCGGCTGGCATGGGGCTGGCCCCGGCGGCAGGCGCATGGGGTGGCGCAGAGTCAGGAGCGGCGCTTGGGTCTGTTGTAGGACCTGTAGGAACGGTTGTTGGAGGCGGTCTCGGCGCATTGATCGGTGGAATACTGGCAAACAAGGCGCAGAGCAGGGCGTTGGAAAAGCTGGCTCCGGAAGCGCACAAGCAACTCGTGGAGTTGCAGGTAATTGATTCTGAGCAGCACCCGTTTGCCTCTACTTCCGGCGGACTGCTGGCGAGCGTTCCAATCTTCGAGATTCAAGGCCCGTTGGCTGCGGCCAAGGGACTTGCGTCACTATTCAAACTGGCCAAGGGCGAGACTGTAAATGCCGCCGAGATGCTGGCGGCGAAGGCTACTGCAATCCAGTCCGGCCTTGGCGCCGGACTTGGCTTGGTTGGTCCGATGATCGAAGGACAGGCTCCGACCGTCAAGGACGTGACACAAAGCGTTGCACAGGTAATGATGTTTGGGGCGCCCAGATTTGGCGGCAAGGGTGGCGCGGCACAGCCGGGCAAGCCTGGAGCGCAGCCGGCTACAGAAACCCCGCCTACGTCAGCCGGTGGAACGCCAGCGCCGATTTTACCGGAACCCCCGCCGCCAGTGAAGTCGGCCAAGGAAGCAGCTTGGGAGATGGCCATGCGGGAAGGCGAGGAGCCTGTTAAGCGCGAGACGATCAAATCAAGCGGTGGCGACGAAGCGCCGTTTGCCGAGCACGTTGCCCGTGCCGACCAAGTTGTGAGGAAGTCGCCCATAGGCGGCGAACTTATTAGTCAGCAACTTGATACCGAAGCGAATGCCAACCGGCTTGGCGCGAAGCCAGCGCAGATTCCGGCCCAAGCACAGCATGGTAGTTCAGCGGAAGAACGCTTGCCTCATACGCAAGAGGTCGCCGGTTCAAATCCGGTCCATGCAACCATTCCCGCACCGCAAGCGACGGTTGGCCCCGGTGGAGAAATCAAGGCTCCCGTGGCGCCCGCCGAGCAGCCACTTCGCCCCAGTGGCGAACAAGCGCCCGCACCAAGGGCCGAACCGGCATTGCCGATTCAACCAAGTGCTCCGACTGCCCCGGCGGCAGCGGAGCCAATTTCGACTACCTTGCCGGAGCCTGTCGGGGGTAGCAGAGTTGGACAAGGGGTGAATGAGACGGCAAAACAACAGGCTCCGGCATCTGTCGATCTAGGGCCGATGGAGATGCCTTTTCAGGAGAAGAGCTCGACCCACCCGGATTTAAGAATCCGGGAAGACCTTCCTGAAGCAAAACCCATAATTGATAAGATAGATGAGATTGTTAAACGCGGAACAGACCGACAGGCGGCAATGTCGGATGGTCAGGTTAAACAACTTACCCATCCATTTGACACGCTGACATCTGCCGAAAAGGAGGAGTTGCATAATCTAAAAATGCAATTGCGCCCCAAGAGCGCGCAAGAGGCCAGGGCGGATATTTTGAAGAAACGCGCTGATCGAAAAGCGCAGACAGAAAGCCGACAACCCGAAAGGCTGCCGCTTGAGCCCGCGCCCGAACGCTCCCCGATGGAGCGCGCAACTCAGGAAGCAATCGAGCGGACAAAGAACCTAGACTTTGCAGAACGAAGAAATCAAGCCGAGGCATTGAATGTTATTCGGAAGATAGCCGCAAAGCACGGAGTAAGCGCAGCGGAATTAAACCGCGCGGTAGTTTACAGACCAGAAAAACCAGCGCCTGAAGTTTCTTCCAAAACAGAAACAACTCCCGCGCCTGTTGTCGCTGAAGAAAACAAGCCAATTTCAATTCAACCCACGGAGGCACCAAATGCCCTACAAAAGCCTAGCGCAAGCAGCCTACTTCAACGTCCACAAGAAGGAACTGGAAAAGCAGGGGGTGAACGTCAACGAGTGGAACAAGGCGAGCAAGGGAAAGCCGCTCCCGAAGCACGTCCCGCAGAGCCAGCCAAGCCCGCCCAAGAAAATCCGCCGCCTGTTCAGCAAGAAGTAACCAACGAATTGCCGACACCGGCCCAAATGAAACCCGCTGAACTGCGGGCGGAATTAGCCGCATCTGGAATTAAAACAGTTTCGGGCGGTGTTCCGATAGAAGAAGCAAGATCGAACCAACTTAAGGCGGCAGTCGGTAAACTGCGCCAAGGCAAAGAGGTTTCTTCGTTAGCAGAGGCCAAAACAGGTTCGATAAAAATTGAAGACGCGCAGGCTGCGGTTGCCGAGTGGAAGGCGAAGAACACGAAGGCGCCGGAAATAGAAGTGGTCAACGACCCGGAGTGGACGGAGAACGGGCGCGGGGTGCGCGGGCAGTATCGGGATGGCAAGCTGGTCATCAATTCCGCCTATGCCGACAGCGCCGCGACGATCCATGAGATTGCCAACCATGAGTGGGCGCACGACACGCTGGCTAGCAAGCAGGGCAAACTGGCGTTGGCCGCGTTTGCCACGCGGGAATTGCCGGTGGCGGACCTTGACGCACTCAAGGCAAAATATCCGCAACAGGCGGGTGAGAGCGTGGTCGATCACCGGATGCGTTTGGTGGAGGAATGGGCGGCGAAGAACGCCGAGAAGAATCCAAGCGTGTGGCGGAAGATCGTGGATGCGGTGCGGGGCTGGCTGGCCGACCGTGGCTTGGTCACGCTGACGCACGATGAGGCCGCGCGGGCGATGCTGCGGACACTGCGGGGTGGTATGGATGAATCCGCTTTCAATGACTACGCCGATGCTCGCTCAAGTCTAGGCGGGTATGCTGACGACTTCTCGAAATCTAATCGCGCAATTGATGCAGAGGCAAACGGCAGATTTCCCGCCTCAGAAATTGCCCGTAAATTAGGATTGCCGACAAAATTCATCACCGACCATGCGCCGAATACAGGCGAATGGCATCATACCAGCAAATTTTACAATACGACCGATTACTACGATCTTCAACAAGTGAAGGATTGGCTACACGGGGAAGGCGATTATGCGGAGGGTGGTGAACGCGCAGAAGCCCGAACAGGCAATGATGTATTGGCTGAATGGAAAAACAAGCAGAAGGAAATTTCTGTCAAGCCTAGTGACATTGCGAAAGGCGTTTCTGTTAAGTATCTAGAATGGAGTGGTTCACGAAACCATCCTGTCGCAACAGAACGCATAGAGCACAATGTTACGGTAGAGCGTAAGCCGGGACAAAAGTTTCTTACTATTACCCGACCTGACGGAACAAGTTTTAAGAAGGCACCGACGACCCGTGGATTTGAAATTGCTGAGTCAAAGGAAGGGAAATTTGCGCCCGCTGATTACGACTGGCATCTTAATAAGATTCTTGGTGTAGAGCCGAAGGATATTCCACGTTCGAGCCTGGCTGATACCGAGAAAGAACTGCGGGCTGGTCAGGCGAAGCTCGCTTCCGCATGGAGCAAGATGCGCAGTGATGCCGACCTGAAGCGCACGCTTGCCGCCGACCGGGATGCCGTGGACACCAAGGCCAACCAGTATTCGCGGGAAGTGCGCAACACGGTGTTCGACCAGTTGAAGCGTTCCATCCCAGATACCAAGGAACTCGCCACCGCGCAGGATGCGCTCGCCTTCCATATCGAGGCGGGTGGTAGCGCCAAGAAGCTGCAAGAATTTAGGGCGAAGATTGAGGCGTCAACGAAGGCGGCCCCTAAGTGGAAGGCTCGCGCACTTGCGGCCATAAACTACGCTTCCGCCAACGGGGCCAAGTTGAGCGACACCGCCGCCACCTATCGCAAGTTCACGGATGAACAGGTTGCCCGCGAACAGGAGGCCGGTCTGCCGACGCTCAAACGGGACAATTATGTGCCGCGTTACCAAGACATCGAAGAAGGCTCATGGTTTGACACAGGCGCCCACACCTCGCCAACGGGCGCATCGAACCGCAAGAACCGCAAATACGAGACGCTGGCCGATTCCATTGCGGACGGTGTTGATCCGAAAACGCTGAATGCTGTCGATGTGTTGGACACACGCATCCGGTCCGGCGAGACGGGCATCAATGTGCGGACGTGGCAGAAGTCGCTGAAGGATTACAAGACGCCTTCCGGCGAAGCTCTCGCCCAGACGCCAACGCGCGTGTCGCGCGCAGATGGCTCATTCTACTACGAACCCGGCAAGGGCTACGTCTTGGAGAATGTCGGCAACACGCCGATTGCTGTCAAAAAGGAGTTTGCTGGCATGGTAGGGGCGCTGACCGACCCAAGCTGGTTCTCGCAGAGCGCCGCCCGCCAGACTGCGCAACGACTGAACGCCAGTGCCAAGAGCATCACGCTGGCGGTCGATACCTTCCATCTTGGCCGGCTGGCTTTCCGCTCCGCGATGATCCGCGCCGCCAGCCTGAAGGATGCGAAGTTTGGTCCCGCCTTCCGCGAGGGATTGCTGATTGCCGAGCACAGCCCAGCCGAGATTGAGCGCATGGGCAAGTCCGGCGAGATTCCGGCTGAAACCGTTCCCGCCATCTTGGAGTCGAAGCTGATTCTCCAGAAGGGCATTGACGTTGGCTACCATTCCGGGCGAGTGGCCGATGCGATGCACCAAGAGATGATCCAGAAGGTGCCGCTGCTTGGCGACGTGAACAAGTTCATCTTCCAGAAGTTCCAACGCGGGGCGATGAACGATGCGTTTGTCATCGAATACAAGCGGCAGCGGGCGGACTACCCGCAGATGACGGACGAGCAGGTTGCCCGCAAGGTCTCGCGGGAACTGATGACGCGCTTCGGAAACCTTGGCCGGCAGGGCTGGTTCACGTCGAAGACGGCTCAGGACATGGCCCGCATGATCTTCCTCGCCCCGGAGTGGAATCAGGGTCTCATCCGGTCGGAGATTGGCGCTGTGACGGACATTGCCAAGACTGCTGCAAACAAGCTGATTGGCCGACAGGCGGCAATGGGGCTTCTTGGCCGAGAAATGGTGACAACCGCAATTGCACTGTTCGCCGGCTCGCAAATCATCAATCAGGCGACGCGCGGCAAGTTCACTTGGGAGAACCCGGAGGAGAGTTTTGGCGCCAAGATTTCGGCGTGGATTCCCGACAAGCTTGGCGGCAGCAACGGATTCTTCTTCAACCCGCTTGGCCTCACGGCAGAGACAGCGCATCTGATGATGAACGCCTACGAGCGCACGGGCAACACCTACGAGCCGATTGTGAGCTACGTCCGGTCTCGCGCCTCTGCTACTACGCGCCCGGCATGGACGCTGGCCACGGGCAAGGACGCCTTGGGTCGCACGATCAAGGAAGGCGAGCGTTGGCAGGAGACGGCTAAGGATACAATTCCCGCGCCGATCAGCGGTGGCGCGATTATTCGCGGTGCAAGTGGTGTTGTGCAAGGTGGAATGAGCGAGAAGTTCCCCGGTGAATACCAGAAGCAGGCGATGCAGACTTTCGGCATGAGGACCGAGCTGGCCCCATCTCCAGAGAAGCGGATTCGCATTCTTGCCTCTGAGTTCAACGAGGCGCGCGGCAAGGTGCAACAGGGCGAGTTTGGCGTGAGCGAATACGCGGAACTGACCGACGCCTTGCGCCGGCAGAACAAGGGCGACATAGAGGACGCCATCGCTACCCTGTCGGAGAAGCATGACAGCAAGGCCATCGAGGACTACTATCGCCGCTGGCAGCATACCAATTTCACCGGCTCCGCTGTGTCGGAAGCGCAATTCCTTCGCACCCTCAACGCTGAACAGCGCAAGCAATACCAGGCTGCGCGCCAAGAGCGCACGCGCATCGCAGTCCGCGCCTTGCAGGCGATTCGGAGCTTGCCTGTCGGAACACGAAAGCCAATTGCGGCCAAGTAACACGTAATCATTACCATGAGCGACCAAGTTCAAAGTTTTGTTTCCGCCGCTACCGCCGCCGCAGATTCTGCCGGAGCCACGACCACAGCGGAAGATCAAGCCAAGGTTCCGTTTGTCTCCGCGCTCGTGCTGTCGTGTGAACAGGAAAAGAAGATGGTCGATCACGCCTTCAGTCGAATGCAGGAGCTGACCAACCAGACCTCGCGCGACTTGGTTATGAACCCAACTTGGTGGGCGAACAGCAACGTGCCGGCGCCTGCCGTCTCCGCCTTTGCCGCCGCCGCACAGGGCTTGCTGCCAGCCGATACGTTCATGGGCAAGCGCACGCGCTACGACGCCATGTTCATGAACGACGTGAGCTGGCGCCCGTTCACAATGGGGACGACAAACATTTTCCAGCAGTCGAATCTTGTGGTCCCGCTGACACGCCGCATCGTGCGCCAGATGATTGCCCGCGCCAAAAACCACTTCTTCGGGAGCGATCCTTGGCTTTCCGTAGCCCCTGCGCCACGCCCGGTGGAGGCTGGTGACGACGCCTTTGCCGACCGGGTGGAGGACTTCGTTCTCTACAAGCTGACTGAGAGTTGTTCGCGCGACGACAAGGAGAACGCCATCGAGCGCGCTTTGGTGCTGGGTGAGTGCGCCGTGAAAACATCCTACGTTGTTCGAGACCAGATATTTGACGTAGACGCGCGTGTTCTGGTTAACATCGAAGGGCAACCCGAGAAGGCGGCAGACGGCAACTTTATCACCGACCAAGACGAGTGGGAAGAGAAGCAGGTTGAGATGGAACAGGAGCCTCAGCCGCAACAGGCTGAACTGGAGATGCCCGGAGTTCCTCCACAGGCTCCCGTTGTTCCACCAGTGTCAGTTGGGCGTGTGCTCAAGCGCGACGGTGTTACGCCAGAGCCTTCCGCCCCGGTCTGGCAAAAGATGAAGATCAACCGCCGGCAGGTGTTTTTCGAGGGAGCCAAGAGCGAAGTCATCTACTACAAGGATTTCCTCTGCCCGCTGACGGCGAAAGACGTGCAGACCGCCGACTGCATCATCCACCTCTACGACAAGCCGGTGATGGCTTTCATCGACCTGTTGGTGAAGCGCGGCATGGTTCCGGGCGACACGGACTCGCGCCTCAACACGGTGTCGAAGATCGCCGCGCTGGTGAAGGCTATTGCCTCGAATGATGCGCAGCCAAAAGCCGCCGCCGACCAACAACTTCGCCCGAACGAGAATTTCCAGAACGGCACTCCACCGCATGAGGGGCAACCCGTGGCGGAGTTCGCAGAGTTCTACATGTGGTATGACGCCAACGGCGACGGCGTGGCGGAGAACATCATGCTGATTGCCGACCGCAAGACGCGGCTTCCTATCTTCTATGACCATGTGGCCAACGTGACCACGGATGGCTTGCGACCGATTGAGATTGTGCGCGTCAACAAGGTGGATGGGCGGTGGTATGGCGTGGGCATCATGGAACTGTTCGAGTCCTACCAGACAATTACTGACTTGCTCGTGAACCGATGGAACTTCTCTCAGAGCCGGGCTGGTCGCGTGGACTTTTGGGACCCCACTGGCACGCTGGAAGGCGACCGCGATCCGAACCTGAAACTTAACTGGGGATCGAGCTACACGAAGAAGCCGGGTCGCAAGATGGACGACATCTTGGAGGTGAAGTATCTGACCGACATCAAATTCGAGCAGATACAGACGATGATGCAGTTCTTCATGCAGTTGGCGATGAACGAGAGCGGGGTGACGAACGCCAACGACAACTACGTTGCCGGAATGGAACAGGCGAAACTCGCCACCGGACTGATGCAAATCCAGCAGTCGGGCGACGAGATGTTCAAGCCCATCGTGGCCGAACTGCGCAGTCCGCTGGAGCGAATCATCAAGCGCGAGATTGAAGTGCTGCTTGCCAACATGAACCCGGAGGAGGTTTACGAGGTGCTGGAGGGCAAGACGATGGGGCTGGAGAAGATCACAGCCGCCGAGGTGCGCGACTTGCGCTACCATGTCCGGTTCTTGCTCACGACGACGAAGAATCAGCAGACCTTGCAGACGGCGGCAGCGGCCTCGCAACTGGTGGAACGCTTTTACACGCTCATCCCGCAGATTCAACAGCAGGTGGTATCGTTCTACCGCAAGCAACTGCGGGCGCTCGACCCGGAGTGCGACGTGGACACGATCATCCAGCCGGGCATCACGATGCCTCCTGCCGGCGGCGGAATGGGCGGGCCGAATCCGGGCGGTGACAACGGCAATCCGTCCTCGCTTGGCGTGACGCCTAACGCCCCACCCCCGCCGCAGATTCAGGCGTGAGCAACTATCGCTTGACAATAGCTAGAGTTTTTGTATCACACAAATTGCTTAAAGGGACGCCATTGTCCGGCGGCCCCTTTTCAGCCTCGGTGCAAATCCCCGTCAGGCATGCATCGGGGCTTTTTATTTTCTTGACAGTAAATTTGTCGGTATACTTTGTGGAGTCGCCATGACGGGCCGCGCCACCGGAAACGCGGATAACAACCGGGACCAACGACACCGCCCGCGCATGGAACGGAGTGCAACGAGAGCAATCGGTAGCCGGGAGCGTTGAACGCCTAAACTCCACACCCGGCACAAATCAGCGGCGAACGCGAGTTCGCGTGAGTTGGTCGTCATCATACCGTGTGCCTGTGCGCCAGCCGAGCGGGACGATCCAATGTGGCTACGCAGCTTCCCAGTCCAAAGCGCCAGTGGCTTAGACGACTCATCCCTTCGGTGGGGTGAGTTATGGGCGCGCTGAAACCCGAACCAAAACGCCAACGGCTTTGTGATATTTCGCTTGACGAAAGCCCAAAGCGGTAGGAAGAGCAAACCGTGCATATCATCACATTAAACGAAAAGCTCCAACACAAGCCCACGATTGATCTTCCCCCCGGCGACTATCTGGCCGAAGATTTGAACGCCGCCCAACTCTTGCTCTTGGCCGATGGAGGCAAGATCAACTCGGTTCACCCCGAGGAGATTGCCGTGCGCCATCCGTTTGACCCGAAAGAGGATTGGAACGGCAAGCGGGTGCTGGTGATGCGGACGGGTGGATTTGGCGACCTGATTCTGATGACTCCCGTGCTGCGCGAAATCAAGCGGCGCTGGCCGGATGTGACGCTGGACTTGGCGTGCTTCCCGAACTACCGCCCGGTGCTGGAGAACCTTCCCTACGTCAACCTTGCCCCGACCTATCCGGTGCCGTGGCTGGAGGCGTTGCAATACGACGCATGGGTGCTGATGGAAAACGTCATTGAGAAAAACCCGGATGCGAAGAAGATGCACATGACGGACCTGTTCGCCTCCCGGTTTGGGTTTGCGGCAAAGGACATCGCCGACAAGAAGCCGGAGTATCGGGTGACGGAGCGCGAGCGCATTTGGGCAGAGGAGGCGTATCCGCGCATCAAGGGTGTGCATCGGCTGGCCGTGCAGTTCAATGCGCAGGTGCTCAATCGCACCTATCCTGGGCAGAGGATGCAGGTTGTAATCGAGCACTTCCACAAGCTCGGCTGGGAAATCATGGTGATGGGCCGCGAGGGCGAGTTGCAGATGCAGGAGGGTGATCTCCTGCACAACTTAACCGCGCACAAGCACACGATCCGGCAGAGTGCCGCCGTGATCGCCACGAGCGATTGTCTGCTTGGCCCCGACTCGGCCTTGCTGCATCTTGCAGGCGCGCTGGACGTGCCGGCAGTGGGCATCTACGGGCCGTTCCCAGCGGAATTGCGCGTGGCCTATTCGCCGTCCATTCAGGTGATCGAGGGTAGCGGGCATTGCGCCCCGTGCTTCCACCATGTTCGCAACGGCAAGCAGTTTCCGTCGCACGGGCCTTGCGCAAGCAAGGGCTTCTGCACGGTGCTCGACAGCATCCCCGTCAAGAAGGTGATCGACCGTGTAACGCTGACGGCCAAGCGGCTGGTCGATTGAAGCAATACCACGAATCATCCAATGTGAGCGACTAGTTATCATCTCTTAAAAATCATGAAAAATAAACTATACGTAGAATTCTTGGAGGCTAAACATGACTGATTGGACGAAAATCCCTGTGATTGGACAAAATGAGGAGGTTTCTCGCGAACTTGCCAACCGCGACTTGGCGGACATCAAGGAACTGCGTGCAACTGCCGCCTTTGAGCGGTATTGGATGCGCCGCATCAAGCAAAAGAAGGAAGCCTATGACAAGGCATTCCACGAGGATCAAATGTCGCACGAGGAGCGCGAGGTTCACCGCCGCTTGGTGGCTGAATATGCCGGTCTGATTTCAATGATTGCTCGCGACGAGTTTACCGCAAAACGCATGGTTGATTAGTTCACTCCTTCTGACACGGCGACTTTTTTATGATCATGTAGTCCAAGTATTTAACAGAGACGAGTTATTCGTAACTGAAGTTGTCGACGCCGACCGTGAATTCTTTCACTCCAGTGAACGGCCAGGACGCATTTTTGTAAATAGTCACTGTCACTATTTTCCCAAAAACGGTGCCATCGAATGTAGAATACACTGAATAGCCGTCACCTGATAGTCCGCTGCATAGACTATAATCATATCCTTTTATTTGGTGTAAAGCATGTACTACTATGTAATATCCGTCGGAATCAACGTAGACATTGTCGGTGAGAAACATTTTCATCTCCGAAAAAATATAAGTGCTCCACGAATAGTTTGATTGGAACTCTGGTGCGGTGCATACCCTATCTCTCGGCTGCATCGTCGTCGTGCTACTGACGCTCTTCCCTCCGTTTGCGGTGAACGTCACAGTCTCCGCATTCCAATACAACGCCATCGCCTGGTATTCGGTGAATGGTCCGACAATGACTCCGCTATCAAAAGAGTCGCCACTCCATTCTGACTTTGGGTATGCGCCGCACCCGCCGGTGTGCCAGAACCTAGCCAACGACGCAAAATGTGAAGCAGTGCTCACGATTATTCCGGGTCTGTCGGACCGCTAACGATCGGTATTACGAACGTCTTCGGCTCACCGTCCACGCAGGCCATAAACGTGTAGTTGGTGTAGCTCGTCTCACTCTCGCCTCCGCCTCCTGCCGACCTAAGCTTGCTCTGGAGCCCATCGACTCTCTCGATAGGAACGATCGCCGGAGTCTCAGACGTGAAGCTAGGCGGGCGGAACGGAACCACGGCAGCTCGGGAAATTATGTTGTTGTTTGAGTTTTCCATGATAGAATCAAACTGGCAACGCAGTCTGCGTCGGTATCGTCGCCTCCACTACCGTAAGCCGGTAGTACTGGGTTCCGTCGTAGCCGACGAACGCTGGCGACAGGTCGACGCTCAACGTGTAGGTGTTTCCGTCCGGCGCCGACGGACCTCCAACAACCTGCAACGAATACGGTGTGCCGGATCCTATTCCGTAGACGCGGTCTCCCATGCACGCCTCGTTGTAGCCGCTTGTCGTTCCGTTGAACGTAATCGCCGTCTCCGAGACTGACCTATAACCAGGCAATGACTCGATGATCCCCTTTGGATAGGAGCTCCAGGACCAATACTTCGCAAATATAGTCGCCCACGTTGTCGGAGCCCAAAGAGTATATGTTAGCGTAGGTATCGCGCTGCTCGATTGATAGCTGACTTTCACCACGGCTGATATTGGAGTCGTGACCGCCGGCGACTTATACACGTCGTAATTGTTTTTACCGTTTACGTCGATGGTCACAGCCTTTGCTCTGCCGGGGTAGGTGAAGGGGTGCTTGATTTCGTAGGTCAGCGCCGTTCCGACGGTCGGATTTCCACCGGCGCTCGTCTGGATACACGACACGCTCCATTGCCGTACCCCTTCGATGCACTCTTCGTCCATCAGCTTCAGGATTCCAGCCGGCAGCATGTAGCTTGAGTCGTAAGACACCCCAAGACTCACCCACGTCTCGATCCGCAGTCCTCCATCCAAGTGCTGCACAGCCTTGCGCACCACTCCGCAGCCTTCTGCCCACGCGTAATCGTAAACCACATACCCGGAGTCAGCGCGAGCGGCGCTCTCGATGAGTGTCACTGTCCCGCCTATAGTGTTGCTCGGCGCGCTCGGCGCGCTCCCAAGCGCCACAATGCGGTAGCGCACCATCTTTCCATAGTTTTCGGTGCGCACGGTGCTGATTACGGTGCCGGTGCCATTCGCGTAGGTGACCGTCCACACGCGGTGCCCATCTTGTTCGGCGATGTCCTCGCCGATCTTCACGCTGCCAGAGAGGCTCGTCGGATCGCTCGTCACGCTCGGGCTAGTGAGATACCGGATGACCGTCCGCGTCACACCAGTCGTCCCCTGGTCGCTAGATTGCAGGTAGTCCACAGTGCGGCCGATCTCGCCGCTGCCTTGGGCGAAAGTGGATGTGTAGACAGTGTGGCCGGAGTCGGCTCGAATGTCGGCGTTCACCAGTGTGTATCCGCTTGGCGTCGCCGGAGCGCTGCCGAGGGCCACCAGCGTGCGCAGCAGCAGGGCGCCGTTGTTACGCGTGTCGTCGCGCTGACTCACGGTGCCGGTGCCCTTCGCCCAAATAGTCGTCCAGATGCGATACCCGTCTTGGTCTGAGTATTCCTGACCGATGTTTACGTATCCGGAGAGCGTGGCCGGAAGCCGCGTCGCCTGCGTTCCTGCGGTTAGCTGGCGAATTGTAACGCGGGTTACTCCAGTTGTGCCTTCGTTGCTCGACTGCTGATAGGATGTCTCCAGGCTGATTTCACCAACGCCTTCTGCCCATGTCCAATCATAGACGGAATACCCTGATTCGTAGCGGAGGTTTTTATCTACGAGTGTTACGGTTCCGCCGATGCTGGCCGATGGAGCAAAGCTCGGCTCGGATTGACTGCCTAGAAAAACCCGGTGGTAAAGATACAGCTTTCCACCGTTTTTGATTGAAACGTCACTTACAACCAACCCATATCCAAGTGCCCATCTTGCCGTCCAGATGCGATAGCCATCTTGGTCTGATTTTTCAAGAGAAACGCAAACCGCTCCTTCCAGTGGGGCGCTTGTCGGATTTGCGCTAACCGACGATGCAGTTAGATGCCGGATTGTCCAGACCGTTGCACCTGGTCCGTCAATAGATGGAACTGCACCGTCTACAGAATACGGACCGCCCTGCGTCGTGGTGGAGTCCCGGCTAATCTCGCCACTGCCATTGGCGAACGTGTAGTCGTAGACTGGAAGACCGCTGATGTATTGAACGTCCTGCCGGATGAGCGTGTATCCAGATGGAGTTGCCGGAACGGTATAGACAGACTTGATGCTTCGGATGAGCAACTTTCCACCGTTTTTTGTCTCGTCCGTCTGTGAGATCTGGCCGGCTGAAATGTAGGTGCGCTTGATCGTGCGCAGCGTTCCGTCATCCGTGCGCTCGTCAGACTTCAGGATACAGAGCGTTGTACCAGCTGTGATGGAATCGACTCCGATGTGGCCATACGTTGCCGGCGCAGTGGCGAATTGAAGGAATGTGTTGCTGGCAGTAACCAGATTGTCCTGACCAATGGAGATGTCGGTGTTGCCAACCTGTTGCTCGGCTGTCGCGCTGATCTGTTCGTAGACCCGCTCTAGGCGCGGTGGCTGGAGATTCGGCGACTCGAACGGAAGCCCGTTCTGTCCCCGTGGGATGTCCTGCTTCACAAGCCGGCAGTCGGTGAACTCAACGTCAGCCGTTCCCCATGCCAGCCATACATAGGCAAGAAGCGATGTTGCGTCAACCTGCGAGGCATTCACCCCAACAATATCGAACTCGCGGGTAATCCGAAGTCGTGCATCCGGGAGCCGAAAGACCGCGGGTGACCTATTTCTTGAGTCCAGCTTCATGTAATCTTGGGTTGTGAACCGCAGAATACGCTTGACTTGAAAAAGTCGAGAAGATTGTGACGCGACTATGGCTAATGATACCAGCGGGCAACCCGGTTCTGCGCCAGCAGAAACAACCACAGTAACACCTCCCGTCGATACGGCTCAACCCGCCCCGACTGTTCTTTCCAAAACGACAGACGATTTTTCGCAGCGGCTGGCCCGTGCAGGCAACCCGCTCGAAGTCCAGCGGTTGTTGGACGAAGTAAGAAAGCCTGCACCGCCGTCCGAAAAGCCTGCCGTGAGTGATTCCGGCAAGCCCAAAGAGGCACAGTCCGGCGATGGCAATACGCCCGCCGAAGCCGATGGTAAAAAGCAGGAGGGGGAAACCCAACCGGCTGATGCCACCGAAAAACCTGCGGAGGAAACCGCCAAGCCCGAGGAAGAAGAAAGCGACCCAGGCGAAGGCGATAACGACCTCCCGGTTACGCCACTGACGGCGAAACGAGCGCATTTGCGCTTGCCGCCCGAAAGCGACCAAGTGGGAAGGCTGGCGCTCGGCTACCTGAGAAGGAACCGAGACTGGTCACTGGAACAGGCAATTGAGGCGGCCCAAAAGCAGTTGGGGGTTGAAAAGCCCGCATCAGCCGATGAGCCCGCGTCCAAGTCGGAACCCGGGACCGCAGCCAAGCCCACGTCAGGATTCCCGGAAACGGTTGAAGCGACCGACGCCGAGATTGAGAGACTGGAGGACGAGAAGGCGAAAGCCACTACGGACCTCCGTTTCGAGGACTCAGCCAAACTCGAACGCCAGTTGCGCAAGCTCGACCGCCATCGCCTCGATTTGGTCCGACAGTTCGAGAAGGTTGCAATCGAACAGCAAGCGGCAAGAGAGGCTCGTTACAATGTCGAGTTTGACAAGTCGGCATCCCGTGCCGGCGAACTCTACGATTTTGCAGCGGACCCTGCCAGCGAAGGCGGCAAACGGATGCTCGAAATCGAAGAGACTCTTCGCCAGACCGGCGACCCTCTTTTCAACTCGCCAAACAAACCGCTCGTGATCGCGCAAATGGTGGCGCGCGAGCTTCGGATCGCCCCGAAGACTAAGGCTGCGGTTAAGCCCGCAGCAAAGACGGCACCGGCAGCGCCTACTGCCAAACCAAAGTCTGTCATCGCAGAAGGCGGGGCAACGACAACGCCCGCCACCAAGGATTCGCAAGGCAAGTTCGCAGAATCCGTCAACTCCGTGCATACGCTCGGAGACTTGAAAAAGCTGGCCGCAGGACTAGGCATCCCAATTTAACGCCAGCGCAAAGAGGACTTCCCGCCAGCCCTGAGCGATTTGGGGTAAAACGTTAATTACAAATATCATGTCTTGGTCAATTGATACTCCCAATACCGGCACTGCCTTGGCGGCGCTGGACAGCAACTCAGTCCGCATTCTCTGGCAGAAAACCGTTGATGTGTTCGAGCAGTCGGAAGACTTCTTCCAGCAGTTCGAGGGCACGTCCCGCGACATGCCCATTCGCGTCATCAACGACACGTCGAAGGGCGCCGGCCTCAAGCTACGCATCACGACACGCGCCGGCTACTACGGTCGCGGCAAGTCCGGTGACTCGCTGTTCGAGGCGTCCACCGACTTCGAGCCGGACATCATCTCGTCCTACGAGGTTGATGTTGACTACCTCCGCAATGCAACCTCCATCACCCAGCGGACCGACGAGTTCATGGGTATGCAGGGTGAACTAGCCTCTGGCCAGGCGGTTGAACTCGGCAAGTGGATGGGCCGCGAGAAGACTGCTCGCCTGATGATGACGTTCGCGCTCAAGGGCGGCGCCCCCAACTACCTCATCGCCGGCAGTCGCTCCTCCGCTGCCTCGCTCCTCTCCGCCGATACGCTGGCGTGGGACGAAATCACCAAGATGGGCCAGTTGCTCAAGCCGCTTGGCGGTCGCCCCTGTCAGGTTGCCACCGTGCGCGGCAATCCGGTTCTCAAATACTGCGTTGTCGGCACGACTCCCGGCCTCTTCGGCCTGAAGACGGACTCCGACTACAAGCAGGTTCTCCGCGAGGCCGCGCCTCGTGAAGCGTGGGACGAGAATCCCCTCTTCCAAGGCGGTTACGCCGAGGTGGATGGTCACTCGATCCGCGAATACAACCCCATCGACCACGACGGTTATGGTCCTGTCGGCAGCGCGTTCAACGCCCGTGCGTTCACGGGTGCGGCCATCACCGCCGGCACCACGACCTTCACCCTGCGCGGTGGTGGGTCGGCTGCGGCTGCGGCCTACACGAATATCGACTTCTTCCGGTTCTTCCCGAACTTCGCGTTCGAGTTCCTGCCTGCGGACATCTACTCGCCGGGCAGCGACCAGCAATACCTGCTCATCGTCAATCCGAGCAATGCGACGACTGATCCGGGCAAGATCGGCATGTATGGCTTCATCGTCAACAGCGGCAACACGCTGACGATCAACAAGCGTCTCGCCCCGTCCGCCTCTGGCGACGGTGTGGCGGTGACGACCTTGGGCGACGTGACGTGGAGTTCCGGCGTCTGGTCCGGCTATCACACCAATGTCCACCCCATCGGGGCGACCGTTGTGCTGTGCAACGCCAAGGGCGTTCCGATTGGCAACACGCTGATGATGGGTGCCGAGGCTGTCGTTCGCGGTTACGGCTCGATGCGTAACAAGCGCAGCCAGTGGCTCGTTGACGGCGAGTTCGAGACTCGGAAATACATCACGACCGTATTTGGTCAGGCGCTCCGCAAGAACGTCCGTGCGGTCTATCCCGGATACACGCTGCTCACGCACGCGATCCCGTATCCCGAGCTTGGTCTGCCTGCGGTCACGTCCTAAGCGAAAGTCAATTCGGGGGTGCCTTGCAGGTGGCCCGGCACCCCTTCTTTCGCTTACTCAGTTTATGCGGTTCATATTCACAGTCCCAGGTCGCCCAATCGTGTTTGGTGCAAAGCGCGGAGAGTTCATCTGGACAGAGGAATTTCGCGCTTTCATCTACCAAGGCAGGACGATCCCACCCGAGGAATTTAACGTCGTGTTCAAACACGTCTTCCGCTTCTCGCGCGACGAGAACCCGGAAATACGACTGATCGAAGACACTGCGCCAACACCGGAGCAGAAAGTGAAGGACGCCATTGACGTTCTCATGGAACTCGATCCCCAAATTTTACGCTCGCCCAAAGGTCCGCGACCCAAGGGGCGCGACCCTATGCCAGCCTGCTAATCCGTGCTGACAATTCTCCAAGCCCGCAACGACCTGTTGAGCAAACTCAGCGTCGAGGATGCCGCACTTGCAACCAGCCTGATGCTTCAGGATGTGGTGATTGCCATCAACGGCGCCATGCAAACAATACAAACCGCCGGGCAGGATTATTTCACGCGCGAGATTGTGACTGGCACATTTGCCGCCGGCTCGACCGTGATCGCGCTGGACGCCAGCGTGCAATCCGTTATCGGCCCGGTTCGCATCACGTCTGGCCCGAACAGTGGGCAGTCAATGCGCGCCCTGCAAAGCCGTGGAGAGGTTGACCAATACGCCAGAATCTACGGTGACGAAACTGGCTTCGCTACGCCAGCCGGAGAGCCGGTATCCTACTGGATAGAAAACCTACGCAATGGATCGTCCGGTGACATCAACAAGATCAATATCTGGCCAATTCCTGTTCCAACGGCCAGTCGAAATTTCCAGATTGAGGTGGTCAACGACGCCCCAAACTACGTTGTGGCTGACCTGTCATCCGGAACAACTTACCTGCCTGTGGCACAGAATTATGCGGAGTCCATCCTGCTGCCTATCGCGCGCCTGAACATCACGCGGAGCAGCCAGTTTAGTCGGCCTGACTTGCTGGCTCAAATCACGGCAGACGCACAGACCGCCATCGCCCGACTTGGCTTGTCTGGTGGCTTCCCAGTGGAAACAACGGCGGCGGTGCCACGCAAGACCAAGGGATAATCCACAATGAAACTCGTGGAACTCATTCATCGTACCGCACGCCGCGCCCGAACTGGGGACTTTACAAAGCTCGATGCGGCGGAGTTTGGAGACGTGATGCAGGCAGTGAACACGGCGCTGCAAAAAACCTACAACTACCTGCCAATCTACTTCAAGCAGATGACGGTAGGGTTCAAACTGCCGGCGCCAGTGTCCGTTTCTTGCCAAGTCACGAATGATTCAGTGACGCTTGGAAACTCGCCGTTTACTGCGGCCCAACTTGGATGCACGGTGATTCTCGACGGAGATTCCGCTTGGAATCAGGTGGCAGGACTCAACTCTCTTCTTAATCCATACAACGGAACGACAGGAACAGTCACTGGGACGCTTTACGGTGACGTGTTCTCGTCGTCCCGCTACCCGCTGGACCGCATTGTTGGCAACCCGCGCTTTTCAGACCAGAGCCAGCTTCCAATCATGCGACGGGAAGTTTGGAACATCACGGCGCCATACTACTCGCAAACCCCGTCAACTGGGCTTCCGCGCAACTGGTGGCCGGACCCGTTTGGAAATTCTCAGGGGCGTGCTCCGACTGTATTCCTGCGCTTTTTCCCGCTGCCAGACCAAGCCTACATCATGGACGTGTCACTGGCCTACTGGCCAATGCGCTTGACGCTCGATGACTACCAAGCCAACGCGGACATCCCGGTGCCTGAGCAGTTCTTGGAGACGGCGCTGCTTCCGCTTGCCATCCGTGCGCTGATGAGCACGCCGGCATATGAGAAGAAGGGCGACGAAGACGATCTTCGACAACAGGCGGTTGAGGCGGAGATTTTCCTACGCCAACAGCCAGGTCAAATCGGCGCTCCGTCAAATCAAGTCCTTACTCCAATTGGTTTCTAAACAAGCACTTTAACAACAACTACCATGATTGCTAAAACACAATCCCACGGCGGCGACAGCATTCTTACCTTGGTGGCTGGCACTTCGTTCGTGCCATTTTCTGACCATGACTGCAACGAGGTGACTATCCTCAACGAAACGGGAGTGAGCATTGACTTGCTACCATACTGTGCCGACCCGGTGACTGGATTCGTCACGCTTTCATCGCCATCTGGCATCACGCTGCCTACATGCTCGAACTCAATGGAGTTCTCCGTTCGCCGCAACGATCAAACAGGACTCGAAACCCGTGTCCGTTTCCTCTTCAGGAAGTGGGCGCACTAATCAACCAACCGCCATGCCATCCAACTTTTCACGCACAGGACAGACCATCTATGCTCCGGGCCAGTCCGGAAATCCTCCAGCGTCAGTTGTCCAGAAGGGCAGCGCGGCGCTCGTTGTCGGCCAACAAAGCTACGCAATCGCTTTCCCGGTTCAATTTGAAACAGTGCCGACATCGTTTGCGGCACAGGTGCAGATGCCAAACTCAAACGGCGAAGTTTTCTTTGCCTCTGCGGACCTGTCAACCCTGACGGTTTCCGGGGTTACGGTTTGGCTCGACGGAATACCAACCGCCGCAAGCACGGGCGGCTATATCAACTGGCGCGCAGAAAAGTAATAACTTTCCACATGAAAAAACTATTCATAATCTTCACAGCGCTGTCGGCGATGGCCTATGGAGCTCCAAGCACGCCGATCAATAATGCCAAGCTCAGTGGCACAAATGACGTGTTGAGTGGTGGCACGCTCATCATCGACAGCGGCGCGACGCTTGGAGTTGGCACAGGGGCAAGCACTCCAGCCACGCAGTTCGAGACGACTTCTGCGCTGACCAGTTCTCCGCGTGGCATCATGTCAAGCCAGTTCAACGACGGGACGGATGGGGCGCGCTTCCATCTACGCAAGGGGCGAGGCACGCGAGCTGCGCCGACTGTTGTTGTTACTGGTGACAATCTTGGCCGTCTTGTTGGCAGCGGATATGACGGAAGTAACTACTTGGAGATGGCGTCGATCTACTTTGCGACTGAGGGGACGATTGCAAGCATGAGAATCCCGACCAATATCTCGTTTTGGACGGCGACGAATGCTGCGCCGAGTGTATTGACGCAAGCGTTGCTATTGGACAGCTCGCAGAATGCCACGCTTACCGGAGCCATGCTGCTGGCTGGTGCGACTGGCGGGATGCCGTCGCAGGGCATCATCAACGCCAAGGGATTTAAGATCAATGGCGTGGACGTTGGCACCTCAAGTTCATCCTATTGGAACTCGGACGCTCCTGGCATATCATACTCGGCTGGGCCGGTGGGACTGAACACGACGCCGACTGGAGGAAGTGCGGGGATGCTGATGTTTCCAGGATTAGGTTACGTGACTGGTTCCGCTGGTGCGCTGACGCTGGCGACAACTAGCAATGGTAATATCAACTTGTCACCTAATGGGACTGGAAAAGTTACTGGCGCTTCTATTTGGAACTGCACCAACACAACCGTTGCTGGCACCGGCACCGGGGCGCTGGTAGTTACAGGTGGTGGTTATTTTGGAGGAGGTGTTAGTGTGGCGTCAGGTGTCGCAGCAGCCACGCGCACTAACCTCGGAGTCGCGCGCAGTGCGGCCACGGCCAACGTCACAGCCGCCGGCGACACCGTGCTCGCGCTCGGCACCGGCGAAATGTCCACCGTCTACACCGTGACAGTCACGGCAGCCTCGCTCGCGACATACACCGCGACTCTGTCACTTAGCTCCACCAACGCCGTCACAGGCTCGGAGCTCTGTGGCACGGTAGCGATGCCGGCCTCGATGTACCCGACCGTCGAGCTGCGCTCACTGAGCAGCACAGGAACGCTCCTCGGCACCATCACGCCGGATACCGCCGCGCGCACATGGAGTTTTCGCGCGAGATACGACGGGTCGGCCTGGGCTATCACGAGCCTCGGCCAGCAACGCTTCGCGAGCGTCGGCGAACTCGCCGCGTCGCGCAACGCCCTCGCGCCTCGCGGCGGCATAACGTTTGACGGTACAAGTACCGCGAAGGTTGTGAGTACACTCACAAACCAGAATCTTGGCACCGATCCGTTTTCGGTTGTGATTACGTTCTCGAAAAGGGCACTCACATCTGGCCACCACTGGCTGTGGTTCTTGTCGAGCGACTTGACGGTCCCGGCTAATGTCGGATACGCTATCCGACTACATTACGATGTCGGCAATTCGCGCTTTTTGGCACGCATAACCGGAGCGACTTCCTCCGATTACCAAACCGAATCTTGGCCTTACGCGCTGACTGACAACAAGACTTACGTACTCACATTTATTCGCAACTCCTCTGGCTCTCCAACGCTCTATGTGGACGGTCATCTGGTGACGAGTGTTGGCACCGCCGGGTCCTCTGGCACGGTTCCGTCGTGGCAAGACACTATTACGAGCACATATTTCATACTCGGTTATGCGAATAGCGGTAACGTGCTAATCGGTGACCTGAAGAGCGCGTCGCTCTACAATCTCGCACTCTCGGCGGCGGATGTCTTGGAAATCCACGAACTCGGCGGCGCGGTGCCGGAACGATACAAATACGGCTCGCAAAATGATGTAGTCTCGTCTGGAAGCGCTTTGAAGTATGGTGCGGCAGATTCTAACAACGGGACACTGGCGACCGTGGCCGGCGGCAGCGGTGGCATCACATTCTCGGCGCTTTCAGGTGCACGCACTGGCGGTGCTGGTGCTTATTACGAGCATTTGGTGGCCAACGGAACTAATTCGTTTCAATATCTAGTTGGTGATGGTGTGTCGGCTACCTCCTTCTTACGCAGAACCGCTCAGGCTTTCCGCTACTCGCTGTGGGCGAGGACTGTCGTAGGGACACCTGCGCTCGGTTTTGGGAACACTTCCACAGGGACCAGCAACGAGATTGCGATCACTAGCAGCTGGCAGCTCTACACCGGAACGGCATATGCGGTCACGAGTGCATATCCCGGAACTACCGTCATCAAATTCAACGGCACTAGCGTCGTTGGTGACGAGATCGATCTCGACGATATGCAGATATGGCCGCTCGGCGCCGTAGTCCATCTCGCTCTCGACGACGGCTACGGCTATCAGCTCCGAGACCAGAGCACCAATGGACTCCACGCGACGATGACGACCACCGGCGTGTCGCACATACTGCCGAGCAGCGAGGTGCATCACATCCGGGGCACGACGTCGACCTCCGGCAATCAGCAGATGTACGGGCAAGCGCTCATCCCGTCCGCCGCGCAGATTCTCCGCGCTCGGGCCAAGTCCTCCACCGGCACGCCGACGATCTCGCTAGGGACCGCATCCGGTGGCACTCAGATCGTCGGCAACGCGACGCTCTCGACGGCCTGGCAAGCGCTCACGCTCACGAGCAACAGCCTAATCACGACCGCAGACACCTCGGTCTGGGTCGCTAGCAACACGACAGCGACGATCTCCGTCGACATCACAGCCGAACCACTCTCTCCATGAAAACACTCCTACTCCTTCTCATCCTAGCGTCGATGCTCTCGGTCGCCGCTCTCGCCGCTACCGAGACGCGCAAGATCGTTGCCCTAGCAACTCCCATCGACTGCGCGCACTACGTCGCCGCCGGCGGCACCGCAGCCAGCGTGGAAATCCTCTCCATCGACTACGAATCCGGGCAGGTGCGTTTCCGCCTGCTCGATAGCTCCGGCACCTACATCGCGAGTGGTGCTGTCTTCGGGCTTTCTCTTACTTTGCCCGCGGCCGAGTCCGACGTGCCCATCGCCGTCCGAGCCGAAATCGCCAGCAATGGATGACCCGCTGCTCATATGAAAAAAACTCCTCTCTCCATCTGGCTCTGCGCCGTCGCCTCCGAGTTTGTCGAGGGCGTTGCTGACGCATTCCTTGTCGTCAGTGGCGGAGTCTCACTCTCGCAGACGATGCCCGAAGCCCTGCCGACGCTCACTCACACGCAACTGCTCTCCAGCATCCTCCTCGGCGGCGCATGGTACGCCGCTTCATTCATAAAGAAAACACCGCCGCCATTCGGCCAGTCGCTTCCGCCATCGGTCGATACGCCCGCGACCACAACATCTCCGCTATGAGTTTCACCGTTTCGCATTCCTATTTCCATCTCATGAAAAAAATCCTCCTACTCTGCGCTCTTTGTGCCCTCTGTGCTTCGTTTTTTTCCGGATGCACCACCACATCGACCTCCAACACCACCGCTACCGTCTCGTCGACGCTCACCGCCCATATCGACAGCATCGCATCCGCGACCAAATTGGTCTTCAAGTATGCTACGTCGGAGGTGCTGGCCAACAACCCCTCGTACTCCTCCGAAGTCGCCGCCGTGAATGCCGGCATCGCCGCCATCTTCTGCGGCGGAAACCTCACGACCGCGACAGTCTCGACGCAGCTCGCCGCTCTCGCACCGTCGCTCACCGCGGCGCAGCTCGCCGAGTATTCCAGCGCGGTCGTCGACGCCTGGTCTCTGCTCACCCAGGCGCTCGGCACGACGACCCTTATCAGCACAGACGAGGACGTCGCGAAGCTCCTCAAGGCCATCACCGACGGCATCGCCGCCGGCGTCACGTTGCACAACTCCAGCACCTCGACCGCGTCATGATCAAGGCCATCGCCACCTTTCTCGCCGAGCTCTTCGGCTGGGGCCGCGAGTCCGCCGCCCGCAGCAATACCGCCGAAATGCTGACCGCGAAGCGCGCCCAGGAGGACGCCGACATCAAGGCCCGCGCCGCGCAACTCACCGCCAAGGGCGACCTCGATGCCGAGAGAAAAGCGCTCGCCGAATGAACACCTCATTTCAGCCTCCCTCGTCTGTCGATTCCGCCGCCGAGTATCTGCGGCGCAAGCAGGGCGCCACCGCCATTCGTCACGAGCGCTGTTTGCTCGCCGCAATGCTCGGCTGCCTCGCCGCGCTGTTCCTCGTCGCGGCCATCGGCTGCTCGTCGCTCACCGTCGTGCCTTCCCCCGCGCCGACACCCGCCGCAGCCAGCTACGACGGCGCCGAGCAGAATAGCGGGCTCGTGTCGCTCACGGCCACCGGCGCGATCCTCACACCCCGCGCGCGAGAGCGATACAATGCCCTCATGTCGGAGTACGGTGCTCTTTTCACGCCGCCTGTCACCGCGGTCGATTACGGAGTCACTCCGCGCGTCGACGGCAACTACGACATCACCCGAGAAGGGCTGGCAAAATTTCTCGCCTGCTCCGACTGGCACCGCATGGGCCGCCTCAAGCCCTGAACGAGACATGGGAACCGAATCAAAAGTCAACATGGCTGCGGCAGTTGTCGCCGTCATTATCAGCGTCCTCGCCAACGCTGTGCTCATCGGGGTGGCTTACGGCAGGATTGACGAACGGTTCAAGCCAATTGAGGCGCACGTTCAGTTGGACACAACCGACCGATTGATGGCGATGTTCGTCTCCCGCAACGAGTGGGTTCAGCGCAATACCTCGCGCGACTTGGAGCTGTCCGAAATCAAGGACTCCTTAAAGCAGTTGAACGCAAAGATGGACTTGATTCTGATGAACCAGTCGAAGAAGACTGCGCAAGTATCTCCATCACATTGACTACTCGATTTGCGTAGTCGTATGCACGAACCGGAGCTTTACCAGCCAGAACAGCCGTTGGCCCTGCATTCCATCCCAAGGATGCGTTGAAAGGATTCCAGTCGATACCGTGTTGCGCGTATAATCGTCGCAGGTATTCTACATTAGCCGCTTGGTCGATTCCGTTGTCTCGGACGGTGGAAGGTGCCAATTGATATGGACCAACCTCGCCAAAGCGCCCGGTCTTACCATTGGATCCCTCCACGATCATGATTGCCCGCAGAAACAGTGCTTCGTCAAAGCCGGCCAGCGCTGTGGTTGCCAGCAACAGGAATGCGAGAACTCGCTTCATGCCTGTATCTGGAGTCTTTCCTGCACGGAAAGCAACTTCGTTTCCGCTGCCTTGACATACCAGTATGGAAGGGAAACGCTATCAATTATCTCCGGGCGCATCCATTCTCCTGTCTCGAAGCAGTGGCGCATGTCGCGCAACGCAACCATGACTTCGGCGCGTGCCACCTCCAAAGCCTGAGCGTCGAAGCGAAACGGTTGAACCTCGTGTGGTGGCTCCTTCTCCACTGCAACGAACACCATGTCGTCGCGTGGTGTTTCGGGCGCATAGTCGAGACAGGCGGCAACAACTTCCTGATAGAACACTGCCTGAGTGTGGTAGGAATAGTTGATGGCGTTCCGCTTGAAGTCTGCGATGCTTGGAACGGTCTTCCAGTCAACGATGACGCCCGGCTTGTAGCGGTCGAGTCTAGCCTGCACCGCCCATTTGCCGAAAGACTTGCGCCAAGTCACTTCCGCCTCCGTCCCGTTGATCAGTTCTTGAACTAGCTTGTGCGCCTTTACGCGGGAACCCATTGTCTCGACGGCCTTGAACTCTTCCTGTCCCAAGACGATCTTGCCGGATTTCTCCTGTTCCGCTTTCCACGCCTTCGCCTCGTTTGTGCGCCACGAGTCGAACTTGGTGTTGACTGAAATCGCGTTGTAAAAAGGCAGTCCGCCCTCCATGAACAGGTGGAAGGCGGATCCGATGTCGAAATGCGCGGCGGATTCTTTGGAAACCGTTTTGGTGATGTAACGCTCATAGAATCCAAGGCGTGATTCGATGAAAGCCTTCAGCTTGGAATGGCTGATGGCTGGGTTGGCGTGATAGTCGGCGTTGGGTTCACCAAGAATCTTTGGCGTCATTGTTTCAATTTCCTTCTTCCCGCCGTCAGGATGGCGGTTCCGTTGTTGGTTATTTCGTATTGGTTTGTCCGGCCGAAGAGTCGAGACAGTTCCCTCTCGGCTTTTTCTAGCGTGGTTCTGAGGGCTGCGGTTTCCGTGTATACTTCGCGGGCGACCATCGCTTCGATTTGCGAAGGCATGTCGGAGTAGGCGGCAGAAGGAGTCGGATCGGACGGCGAACAAGGCGTCACTGACAATGCCTCGTCAGGGTCCGGCGTGCTGCTATGTTGGGTGTTCGGCATGTCAGACCTTGGTGTTCGCCCAAGAGCCGTCCGGCTTGCGACGGCCCTTGGACGATGCGCGGTCAGGCTGCGGCCTTTCCCTCGACGGCACGGGCTTGGCGGTCGGCCGTCCGCTTGTTGAGCCACATCAGCGACTCTTCCAACTTCGTGATGACGATGGCGTTTTCCCGACACGGGAATTTCCCGTTCAGGTATTGCAGCCGGTCGATCAACACCCGCAGCACTTCCTCGTTAGTCGTGCCGTCGTTTACCGTGCGCAGCTCCTTCGAGCCCTCCGCGACCGGCACCTTTTCGATAAATTGCAGCGTCTGCACCGGAAGACCGGGCAAGCCATAGTTCTCGAAGTGGTCCAGCTCGTATTTGTGTCCTGTCGTGATGACTTTCATTTTGTATTTGGTTTTGGTTACTAACGGAAATAGGGCGAACAAGACGAGACAGCCAACGTCACGGCTGCGCCGTGCCGCGGCTGCTCTTGGTGTTCGGCGAAGACATCGCGCAGGTATCTTCTTCAGGCCGGCTCGCGTGGCTTGAGTCCTCTCCGAAGAAAGGATCGGCAATCACTCGCGAGCATGACCCGAAGCACGAGAGCCGATGAAATCGACGCCAGTTTTTGCAGTTTACACAGTTCGCCGAACCATTGCCCACAGCGCAATTCGCACCAGCCGTCCCGCCGTCGAGGCGTTCAGGTTGGCCATCGGGTTTGAAGTGCTGACGCATGTTCTCAGTTGGATCGGTGCTCATGGCTGATGCGGGTTGTTAGGCATCAAGCCGAGTGATGTCCAAGCGGTAAAGGAATCCGGGGCCGTCGCTACGTGCAGAGCCGATGCTCTGCATCTCACTTATCTGCTTCGAGTAACGCACGACCATCGGATACTTTAGCCCGCTTGCTTCGGCGTAGCCTAGTTCCATTCGGAACACGTTTCCGCGCTTAGCCTGCCAGCAGTCGAGAGTCTTGCGAGGAAGTTTGCACGCCCTCACCCACCACGAGAGCAGCTTGTAATGCACCAGAAGACGGAGCCTAACAAGGCGTTGCAGGAGAACACGGCTACGAGCCGCGAATTGAGTCAGTTGATTTTTCATTGGGTTGATTGGTTATTGAGCTTCGTTCCCGCCGTGTCCCTGAACTTGGTGTTGGGCGAAAGAACTCCGTCCAGTTGGTCGATTTCACGCTCAAGAAGCCAGTAGGTTCCCGGCGGAAGTCTGCGCTTGCAGGCGGAGCGAAGTTCGCGCGCTGCGTCGGCGAGCCGGTCATAGTCCGACGCTTTCACTCGCCAGGCTCCAAGAGTCGCTTCGAGGCTTTCGTTCACGTTCGCCGAAAGAGCCGCCGCGCATTCTTGCATCACCTCCGGTGACGGCAGAGGTCCGGTGATCGGCAGTAGGACGAAGAGTCGAGACAGTTCCCTCTCGGCTTTTTCTAGCGTGGTTCTGAGGGCTGCGGTTTCCGTGTATACTTCGCGGGCGACCATCGCTTCGATTTGCGAAGGCATGTCGACGTGTTCCATCACGCGGTCGATGATTATCTCTCCTAGAGTTTGCATGGTTTGTGGCGGGCTCTGGCTTGATAGAGGCAGTGGTAAATTTCGCGTTCTTGTGTGTAGAAGCGCACGCCGTCGGAATCCCCGACCGACTCGCAGTAGGCGCGGAGCTTTTCAGCGCGGCGCATGTCGGAGTAGGCGGCAGAAGGAGTCGGATCGGACGGCGAACGAGGCGTCACTGACAATGCCTCGTTAGGGTCCGGTGTGCTGCTATGTTTGGTGCTCGGCATGTCAGACCTTGGTGTTGGGACTCGGCTTCGCTGCTCGGCGATCCAGCGTGCGCCCGCTGCTTTTGCTTCGTCACGAAACCACCATTGCTCATTCGAGTCTGCGTCCAGCACCGTGACACAGTTCCCCTCGGGGTCGAAGCAGGCGGCGTAATACGAGGGCACGTTTGAGCCTCGGTGCTTTCTAATCCTGACGTAGTGGCCCGAGTTCCCAACCAGCCGCCCACAGCGCAACTGATTCCTCCGTTGCGTCGTATTCGTGAATGTCGTTTGCTGGCTCATGTCGAGTGTCGGCCGGGCGTCAGCCGTTGCTCATCGCCACAGGTGGATTCGGAGTAGTGTTGTCATGTTTTCGCAGTGTCGATAAGGTGCTTATGCAGCAGGTTGAGTGTGGAGTATGACAACCCTGCCAGATTGGTTGTCTTGGCCGGAATCGGCCAGCCTTGGTCATGGACGATCTTGAACAGGCGCGTCTCAGAGATACCCCCGGTCAGCGCCAAGTCCTCGATGGCGACGATTACGCCATTGAAGTCCGCCTCGGTGTAGGACTCGGCTTCTTCGGGGGAGGAAGATTCCTTCGCCGGCTCCTTGTTTGCTGTTGGTTTCTTGTCGCCAAGAACACTGGCAAGCGTTTCCCCAGTGGAAACTGAAGATGGAAATGCTTCGTCAATCGTAACCTCGTTGTCGCGTAGCGCCGTGCGCAATCCGGTCAAGGTTTCGAGTTGCTCAGCCCCAATGTCGGCCTCGCCCTTGATGCCAAGCGCAGCATAAACCCGCTTGTAGTCGATACCCAGTTTGTTGATCCATGCCACAACCTTTTCCCTCCGCTTTGTCAACGCTTCTGAGTCGCCCATGAGCAGCTTGCGCACTTCGGACTCAACTGGCTTTGCCAACGCGCGGGGAACAACTTGGAAGGTGGCATCCCGGCGGGCCTTTGCCAGTGCAGCCTTGGCGATAACAACGCGCATCCTTTCGTCGTATGGGGTTCCGTCCTTCTTGACGGTGGCCTCAATCACTTCGCTAGACGACGCAAAGTTGGATTCAAGGTCTATGGCCTGCCCGCGCGCCCTGACGAAGCGAGGGGTTTGCTCGATAATGCTGGCCTGCACGCGAAGGTTGCCGTAGCTTGCCCCAACGATTTCGGCCAGCCGGATAGACATGCCTTCGGCAAATTGCTGCACGCCGTTCTTCATGCCAACCGGACGCCGATAAAGGCATGACTCGGCGGTTTCTTCGTCAAGGCATGCCATGTCGATTGCCCGCTTCTTGAATGTTTGGAGCGACCGTGGAAACCGCTTGGCGGTTGCGATTTGCGAATTGATGCTGGCTGTTTCGAGTGCTTCTGATGCGGAGGGTTGCAGCACTTCGAGTTCGACGGGCTGCGCTTCTTGTTTATTGTCGGATTGGTTCATGTAATAATGGATTGTTTAGATTGGAACAGGATCAGGTGCCGCGCTAAAGCCAGAGGCATCGAGCGGCATACCACTTCTGGTCGCGTGGCGACAGGGATTCGCCGGCTTCAAGGATCGTCTCGCAGGCATCCATTCGGATGTCGTCGCGCTCTTGGCGCTTCTCCGCCAGCTTGGCCATGCGCCGGTCTTGGGAGGCGGAGCGGCGTATCTTGTTCTTTTCTGTGACGAAGAATTGCTCCTGATAATAGGAGACCTTCGACAGCTTGGGTGATTTCTGACTCTTCTGCTTGTTTGCTTCTTCCTTTGGAGTTGGCTTCATAACGGTGGTTCTTTTGTTATACCTGACGAAATAGGCGCGTTTTCTTGCAGTGGACGGCCTCTGGCCAGTAGCTCGCGCATTTTCGTGTGTGCAGCACGAAATGCTCCGCGTGGGAACATGCGGTGCGTAAATGTCCATCCGAGTGCTCCCCATCGATTTGCGTTTGGAAGCTGCTCGGCTGCTGGCATGGTCTTGCCAAAACACTCACGTTCCTTCGCAAAAGTGATGACAACGACCTCGTAGCCCTGCGATGCCTTGCCGTCGATCTGCTCGTAAAGTGCAACATTGCCGTCACGCTCAAGCAGATTGAACGTAAACCCATGCAGTTTGTAGGTTTGTGGTATCGGTATCACTTGGAAATATCGTCGCCAGTCCGGCGCGCATAGGAAGCGGCTTCCGAGATGTAGCCCTTGAGTTCCAGCGCGGCGAACTTGCCCCTGCGGCTGGTCATGGTCGGGATTGGAAGGGTGCGAAGCAGTTCGGCAAAGGCCAGCAACTTTGCGCCATCCGGGGCGGCTTCTGCGCGTTCACGGGATTCCTGTTCTTTGGCCAGCCTGTCGGCTTCAGCTTTCTTGGCAGCAATGGCTTCGGACTCCGCCTTGGCGCGGGCTTCCTGCTCGGCGCGCAGTTTGAGTTCGCTCTCACGCCGGGCAATATCCGTCTTGCGCTCAAGTTCTTCCCGTTCTGCTTTGGCATTGGCCTCGATGGCTTCGCGCTCCTTGCGTGCGGCGACTTCGCGGGCTTCCGCCTCGTGCTTGAGCCGGTCGTTTTCTTCCCTGATGCGAGCATTTTCCTTCAGTTTCTCGTGTTCAGCGCGAATCCGGTCCTCCTCCGCCTTGCGGAGTTCTTCCTGCTTCGCGTTGAAAGCCGTGCGTGTGTTGTCAAGCAGTTGTGCCCATACCTCGTCGGGCATGTCTGCCAGAGCCATGAACGAAGTATCAAGTCCGTATGGTGCCAGCGCATTTTCGCGTTCGATCTTAAGTGACGCCTTGCGGGCGGCTTCCTTCCGCTCCACAAAGTCCTCCTGCTCCTGCAACCGCTTTTCCTCGGACTCTGTGACATGAAGAAGTATGTTGTGGAAACCGTCAATTGCCTTGGATCGCCGCAGCGAATCCTCTTTGAGCGCCTTTCGCATCTTGTCGCTATCGTTGCGGATTGTGCGCAGCGCCAGCCGATAAGTGCGAGCCAGCTTCAATTCAAGTTTCTGGCTGGCATCTGTCACAATGATGGCGCGTGACTTTTCGATGATGCCCTTGGCTTCGGTGAAGTAGGGTGCGAACGATTGCTGCAACGGGGCCAACGCTTCTTGCGCCAGCCCAGTAGACTGGACGAGTGCCGTCACTTCTGGCTGCACATCGTCAATAATGACGGGAATGACCGTCTGAATTGGTTCATTGCTCATTGGAAAAGGTTGTTCTGCGCGCATTTTTCACTCTGCGCGGCTTTCGTCAAGCGAAATTAGTTCCTGGTCTGGTCGAGCCGCATCTTCAGGTTTTCATGGTTGGCATATCAGAAACGCTTTTCACGGCTGCAATACTGGCAGAGGCAGTCCGTCCGACTGGGGTGATAGGTGCGGACAACATGCCCGCATGAAAGTTTTACCTGTGCCCGATGCTTGGGCGTGGCTGGCGCAACGATGGCCACAATCAGGCGGAAGATGTTCGCCTCCGCGCGTGGCCTGCCGTTTCCCGTTGGATTTCCACGCTCCAGCCGTGGCGCCGGGATGAACTGAATGTCACCGGAAACAAATAACTCCTGCCGTTCCTTGGGCGTGAGTGCCAGCTTGGCCAGTTCCGCTGTCATCGGTTCGCCTCTGGTCGCGGACAATTGCGGATCATGCGCGCAAGCTCGTGTTCCGGGGGATGAAATTCCGTCCGGCCATCCATAGTGAACACCTGAATGCCGGTGCAGTCCCATTCGCCCTTGAACTCGTTGGCTTCCTGCGGACCCTCCCACGACCAGACGCAGATGACCAGCACCCGCGCCTCGTCGGCGGTTTCGTCCAGTTTCAGCAAGTCAAACGTGCGGATTGTGCGTGTTGTGCTCATAGGAAATTGGTGCGCGTCTGGGCTTAGTTGTCGGAGTGGTCTTAGCCCACGCATACAGCGGACGCGCTCGCTGCATGAAGGTTCCGTTTGCTGCGACGAGTCCAAGCCCGGACTCGCAATGACGGGACAGACACCCGGCGGTATATCAGCGCACGGGGAAACCCGGAGCAAATTTTGCCTCTTGAAAATTGTTGCCGCTTTTTCATCTCAACTTCCTTGCCGCATTCTCAATCGGAAATCATCCACGCCGTCAAGCCTTTTGTTTCGGCAGGCGAAAGTTTATGGCGCCTGCTGTTTACCGTCAGATTTTTCCTCCGGACCATCCCTCGTTAAGATAATAGTAGGTTATCACCTCGGCCCCTCCATGACCGTCTCGCCGGCAAGGTTGACAATGTTGCCATTCATGTCCGTGTAAACCGGAGGCAGTTTCGCCTTCATCTTGCGCAGTTGCCTGATCGAATAGTCCTCCCGAATCAGCCTTGGCGGCACGCACGCATCGTCAAACATTGTCACTTTCCTGAGCCCATGAACTTGCGTCAGTCCCAGATAAACCGTGTTGTTTACTATCGAAACATCTCCAACGTGGAAACGCGCTTTCGGCTTCCAGTTGCGCTCAGACCGTCCGGCCATGCACCATC
>Ga0153915_10000230_pt1 | contig 50859 bp, 48 predicted proteins | sample Opewatmetagenome_2_FD_107003 | JGI IMG/M metagenome (GOLD analysis project Ga0153915, IMG submission 107003) | Freshwater wetland microbial communities from Ohio, USA - Open water 3 Core 3 Depth 3 metaG | ecosystem: Environmental > Aquatic > Freshwater > Wetlands | place: USA: Ohio, Lake Erie...
ACTATCAGGTCTCGATGCTGCAGCGGATTCACCTTTGCATCCTCAAGCATTTCTCTAGATACGACATTGAACTGGACGTGGAATCCGCCCATCCGGAAATATGCATCGACCATTCCTAGGAATTTCTCTCGTCTTGCTGTTGTGTCAAAGAAGTCAGGAGTGAACTTCATGTTATAGAGGGTCCCATTGTAACAGAGTGAATGATCAAGACGGGCAACTGATTTCATCGCTGCTGTCGGACCGTGTGTATCACGATTCTGAGTGGGGGACACCCCATCAGATAGCATGTGGCCAGCCTTTCGTCCGTCAGGAGTCGCTCCAAGTGTTTCTCCCTGGGGTATGTACATTGATACTGAAAAGAGAGCAGCATGATACGGGCCATTTCTCGTAGTCATCCGGCTTTGAATGGATTCACAGAATGCTCTTCCTGTGTCGCGAGCTAGAAAATCTACTCTCTCGATATCATTCCCATACTTATCTGGATCATTTTCTAGTCGCACACGCAGCTCTTCATGATTCTCAAAATTCTCTTCGATCGCACTGAGTATATCTTCCATTGTAAGTTCTTTGCGCTCGAATACGTATTTTCGAAGTATTTCTAGGGAGTCTGCTACGATTGCGACTCCGACTCCCATGATCCCGCCGCTGTTGTAGATGGTTCCGCCCTCTTGCATTGTAAGGCCTGATTCAATACAACCCTCAAGCAATGCAGAGATGAATGGCGTGGGTTTATGCTCTGCCAAGACACCCGCGGCTATTCTATCCGCTCGGGTCAGCAATTCGATGGCGTAGTCAATCTGTTCTTCGTAAGCTCTCCAGAGTTGCTTGAAGTCCTTGAACTTGCGTGGATCCCCTGTTTCTCTTCCAGCCAATTCTCCGTTCTTTGGATTTCGTCCATTGTTCAGAGTTATCTCAAGAATCTTGGGAAGGTTGACATACCCAATGTTAGGTCGCGGATCTGTCTTTCCACCGATTATGGGCTCAACGCAACCCAGTATCGCGTAGTTATATGCTTCTGACCTATCTGTTCCTTTATCAACCATCAGCGGGATGATTATCTCATCATTGAATAGCCCGGGCATACCAAGACCCTTTGAGATCACATCGACTACCTTGAGTTTCATGTGTTTTGGTGTCTTCTTATGCCATCTGTAAGAAACGGTTGGCTGAGTGACTCTAATATTCGCAGTGGCCTCGAGGACCAACTCAGTCAGCTCATTGCTTACGTCATTCCCTTGAGCGTCCTCGCCTCCAACGGTGAGATTCTGAAACATGGGATGCCCTGCGAACGCTATACTGTAGTATTCATTCCGCAATTTGATTAGAGATGTGAACTTCACCCATAGCATTTCAAGAAGTTCAAGAGCATCAGCCCTGTCTATCTTCCCATTCTTGAGGTCTCCTTGCAGATACGGATGCAGATATTGGTCGAATCTACCGGTAGACATGGAGTGTCCGTTCGACTCTGTTTGGACAAGAAGGTGAATGAACCAAAACGATTGCAGTGCTTCATGGAAGGATTCAGCAGGCAGTGCTGGGACTTTTGCGCAGATTCTTGAGATTTCTAGAAGCTCGTTTCTTCTGGCTTTGTCATTCTCCTTAGTGGCCATCACCTTGGCTATACCAGAGAATCTCTCAGCAAATCGAATGACTGCCTCTATCTGTATTCTTGCGGCTTGGTAGAACTCACGCTTGTTCTCATCGTGCTTATTCTTGTTCTCAAGAGCCCTTACTTCTGAAAGAATATGGTTCAGACCCTTATTGATCACTAGCGGATAATCAACGATGACATGCCCTATTCCAGTGCCCGGAGCTCCAATAGTGAATAGTCCTGCTTTGGATGCTCTTACCGACTCCTCTGGCAGGAGTTCTCCCGCAATCTCAGCGGTGCTCTTTCCTTTCCAGAACTCGAATACCTCACGTAGTTTTTCCTTGTCATTCTCATCAATGGAGAATCTCTCAGTTCTCCTCTTGCTGAACCTATCAAGTTCCTCGTTTATCCAGCCCCAGCTATACTCGGGAAATACTTGGCATGACCTTGGAGTTGGACCCATGTTACCGACAATGAGTTCCTCTGGTTCAATCCTGAGAGTCATCTTATCCAGCACGTGAGCGAACGCTCCGGCAAGGCGGATAATTGTGGATTCAGACATGTGGTCCTTGATATATTCTGTGAAAAGGACTGCTCTCTCAGAGGATATCGTTGGCTTAGATTCAAGCATCCTCTGTTTAATTCTCAAGGTTCGTGCTGTCATCTCAAGTCCTACTGCTCCATACATTGATTACCTTTCTCATACGGCATTCCGGAGCAGAGTCGGAAGGAAAGTATCGAGCCTGCTCAGGGCTTCTTCGATTCTCTCTGTCGAAACAGCGTAGCACAGTCTGAGGAATCCCTCTCCAAACTTGCCAAATGCAGATCCGTGGACTGTCACAACGCTTGTTTCCTTGAGAAGCTTGAGCACAAGGTCATAGGACTTCATACCATACGCTGACACATCTGGAAAGGCATAGAATGCGCCGCTGGGTGGATCCAATTCTACTCCTTCAATAGCACTCAATCCTTTGGTTATGATATCTCGTCGCTTCTTGAATGTCTTGAGCATATCATCCACACAACTCTGGGGTCCGATTACCGCTGCCTCCGCTGCCTTCTGCGAAACAGATGTGGGCATCGCGACGATGTGCTCTTGAAGTTTCGTCATTGCAGCAATGACTTCCCTGGGACCAACGCATGCTCCAATGCGCCAACCCGTCATCGCATAGGTCTTGCTCAGAGAGAAGAGAGAAACAGTACGCTCCTTCATGCCCGGGAGTGAACCAATGAAGAGGGGCTTTTCTGTACCATACCGAAACTTTTCATACGCTTCATCCGCCAGGACGTAGATGTCGTGGTCTATACAGACCTCAGCAATTCTCTTCATTTCCTTGCTGGGGATTATTCCTCCAGTCGGATTGTTTGGCGAGTTGATAACAAGCATCTTGGTCTTCTCTGTGATTGCTCGTTCGAGCTCTTCTGCTGTGAAACTAAATCTGCTCTTCTTCTTCAGTTGGATTGACACAGGGACACCCTGTGCCAACTTAATGTGTGCATAGTGGCTGACGAAACCAGGGTCTGGATAGATCACCTCGTCTCCCGGATTCACAATCACCATGTTTGCAAGCACAAGCGCCCCCATTCCACCTGACGTGCACATGAGTTCGGTAACCGGGTCCGCGTCAATCCCGTTGTCACGCTTGATCTTCTGTGCGAAGGCCTCACGTACTTCGATTAGTCCTGCATTGTGTGTGTATTTTGTATATCCCTCATCAATGGCCTTCTTGGCTGCTTCTTTGATGTGTTGAGGTGTGTCAAAGTCCGGAAGTCCGACAGTCATGTCAAAGACATCAGTTCTTCCAATGACCATATTGTAGATTTTTCGGATTTCGCTTCCGGGAACATATGCATTTCTATCAGCTAACACAGAAACCACCTAGTTACGAATATGAGAACAGATTCCTGTTTATATAACCTCTCGAATGTACCATGTCTATTAAAGAGGACTCTAGCTATGTTCAGAGGAGTTTTAAGACGCGCAGCTGTAGGCGAAATCATGAGTGTATCTGGTGATATAGAAGATGACGCGACCTAGTGCTGATGAAGTCAGAAAAGTCTGCATGGCTACTCTTGCGGATGCTCATGCTGTGTATGTGGAAGCAATACGCCAGACCATGGGCAGAAAGGGCCTCAATGCCATTGGTGAAGCGAATAGATTGCATGGACTGACTCTCGGCAAATCAGCGATACAGTCTGGAGGACTAAGAAAGGGGGATCTGCATTCGATATTCGACTTCTTTAGTGCTGCTCATCCCTATTTCGGATTCGAGCTCGAAGTGGATTCTTTCACGGATACGAAACTCGATCTCAAGGTCACATCTTGTCCCTGGATAGATGCCTTCAGAGCTCGAGGTGCTGGTGAGGATATCTGCACATGGGTCACCCAGATTGATGAGGGAATTGGTCAGGCAGTTGACCCCACTGTCAGACTGACGATTCCCAAGTGCATGATGCGGGGCGATCACTACTGCATCTACAGTTATACAAAGTAATAGAAGTGGATGAATTGACGAACAAGAAGAACATCATACTGCAGAGAACCCTTAGACTGTATGTTGCTGCTCTGTCCGATGCTGCAGATGAAATTGGGTTGAATCAGGTCTGTATGGACCGCGGGATAATTCCTCTTACGGAAAACAAGAGGACGGCTGGTTTTGCTAGAACTGGAAAGATGGTGAGGTCTCCAGTCAATCGTCCGTACGACGAAGCTCAGTTGGACACATTCATGAGTCTGGTCACACGAGCAGTTGATGGAGACATCATTACTATTGATATGTCGGGGAGCACCGATTGTTCAGCCTGGGGACAGGTTCTCAGTCGGATCGGGAAACCCTTGGGAGTCCGTGGTGCCATTATCGATGGAACCTCCAGGGATATTGATGATATTGATAGAATGAACTTCACCGTCTTTGCGCGAGGTCGTCATCCTGGGACGATGCGTGGGCGAATGGATATGGAGTCTGTGCAGGAGCCCGTTGTATGCGGAGGCGTCACCGTGCACCCTGGCGACCTAATCTTTGGAGACAGCGATGGCGTTGTGGTGATTCCTACTGACCATATCGAAGACATTCTGGTTCATGCTGAGAATGTCGTTTCAACCGACAAATGGTGGGCAGAAAAGCTCGATGAAGGAAGGGACCCACATGAGTTGCATAAAGAAAGACCAATCCCCTAGTCTTTCTAGTCAGAAGCATAGAGACCAAACCACAAGGCTTTAAGCTCGCAGATATTGAGCTCGAGTGGCCACAAACCAAGGTGGAATAACAGGTCCATTGGCGAAGAAACGTAAATCATCAGGTCGAGCAAAGGGCGGATCCGGCCACAAGGGCGCAGTCCAGTGCTCGAGATGCGGTCGTCTAGTCCCATCGGATAAGGCGAAGAAATTCACCAAAGCTGTCAGCGCTGTTGAGCCACAGATTGCACGAGAACTTCGGCAACAGGGTTCATACATACCTGTGCACAGAGTGACATCATACTACTGCATCAGCTGTGCTGTGCATTCTGGTAAAATGAATATCAGAGAACATAGCGAGAGGAAGACTGTTCCAAGTCGCTGAACCGCATCACGATGAAGATCGACTACTCCCAGATTGAGGAATTCATGTGAAGTGCCCGCATTAGGGGACCCACCGAATACTGCTGTTATTGCTAGCGCTGTATCTAGATGGACTCAATTGTGAGGCTTCCTGCCTCTTGCCTTCCTTTTGTATACACCCCTCTTCACTGCATAGTCGTACATCTCGATTATCTTCTCAGGTGTCGAGTCAGGTTGGATGTTATGCGCCGGGGCAAGAATGTAGCCTCCACCAGGGGCGAGTGCAGCAAGCCTTGTATCTATCTCTCCTCTAAGATTCTCCATAGTACCGAGTTCCGCCATGGCGCGCTGAAGGTCAATTCCACCGTGGAATGAGAGGCGGTCTCCATACTTGGCCTTAAGTGCACTCGATTCCATTCCAAAGGCAAGCGGCTGGATTGGGTTTAGGATGTCCACCCCTACTTCGATCAGATCATTGATTAGGGGTTCCACAGCGCCGCAGCTATGATAGAGAACCTTCACGTGGGGTGAACGTTTGTGTATCTCCCCATAGATTTTCTCATGTCGCGGCTTAATGAGGTCACGGTACATCTTGGGACTGATGATGAGACCGTTTTGGTGCCCTAGGTCATCTCCAACCTGTACCATGTCGAGGTACTCTCCGACTTCGTCCAAGAGAACCCTGTTCATATCAAGCGCAAATTGCATGCACTTGTCCATCATGGCCTCAGCGAGTTTCCGGTTCGTGGCCAAGTCTATGAGGAACTTATCGAATCCTCTCATATAGTGCTCACAGATTTCGAACACTCCCCACGGCCCTCCGACCATTCCAACCACAGCGTATTCAGTTTCCTCATGGAGGTGTTTCGCCCACTCAACAACGCCCTCCATTCTTGAGGGATCATCCACGTCGGGCCATTCGTAGTTCTCTACCTCTTCGACCTCTGTGAACTGAGCCCACGGATAGTATGTGATCTCCCAGTATGGTCCGAACCACTTTCCCCTGAATCCATACTCCGAATCAGTCGTTCCATCGGGATAGGTCCTCATCTGGAAGCTCGATGCCGTGTTCATGTAGACCCTGCGAAAGTCGATGTGAAGTCTACGCAGGAGCTCTTCCGAGGTCTTCCAGCTCGACATGATACCCCACTCTTGGGTCTCGGGAGACGTGATTCCAAGATGGTCGCGCAGCCTCTCATATGCTGTTGGAGTAGTCCAATAGTCAAGGGGCACTCTGTCAGGTTCCTCGTGGTGTAGTGCAGTCAGGACTCTTTCTCGCGATTTCATGGCAGTAAGACTGCATACATTCTAATATTAAAAACACTCTATGAGGTCGACTTTAAGAAAAGTTAATAGAGGGGCCTTTAATTGTGCCAGAATACGTCGCTATTCAGACGGAGATTTGAGATGAAGTCAGCATAGCATGACGGCGTGATAGCAGATGGTAGATGCAGCAAAGATTACTCGCCTTCTGGCCAAGGTGGTAGGTCCAGAGAGAGTAAGTGACAAGGACTTTGACCTCATCCCTTATAGTAGGGACCTGAGCCCGGCAAGGCAGAAGCTGCCCACACATGTGGTTCTGCCTCAGAGCAAAGAAGAGATACAGGGTATCTTGAGGATAGCGAATCAGGAGAATGTGCCGGTGTATGTCAGGGCTGGAGGCACTTCGCACTGGGACGCATACCTTGCTCAGGAGCCCGGCATTATGTTGGATATGAGCAGGATGAATAGAATTCTCTATATCAACGAGCGCGACCTCGTAGTCACGATTCAGCCAAACTGCACATGGGCGAAACTGGATAGGGAGCTTCGAAAACATGGCTTGACCTATCTCTGCAGTGAGGCCGGTGGTCCTGCTATGACAGTAGGAGGCTCGGTCATGAAGGCCGGTGCCGGACCGCATTCCACCGCAAAGTTCGGATGTCATGGAGATCAAGATGTTATCACACTTGAGATGGTGCTGCCTAACGGTGATATAGTGCAGACTGGCTCTGCAGCCTGGCCTAGTGCTGGAAAGTTTGAGAGGCAATGCCTCGGGCCTGACCTCGCTGGTATGTTCATTGGTGCTGAGGGAATCCTGGGAATATGCACTGAGCTCACTATGAGAATCCGACCAGCCACAGATTTCAAAGAACGGCTGATAGCCGTGATGCCATCACTTGATAGTGTAATAGAGTTCGGTCACTTCATCAATCGCAATGTTGGAGATGAGTATCTTCAGGGCATCTACCTATGGGTTGATCCGAATGCTCCTGATGTCTTCACTCTCATGATGGATATCTTCGGTTATGAAGCAGAGATAGTCGAACACAGAAAAAAGAAGTTGAGTGAGGAAGTCAAGAAGCTGGGTGGGTCGCTCGGTGATAGAGGCCCTGCTGATGACTATTTTGGTCATATTCTCACTGGACTGACTGATATCTTCGCTACTGGAGTCTGGCACTTCTTTGGTGCTGGCACTCTCAGAATAGATGATATCAAGTTCGTCTACGATGTCTGGAGGACTGAGTTACTCCAAAAGCGAGGCTATCGCAAGGCTGGTTTTGGAGGGCAAGTCCTTCCACGACGCTGGCTCGCATTCATGGTGACTAATTATCATGAGCCTGGTGACTGGGATGAGCTAGTCAGAATGGCTCATGAGATTGATGAGATTATTCTTGCAGGACCCGTCATACCCTACGGCATTGGTGGGCGCGATGGTCTTCGTGACATTGTTGCTTCTCATGATACGGGCTACTATCGACTCCTGAAGACCCTGAAACGGACTCTAGATCCCAAGAACATTCTGCAACGGGGAATATTCATACCTGAGGAGGAGTTGCAGTGAGAATCAAGGAATTTCAGGACATGATTTATGCCTGTGGACGCTGCAACTATTGCAGAGGACAGGACTTCAACGAACGATGCCCTGAGATTTTTACTCAGATCTGGGAGTCTTCTACTGGTCGGGGGAGGATGGCAATTGCTCGTGGGATTCTCGAGGGAAAGCTCGACTATTCAGAGGAGCTAGGAGAGCGCATCTTTGGCTGTTTTATGTGCGGCCGTTGTAGGGAGGAATGCAAGAAGGCCGCCAAGATTGATATCATTGCAATTACGAAGGCTATGAGAGCTGACTTCGTTGACCAAGGGGTGAAAATACCTGAAAGCGGTTCAAGCATGGTCAATATTGCTGTTTCGAGCGGCAATATCTTCGCAGACTCGCCTGCAGCTCATGCGAAATGGGCGCAGGGCCTCCAGTTTGTGAGAGGTTCTGGGACTCTCTTCTTTCCAGGCTGCCTTGCAAGTCACAGATTCAAAGAGAAGACGAATATCCTTGTTCGATTGTTGCAGGCTGCTGGCTACACCCTTGACTTCTTGGGTGATGATCAGACCTGTTGTGGCACTCCGCTTTGGATCACGGGGAGGACTGCGGATGCCAAGAAGTGGGCTCAAAACTACCTCAGGAAACTGAAGAAGCATGGTGTCAAAGAGATAATCACACCTTGTCCGAGTTGCTTTAGAGCGTTTGACGAGGAATATCCTCACCTGCTTGGCATGGAGAAGTTCCCAATTCGTGTCCGGCATACAGGCGAGGTACTTGAGGAGATTGTGGAGAAGAAGAAGCTGAACTTCAAGGTACCAATCAATAAACGCGTCACCTATCATGATCCCTGCGAGATTGGTCGCTATAGGGGTATCTACGAACCAGCCCGAAGAGTCATCAGAGCATTGCCCGGTGTCGATTTTGTTGAGATGGAGAGAAATAGAGCAGACGCATTCTGTTGTGGCGGTGGAGGCGCCGTAAAGATCACGTATGAGCATCACTCCAATACTGTCGCGGAAGAGCGGATTCGGGACTTCGTTCGGAGTGGAGCCCAGGTCATGAGCACGGTCTGTCCTGCCTGTGAGATGAATCTCACCCACGGCACATATGCCGCGGACGTACAAGCTCGTGTATTGGATGTTGCAGAACTGATGGCAGTGGCTGCAGGAATCGTAGACAGAGAGATTCTAGAAACAGACTACTTCCCCGAAGATTAGATGGGTGGCTTGATTCTCTCTTGAGCCTTCGGGATATGTTTTCTCATTATCCCCCGACCGCAGCAATCATGAAGACAATAAGGTCGCCCTTTGAGACCTTCGTGTTGATACCGTCACGAGCTACCATGTTCATGCCATTCACGAACACAATGGCATCTCTTCTCAGAATCCTTTCTTCTCTGTCATCAAGATAGACCTCAAAGCGACTGCCATATTCTTCATGAAGCTCTTTGATCAAGTCCTCTATCGTTGAGCCTTCCTTTGTGTCGAATGGGAACTTGTTGTGCTCTGAGTTCTTCAGTCCTTTGTTCATAAGCTTCACAAAGACTTCGGTCACTTCTCGAGTTCACCACTCATTATTCGAATAGATTAACTTTAAATTAAGTTTGTTGGAGTGGTTGTTGATGGATTACGCCCACCGATGCATCTCATGCGACTTAGGGGCGGGCAGTCGCAGAAGTACGTTAAAGAAACCTCTTCTGTCATTAGCCAAAACGTATATGTATCCTTAAGTTCCAGCGAGCAAAGGGCAATCATTGAGTCCAAAAACATCAACGATGGGTGCGATTGACTTGTCAAATGCAAAAGAGCGTAGAACTCTCAGAGAATGGCTGATGGAAAACGCACGCGAAAACCCCGTCCATTATAGGGAGATTGCTGTGGCGCTGGACAGAGACCCGGCATCCGTTTCTGCATCGCTGTCCATTGAAAAGGCGCAGGCTCAAGAAACTGGGCGGCCTGCATATTTCCAAAGAGTAGCGCCGGGCCTGTACAGATTCAACGACCTTTGCGAGGGAGCAATCACTGAACAGCAGATTGATGAGGATCTTAGAGAGAAGGCCCGAGCCAGCAAACTGGCAACAAGAGCTGAAATGAATCAGGCAATCGCTGATCTCGATCTGAACGGATTCAGAGAACTGGCGGAAATCATCCTCATAAACATCCGAGTTAACCGAGACGATCTCCGGGAACGTGAACGATACAACAATACCATTGTATTCACTGGCAGCTGGCTTGATGACGGTGGTAGAGCTCCAGTCGTATTCTACGCGAAGAAGTGCAATCTTGATGAGCCAATTGGAAAAGAAACAATTCTGGAGATACGTGGGGCGTTTCCAGTGTACGGGGCGAATCAGGGTGTTCTTGTTTCAAATGGCATCTGTTCGTCTGAAGCAACTCGTGAAGCAGTTCAACCAAATCTTGTAGTACCGCCTGTTCATATTATGGATAAGGAAATCATCATGAATGTCCTCTTTGAAAGCAGGACTGGTGTCAAGTCCAGCAAGGTCGAGATATTCCTCCTCGACACAAATTTCTTCAAGGCACTGATGCCCGAGTAACGAATTGACCGATAATGTCCGTGTTATTGTGAATCGATTCGATTTGATTCTCGTTCTCAGGGGTCTTATGACTTCAGATGCCAAGCTCATTGATAGCTCACATTCTTTTGTTTAAATATGTGAGTTTAATACGAAAAAAAAGTAAACCCCTCAACTTAAATATCAGGGTATACAGTGGTAGGGGCATCACGATACGATTCTTTCTTGTCGTGAGAGAGAAAAAAAAGGAGAACATCACAAGTGAGTGAGGATAAACTCCTCTTTGTAAGAGAGTCGTCCGGCCTCGTCAAGGAAGTGGGCACGGGCTTTGCTCTCCTCCTCCCAATTGCACTGACCTTGGGTCCGTGGTTCCACTATTTTGGTCCACAGGTCTCAACTTGGTATGCCGGTGCGCATCTTGTTCCGATGTATGCACTGGGTGCAGGAGCTGTCTTCTTTGAAGCCCTTGCGCTCATGTGTCTGATGCTCGCCATGCCAAGATCTGGAGCATCTTACCACTTCACTGGAAGAGGTCTGAGCCCCATTTTTGGTGTCATGGAAGGTTGGAGAAGTGTAATCACGAACCCTGTCTTCAGGGGGACTGGAAGCTTTTTCGCAGTACAGATCTTTGCAGGTGGTCTCGCAGTCATTGGCGCCGCAACGGGCAATGCTGGCTTAGTCAGCTTTGCAGCGACCCTCAGCGGCGATATCATCTGGCTCTTCACCGCCGCAGTGCTGATGATCCTAGTCGGATTCGTCTTTGCCTACCTTAGTGTCAAATGGTTAGGCTGGTATGTAATCATTATTGGACTCGTCAACATTTTGGCTCTGCTAGTAGCGGATCTTGTCATGCTTTCAACACCAATGTCTCAGGCGGTCTGGGAGAACTCGATGGGGCCTGGAACTTGGGCTCCCATAGCTGCCTTTAATCCAACTACGCCAGTAAACTATGTAGACTTCAACTTCGGTGCAGTAGGAGGCGCTCTCCTGATAACAGTTGGTGGAATGTGGCCATATCTCATCATGCCTGTAGCTGGTGAGGTTTCACAGCCCAGTAGAAACATTCCACTGAGCAATGTTGGTGGGTGGGCAGGTATTGCCTTCTTCTTCTTGCTCTCTGGTTTTGCTGTAGAGTCATCCATGGGAAACTATCTGTACGGTGTCAACATGGTTGGTGGTGTGTTCCCCGGTTTCGGCAACTATGCCGCAGTCATTCTTGGTGCCAACCCACTTGCTTGGTTCGTGATATTGTGTCCAATCTTTGCAAGTCTGGGCGACTCACCTAGCAACGCACTGTGGGTCACTCGACCAATGCACAGCATGGCCATGGACAGATTCTGCCCTGAAGCATTTGCTCGTGTCCATCCAAAATACCATGTACCGCACATCACGCTGTACTTCTGGTTGATCCTTTCGATTGGTACAGTAGCATATGCTACATTCCTGCAGTCCTTCTATGGTACAGCTCTAGCCGGACTGATTGGAGTGGCGTATACATACGTCTTCATCAGATGGCAGATGGCTTTGGCAGCAATTTCCCTACCGTACTACAGACCGACCCTATGGGAGCGGAGTGGAGGCTGGAAATTCCTTGGCATTCCACTGGTTTCTCTAGGTGGTATCGTTTCTGGTGCTGTGTTCTTCTGGGCAATCATTGCATACGTGCCGACGCTACCCTATGAGGTCGCGTTCACGATTGCCGTGTACGTGATAGGTCAGATCGCCTACATGTACTATGGAGCAAAGAACAAGGCTAAGGGCATTGAGATGTCCGCCATCTTTGGTCAACTCCCACCAGAGTAGAATCTAGATTGTATGAAGAGAGCCGCAAGCTCTCTTCTTCCCTTTTCTTTTTCAGTCTGCAACTCACTAGAGCTCTTGAGGTCTAGATTTTATTTGCTATTCGTCTCTTGCGTCTTCTGGAAAGTCTGTGATGGGTGGGAACCTGTTTCTGCTGGCCTTACTTGCCAAGGGCTCCAGCTTATCCCATGTCCTGTGAAATCTCGACGGAAACGACCAAGGCCGAATGACAAGATACTCGCGAACATTCTCTGAAGAGCTGTACTCATCTAGAGCCTTCTTTGCCTCTCGAGTAAAAACATGCCGCTCGTCATCATTTAAGACCTGTTGCTCAAAAACATAGGCATCTTCTTTCCATATGTATTTGACCTGGACTTCGTCATTGTCTTCAACTATGCGATGCACAAGTCTCCAGGGCCAAAATGTAGACATCTGTTCAAGTTGTTCTCCCGCGCCATAGAAGTCAACTGACATTCCCTCTTTACAATAGACGTAGTCAGGACCGCGTTCTCTGAATTTCTTGTTTGGTTTGGCCATACGACCCTTTCTAACCCAGTCATAGAACTCCCCTCTTACTCTACTGTAGATCTCACAACGGTCAAGTATGTACTTCACAGCTGCAGCTGTTCCATGGTGTGCTAGTCCCCGAAGCGAGGGCCGATCGAGTCGCTTCTCAATCAATTCTCGGACAGCCTGGATGTCCTCAGTTGGAATTGTTGTCCAAATTGGGAAGACTGCTCTCCCAAAAGGTACCGTGTGTAGAAATACGATTCCGGCCGTTCCTATCGGTTCTAAGCCCTCAAGCAGTTCTTCATTGACTGGCCAAGTGTTTCCATTCCTGCAATAATGGACCTCACTCACTTCGAAGGAAACCACTTCATCCCATTGCGCATCAAAAACCGCCTGGTACTTCTTCTTCTTCTTCTCGCGTGGAAGAATAAACCTAGCCTGAGTAGGATTGATCTGTATCTCTTGTCGTGCCTTGCTAAATGGGCAATTCCCAATGTATTCTGCATCAGGCAGTGTTTCTTCATCAGACATGATACATTCACCTTTGTGAAGTCGCCCTAGTGTATTCTAGACATGGCTTGACTGGTCATTATTTAAGTGTACTTAAAAGAGTTGGTTAATCTCTCTATAAGAAATCAAAAGGGTTAAAGGTGCGTGACCTTGTGCCTCCCTGAAGAGGTCTCCTCACGATGAGCCAACGTACAAACCGAGAACGCGACTCCAAGACGTCTCTCGATGACTTTGAGTTTGATCCAACCGAGCTGGATTTGAAGAAAAGCAAGAGTCTGATTACGGTCTTTGACGGTTATCGAATCCAAAGAACATATGACCTCAGGTTTGTAGACAAAGCGATAAACAAGGGTGAAATGCCAAAGTCATTCATTCGTCAGTGGGGGACCATCAGAGCGCTTCTGCACAAGCTAGCTGCAATTGGTCCTAAGGTGACTGGGGTAGAGTCATGGCTAAATCGGAAGCAATACTTTGCCTTTCTATCTTTAGCAACAATCACCATAGCGGCTCCAGTGCTCCTTCTTACGTGGGTGTTTCGATGGGAAGCGCTTCAGGATATTGCAATGCCCTTGGCGCTGGTTGCTGTGGCTCTAATGTTCATCAATTTCCTATTATCATCGTGGTATAATCGAAAGGTTGCGTGGGCGATATACTACTACTTAGAGGATAATCCGAATTTGGTTGCCAAAGAACGAGCAATTCTCAAAAAATGGGTTCAGAGTCTCATCCATCACACAGCAAGAGTGATGAGACAGAGCGGACTCGATCCTGATAAGAATTTGGTCAAGTTCTGGAACGACGACTATGTAGGGATAGAGGTGCTCAAAGTACCTTCTGGATTAAGGAAGAACTACGTTGTGAAAGTCAAACTGACTGGTTAGTCTTGGCGTGCTCTATCCATTTGTCTTTTTCATGGCTGAGAAGCCTGTAGTTGGTTCTCAGCCACTAGACTATCTTCTCAATGGGTCTATACTCGACGTCGAATCCGAAGTGCCGCGGGCCTAAAGCCTTCAAGCCCTCTGCCCCCCTGAAGATTGGTTCTGCCTTCATTCCAATGACGCTTACCTTATCGCCTTTCTTGATGTCCGTGTTAGTGATGGGCTCGCCACTCTTGGCATTTATTATCTCTATGATATCTGGACTTGTTATCCAGGGTTTTTCATCAAGCCAGGTCATATGGTTCTCATTCTTGAACCACACCTTGAATTTCTTACTTGATTTGATACCAGAACCTGTGATCTCAGTTTCTCCCCACATATACCCCTCTCGATTCTCCCATGTCCTGCCTGTAACCTTCCCTCGGAAGAGTATCCACCCTCCAACATTCTCGACAATCTTGTCAGCAGGATCATCTCCTGATTCTCGACTCTCTCGAATCATCTTCCCCACGTTGTAGCTCTTTGTGAGGGTTCCTTTGATAATGGCATCATGAAAGTCTGCTCCCTTGACTGGAAAGGCAACATTGCCAAGACGACCCCATGCCACTTCACTCAAAGCCTTGGAGATTCGCTCGCCCATCTCGTAGTTGATGACGTTCTGTACGATGCTCTTATTTCCAAACCAGTCAATGAGAGCCATGGGCGCCATTGAGAAGCCCTTGACACAAACAGTGTTTTGGCATATCTCAGGTACCGCTCTTCCTGAATAGTCTCCATCAACACAGGGAATGCCATGTTTGACAGCAGCATCAATTGGCGCTGGCGTATTCACTCCACCCAGCTCAAAGGGAGCGACTGCTTTGAATTTGACGCCCATGAAATCCTCAAGTGCTGCCAAACCACTGGACAACTCCTTCTCAAAATAATCCCAGGGGTATCTCTTCCTTAAAGCTTCAATCTCGGGAGTAGGAGGTGCGATTGTCCCAGAATAGTATGGGCATGCAACCCAGTCACTATTTCTTACTGTATTCACATCAACGATTTCAATTGTCTGTCCTTTCTCGACATGAGGATATAGCATATTGAGACCAAGTTGTTTGGACCCACCGCCGCCAGTTCCAAAGAAGGTACATCCCGTTGTGAGGTCTTCCACATCAGTCCTTGTTTTTAATATGAGCGCCATTCTAAACAGTCCCTGTCAGATTTGTTAAATCTGGTTTAACCTAGCCAGTATATATTTCCAACGGATGGTGTCGAAATAGACATTTCACTCGTGCGGGTCATTCCTCCTACGAGAAAAAAAGAACATTGTGAGAGAAGAGGGAATCTTCACTCTTCTCTCTCAGATTTGAGAATTATAGTTCGACGCGACCGGCCTGCACCTTTCCATCTTCAATAGTAATCAGGAATGCTTTCAGAATACCTTCTCTGTATTCAGAACCAGGATTCACGCATAGCGTTTTGCCAAGGCTTCTGTAGCCAACGCTTTCGTGTATATGTCCGTGCATGCCCAACATAGGTTGGTACTTCTCAATCACGGCTCGCACTGACTTGCTTCCGACCGGACCAATAATCTCCTGTGCACCAGATTTCTTCACCTTGTGCTCTTCATCAAGCGATGGTGCAGTATCAAGGCCAGAGTTGTACGGAGGGTCATGGAAGTTGCATATGACCTTCGAGTAGTCTTTTGTATCGAGGCGTGCAAATTCCTCTTCCAGTTTTCCAAGCAACTCATCATCAGGGCATTCTCTGGGTGTTTGCCAAGGAGTCTTACTTACCCATTCACAGCTAATCATGGGATATCCTCTTACGTCTATCACTCTCTTCAAAGGGTATATGACCTTAGGATCTCTCTTGATCACATCATCAATAGCCCAACTATCATCGTTTCCAGGGTTCACCACAACCATCACGTCACCGGAAATCCTCTCGTTAGCCATTCTCATCCAGAGTTCGATTCGTTGAATCATCAATTCCTCGAAGAGCTTGGTGACTGCACCAGGAGTTTCGCGAAGCTTGGCGAATTCGTCAGCAGTCATAATCCTCGGGTAGTACCCCTCGTCCATAGTGAACTTGACGAAATGGTCTAAGTCCTTCTGCTTCTTGAATTCCTTTCTCTTTCCTTGAGGTGAGGCATACCACTTGTCCTCCTTCTCTTGGATTATGGGAACTATAGCTTTGCCAGTCAGGTCGCCGCACATCATGGCAACATCGGCCTTGAATACATTGGGCGCGCGACACATCTTCTCCCATGTCTGTTGGCTTCCGTGTGGATCAGCTGCTAAGAAGATTCTCATCTTGTTACCTCGTCTCGTTCTCTCTGCTTGGAGTTCAAACACTCTTTGCTCAGATTGTTCTTTGCGTGTAAATCGGATTTAAAATCCTAATGGTACAACACAATTCGTACTTTAACTGGACTTATAGAAAACGCAGTCAGGGCACAAGATATTAATGTCAACATGTTTCCGGGGTAATAGCAACTGAGTCCTCACAATTTGAGGTGACATGGTTATTGACAGGTAAATATGACCCAATCAACGAAGACTTCATGCAAGAAGCATTGAGAATCGAGAGAGCAGCCGCAGATAACGATATCCCTCTACGAATAATAGGGTGTCTTGCATTCAGACTAAAGAGCCCTGACTTCACAGATCTTCACATCAAGATGGGGCGGGAAGTCACAGATATCGACTTCATCTCTTATTTCAAATACCAGAGCAAGCTAGTGAAGCTGTTCAAAGATGAACTCGGTTACTATTGGGTACCCCCAGGCTTCGCTAGAGCAAGCAGTCTACGAGACCTTTTCATCGACCAACAGCGCAACAGGAAGATAGATGTTTTCTACGACCACTTGGATTTTAGCCACAATATTGATTTTACTAAGAAGAAGAGGCTCGAAGCTGATGAGCCAACAATTCCCTTGGCCGAGTTGTTCCTTGAAAAGACGCAAATCCTAGAAATCAATGCTAAAGATTTGAAGGATCTGGTAATCACTTTCTTGGCCCATGATATTAGTGATACCTTCGATGACACGAACGTAAACGGTCGCTATATTGCAGATTTGCTCTCGGATGATTGGGGCTTCTACCATGATGCCACAGAGAACCTCAAGAAGCTCATTGACTTTGTTCCAACAATCAACGAGCTCACACAAGAACAGAAAGACTTGGTCATTGAGCGTGCAAAGAAGATGGAAAAGATGATTGAGGACACACCAAAAACCCGCGCGTGGAAGAACCGTGCTGCGGTTGGCACAAAGAAGCGTTGGTACAAGTTTGTGCATTCGATGGAAGGGACACGCTCAGCAGAATAAAACGTCGAGGTGCATTGAAATGAAGCTGACTAAAGAGAATGCATATGATATGCTAATCGGTGTCGGGATACTCGGCACGGGCGGCGGTGGCGACCCGGTGTCATTTGGCAAGCCTCTTGTTGATTGGGACTATCAAAGAGGTAGAACGTACGAGATTACTGACCCCACTCAAGTCAAGGACGATGCCTTTATTGTATGCGGAGGATACATGGGTTCTGTCAATGTCTTCAAGTCTATTGGCGACATGTTGCAGAGCTGGGAGACTAGGTTTGAACTCCACGAGGCTATGAAGATCTCTGAGCGAATCACAGGAAAGAAAGTGAACCATTTGGTTCCTTTTGAGCTCGGAGGAACAAATACAACCGTAATGCTGTCTCTAGCTGCTCGAGCCGGAATAACAACAGTCGATGGTGATGGACTTGGTCGTTCTGCTCCTGAAACCCAGATGATCTCCTTTGTTGGCTATGGTATTGAGCTTTGCCCGATGCCGGTTGTTTCAAAGAATGGAAGCATCATCATTGTTGACAAGACCACGTCCCCCGCTCTTGCTGACGAAATCGGTCGTTTTGCAGTAGTACAAGATGGCGGTGTCGGGGCGAATAACCACTACTACCAATCTGGCAAGCAGCTGAAGAAGGCAGTGATTCCTAATAGCATATCCAAGTCAATTGAACTAGGCAGTGCTATTCGTGACGCAAATGACAACAAGCGTAACCCAATCGATGCATTCTTGGATATAATGGGTGGGCGAGTTCTCACTCATGGCATCATCGAAGAAGTGAAGGGTGAAGACCGTGCAGGTCACTGGCATGTGCAGGTGCGAATCAAGCCAGAGGATCTCCGAGGTCGCTTTGAGCTTGTGGTCAAGAATGAGTATATGATGGCTCTCTGCGATGGCAAGCCTGTCGTGATGTTCCCGGACCTCATATGCATGCATGATCCGAAGACTGGTCGCGGTGTGATGAGTGCGAGTCTGAAGAAAGGACTCAAGGTTGTCGTAACAGCGGTTCCAGCGCATGAACGACTTCGCTATGCTGGTAATACTCCGATTGGCAAGAAGGCATTCTCTCCAGAACGCTACGGGCATCCCGAACTTGAGTATAAGCCCATGGAAGACATTATTGGGCGGCTTCACTAGTTCTGTGAATTGCCATTGCGTCTTAATTTATGAGACATCATAGGAGTGGAGATACAACGTGACAAGGCTAGCATTAATTGGTGCGACAGGTACCGACTGGTGGGTTGACCCCAAGAAGAAGTCCTTTGTTCTGTCCTTTGTTCCCAAAGGCAGCGAAATTGGAAACTTCACGCCTCGATATGGTACTCACAGCGTTGAGTCACACGTTGACGAAGCCTACAACGCTCCTTTTATTCTTGAGCAGGTTGTGAGGGCGAATAGAGAAGGCTATGATGTCATCGTCATTGATTGCGCATGTGATCCCATTCTTGACGCTGCAAGAGAGATTTCGAAGATTCCAGTAGTTGCTCCAAGAAACGCGTCTCTTCACCTCGCGCTCACCCTAGGAACAAGGTTCGGAATCGTCACGGTGCAAGGAGACTCGCTGAAACGGTGCATGGAATCCGGGGTCAGAAGGGAGGGCCTTGAGTCATTCTGTGCAGGTGTTCGATATCTAAGTATGCCAGTTCTCGATGTTGCTAAACGTCCTCTTGAAGCTCAGAAGGAGCTTCTCTCCATGTGCAAGAAACTTATCGAGGAGGATGGAGCCAACGTCATAGTTCTCGGCTGTACAGCCCTATCTCACGAAGTGGATTTGAAGCCAATAATGGCGAGGCTCGGAGTACCGGTAATTGATCCTTGGGTAGTAGCAGTGAAGACTGCCTTCATGCTTGTTGAAGCAGGACTTTCGCATAGCAGAGTGGCCTATCCTTCTCCTCCTCTGAAACAGGTCAACGAGGATCCTGTACTCAAGGGAGCGTTTGATAGTTATCTAAAGAAATAATCACTCGTTTGTCTGTTTCTTCGACCTACGAAGAAGTGGGACTATCAGGAGTAGAACGATGACAGATAGTACTGCGCAAAGCACGAACGGATACTCCGGAGAACGGTCCATGACAAGACCTCCGACCATGGGGCCGAGGAAGAGACCCACTCCGCCCATGCTCTCAACAAGCCCGGCATGCCCTCCCTTTTCGTCCTCCGTGGCTGAGACAATAAGATACAGAGCTCCCAAGTAACTGAATCCCACGGCTATTCCCGATATGGCCATAGCCAATCCCCAAACCCACATGCTGTTTACCGCGAACATCATTACGGATGAAACACCAGACAGAGCTGCACCTGCGATTATCACGTTTCCCATTGTTCTCTCTGGCAAACGTGCACAGATTATGAAGGCTAAGGTTCTCACGAAATTCCAAATAATGAGAAGATTTCCAAAATCCTCAGTACCGTAGCCCAATCCCTGAACATAACGCGGCAACAACGCCAGAATGACAGTCGAAATTACTCCCCATAGGGCTACTGATAGATATGATGCGATGAATCTTGCGCCTGTCTTTGAGTGGACTGGTCTGGGTCTGTCGGTTGACTTCCGTTTCTCTCGATAGATTGTCTTCATCCTATAGTTTTGCATCATTGCTCCAATGATTCCCAGGGACACGAACTCGACAGCAATGATCACGTATATGCTTGAAAAGACTCCATACCTGCCTGTAACATATCCAATCAGGAACGGGCTGATGATCATGCCAGCACTCCAAGATGTGGAGAAGTTGCCTAGTGTCACTGCCTGAGATTCAGGCGATAGCTCTGCGACCATTCCTTCAATGGACGGTGCAATGAATCCATAGACGACTCCCTCTAATGCGCGGATGAGTATCAAGTGTATGGGAGTGCTACTAAACGGATACAGAATAAGGACCGCGATGTAGGCCAAAGTTGCAATCAACATAGAGGCCCTTCTTCCTATTCGATCTGAGATCTTTCCACCAATCGAGGGCGAGAACATGTACACAAGACCAAAAGAGCCAATGGCAAGACCGGCGAGGAAACCAGACCCTCCGAGTTCCCCAGTGTACCATGATGCAAAAATCTCTGTTGTCCCTAGAGTGAGGGTCACCAAGAATGTTATCACATAACCGATAAGACGGTTCTTTCTCTTGGCAATTGAAGGGAGGTCAGGCTCCCCGTCTACGTCTAAACAGAACATCTCTGTGTCTTCATGTATCTCCGCCATAATCTCTCTCTCTCTGACTGGGTATATCCGTTTTCAATGGAGGTGCGGTGCCACTTTCGTTGCTAATATTTTTGCTGTCTTTACTGGATCGGTACCTGGTACAGGGAAAGCCACCAAGGTGTTCGCACCAGCATCGATGAACTCCTGCAATCGCTTGAGGCATGATTCGACATCTCCGACTACACCTAGTGTCTGTACCATCTTGTCAGTGAGCAACTCACCAACATCTTTGCCTGCCTTCTCTGCTTCTTCGAAAGAGTGAGTATCCTCATCTGTGATGTCTGCGTATTTCATCAGCGGTCCGCCAGGTTGTGAATGAGGCACGTAATACTTCATGAGACCACGTGCAAGATTGAGTGCCTTGTCTTGGTCATCGTCAATGACCATGGGTAGGTATGAAACCATCTCAAACTTGGTCAGGGACTTACCTGCCTTGTCAGCACCCTCTCTCACTCGATCCCAGGCAAACTTGACATAACCTGGTGTGTTGAAGATAGACAAGATTGCACCATCACCAATTTCGCCGGTGAGTTGGAGACCCATTTTGCCTTCGAATGCTAGGTATACTGGAGGACTCTTTCTTAGTGGCTTGAAGATAAGCTGAATATCCTTCGCCGCAAAGAACTCACCGCTGAATGATATCTTCTCGCCGGTAAGAATCATTCTGAGGAGTTCTACGCACTCTCTGGTTCTTGAAATTGGTTTCTTGACGTCAAACCCCATTTGAGTCATCCAATATGGCACCCCCGAACCAAGTCCGAAAACCATTCTCTTGTTGCTCATCTCATCTAGTGTGGCAAATTCCATAGCCATCAATGCAGGATGACGTGAGTAGGGATTGATAACTCCCAGGCCAATCCTCACCTTCTCTGTTGCCATCGCAGCGGCAGCCAGGTATGGTATTCCACCACGAAAGAAATAGTCCTCAGCGTACCATACCGAATTGAGACCTGCCTTCTCTGTAGCAATTGCCATATCCACTGCTTCTCTGACAGGAAACACTCCTGTCATTGCCAGTCCAACTTCTTTGAATCCTTTCATCTGAATCGTTCTCCGTTATCTAGCATCTCGTATCATTCTCATTGAATATGGGAAAGAAGAGGAGAGGTATCTCCTCTATTCCTTGGGAAGCTTCTTCAGCTTTCCGAGATAGTCAGCTACGTCTTTCAAGCCAAGCTTCTCTAGAGTGCTTCGCTTGGGCCAACTTGTTTCTTTATCCCATTCATGAAGTTCATAGTATCGGTCGAGCATTCCATCAAGTTCTTTTTGCGAGTTCATTGCTCCCTTTAAAGGTCCTGATGCTGCTCCTTCATTCATGAGACGCCATGGCAGATTGTCGTGGGCTCGTGTCGCACCTCTGGTGACATTGAACGCCTTCTCCAAGGTACACACACGTCGTCCAGTCCGCATCATCTCTTCCTCTGTCAGCTCGATTCCCGTTGCGGCCGCATAGAGTCTTGCCATATTCTCAGGGTTCACGCCGAATGCTGCCGTGGATGTAAAGACACAGAAACCCAGTGCCTCCGTGATCTCATAGCAGTCTTCGTGCCATCTGACAATCTCTGCCCGATACTCTGTGAAGTGAGGAGATGCCCATTTCTTGCTTCCAGTTATCTTCTCGATGACAGCCACCGCTTCTGGACTCGTGCCAAACTCGGCGAAGGTCTCTGTCATCAAATGATCATTGCCTCGTGGATTCACAGCAAAGGCAAGGGAGTAGGCTTTTGCAGACCGTGTTTCTACATTAGACTGCTCCAAGCCCTTTGCGTTCATTACTGCCCATTTGTATGAGTCGTGACCGATTTTCTTGGTTGCAATCTTGAGACCGTCGCCCAGCAAGTCGCCAAGCTTGCCCTTCCTAAGGGCAAGAGCTTCTATGACCTTGAGAAGCTCTGGCAGCTTGCCCCATCCTAAGTCCAGTCCATTTGTATCTTTCTTGGTGAGAACGCCCCTCAAGTAGCTCTCAATCGCCCACTGAGCAACACCACCTGCTGTGATAGTATCAAGTCCGAGTCTGTTGCACATCTCATTTGCCAACAGGACACCTTCAGTATTGATAATTCCGGGTCCGTTGCCGAGGGCACCGAAGGTTTCATACTCTGGACCGCCGCTGGCAATGCCCGCATTTGGTCCCTTATCTATTGTAGAGTAACGATGGCACGCAATTGTACAGCCAAAGCATGCCACTCTCCGTTTCAGATACCCTTCACTGACGAGTGCCTGCCCAGTAAGCGGATAGACATTCTCTGTATATCCAGTCTGCCAGTTCTTGCCCGGAAAGGCATGAAGTTCATTCACTCCAGCCACAGACGCTGACGTTCCAAACTGATGAAGACCCTGAGCGCCGCTGTCTGCTCTCAGATTCTCTCGCATTTCCTCCGCAATCTTGGCGAATTTCGCAGGGTCTTTCACTTGTATTGGATGGGTTCCTTTCACAGAGATCGCTTTGAGCTTCTTCTTGCCCATGACAGCTGCTCCTCCGCCTCGCCCAGCTGCGTGATATACCGAGCATTGAATAGAAGCTGCGCGAACAAGATTCTCCCCAGCCGGCCCGATGTATAAACCTCTGGAGTCATCTCCATGCCACTTCTTCAGTAGCTTGTCAGTCTTAATGATGTCCTTGCCCCAGAGTTTCTTTGCATCCAAGACCTCTACGAGGTCATCCTGAATATGAATGTAGACTGGCTCTTCTGCCACTCCATGGACAACGAGATGGTCATAGCCAGCATACTTTAACTCAGCACCCCAATGGCCTCCAGTATTGCTCTTAAGGTAGAGACCCGTGGTGCATCCAACTGTCGTCACTGATGTTCTTCCAGAAGCGGGAGCGGTTGTGCCCGTTACGGCTCCAGGTGCAAAGATGATAATGTTTCTTGGGTCATCCCACGTGATTTCAGGGTCCTTGCAATAGTCCCATAGAATCCTCGCATTGATGCCTCTTGAACCAACGTACAACTTGCGCCATTCTTCAGGGAGTTCCTCTACCCAGCTCTTTCTCTTGCCAATGTCCACGTGCAGTATCTTTCCTTGGTGACCGTACAACTTTCATGCAACCTCCTTCTTGATGTCTTTGTAGGCAGCCATTCTGGCTGAACGAAGCTTTTTCTTTTGAGTGAACAACTCGTCTGTCCTCTTGACCCACAGTAGAGCACCGGGAACGCAATGCTTGACGCAGTAGGGATCTCCTTTGCAGAGATTACATATCAGAGGCACACCAGTTTCAGGATGTGACCTAATGCCATGGTATGGACAGGACTCGACACAGGACCCACATTGTGTACATATCTCCATGTCAACTGTAATGATTCCTGTTTTGGTATCTCTGGAGAGCGCACCGTCAGGGCACGCCTTAATACATGGGTGTGCTTCACATTGCTCGCAAAGAAGCTGAACGCCCAGCGCGATGTCCTCTCTCTTTAGAATCTTGATCCTCCCTCGAGCTGGATCGAAGAGGTCTTCCTTGGTGAGTGAACATGCAAGGCTGCACTGCTTGCAGCCCGTGCATTTGTCCATATCAACAAGCAGCAATTTTTCCATATCTTTTCCTTCCAATGGCCAGTTGTTAAAGCAAGTTTAGTATCTTCGGGGCCTATTTTAATCCTGCCCTTCCCGTTCTGTTTCTTGAAACATATCGAAGCAAAAGTGGTGCCACAGAAATGACGTGTAGACTCCGTTGACGCACTCCCGATGAGTGTCTATATGATCAAGGAGTACACCAGAGGTTTTCCTATAAGAGGCAGCTTAAGATTCTTCCTCATCTCTTTAACAATTGAGGGCATCTCTATGCTAGTGGTGGCGTAGGACTCGTCACGTCATAAAGCAATGAGTTTTAAGACTCAGGGAAGTTTCAAATTCCGTGTATCACCGTGACAGAGGGACAAGAAAACATCACGCATGAAGATGAGCTCGGCGCAAAGGATTTGGAATGGGCACGATCTGATGATGTCAAGGAGGGTCTGCGTATGATATTGTCCCATCATCCTCCCTCTCTCTATGGTCATTGCCTTCGGATTTCGGTAAGAGGCCATTCTTTGTATCTCTGTGGCAGGTGCACTGGGATATATGGCGGACTAGCGTTGGGTCTTCTGATGCTGTTCTTATTCGACATCGCTCTCGCACCGTCATGGCTTTGGTTCCTGATATCTGTCGCAATTGGATTCTCGACTGTGGTTGACTGGATGAGTCAGAGACTGACTCCACGTAAGACTACAAACACTATCAGAGCGGTGACGGGCTTTTGTTCCGGAATAGGACTTGCCATAATCTTCTACCTCGGCAACGTACTGTACATGCTGGTAGCCCTAGCAGTGATGAGCGTTTCAATTGGACTGGTGGGATTGATTGAGAACCGTAGAAGGTCCGCCAGTCTTGCAGCCCAGAGAGCAGAGATTGATGCCGAGGATTCGCTTGATGATGACGGGCACGAATCAACTTGAGCAGTACATTATTGATTCATGCCAAAGTGTTTTAAACTAGGCATCGTGCGATTACTCAGTGACAAACGATGATTCCGTTCACTAAGCCAATAGTTGAAGATGAAGAGATTCAAGCCGTCAAGCGTGTCTTGGAATCTGGAATGCTTGCAGAGGGCAAAGTTGCACATGAGTTTGAGAAGCTTTTCTCTGCTTACGTGGGCACCAAATACGCCACGGTGACGTCGAGCGGAACAACAGCTCTCACAACAGCTCTGGAGGCAATGGGCATTCAGCCGGGCGATGAGGTAATAACAACTCCTTTCACTTTTATTGCCTCTGCGAATTCCATCGCGATTCTAGGTGGTATTCCAGTCTTTGTCGATGTCAAACCTGATTCATACAACATAGATCCCGATCTCATTGAGGCGGCTATCACAAAGAAAACACGGGCAATTATGCCTGTACATATCTTTGGTATGCCTTGTGACATGAAACGAATTATGGAGATTGCGGAGGATCATGATCTCCTGGTCATCGAGGATGCCTGTCAAGCTCACGGCGCCGAGATTGATGGAAGACGTGTTGGCAGTCTAGGTCATACCGCATGTTTTTCATTCTATGCCACAAAGAATATTCTCACAGGCGAGGGCGGTATGATCACAACTGACGATGAAGAGCTCTACAATCGTATGCTGATGATTAAGAATCATGGTCGTGGCAAAGAGGGCGGATACAGTCATTTCCAAATTGGGTATAACAACAGAATGATGGATATTGTTGCTGCTATTGGCGTTGAGCAAATGAAACGTGTTTCTAGCCTCGTCAAGAAACGAAGGCAAAACGCAAAAGAATACGATCGCTTCCTGGCTGATTTCGAAGCAGTCCGACCACAGAAACAGGACCCTGCCTTCAAGTCAGGTTATCACCTGTATGTTCCAAGGCTATATTCTGACAAATTGTCACGTGACGAGATGGTTTCTGCACTTCGGAATGCAGGCGTAGGTGCTAGAGCTGTGTATGTCCTGCCTTGCCACAAACAAGACACATATTTGAATATTCAGAAATGGCGTTGGGCGAAGTTCGTAGACTATCCAGACTATTCGAAGGTGAATCTACCTATCTCTGAGGACTTGGGCGCACGACATTTCGACATACCTGTTCATCCGAGCCTGACCAAAGAGGAAAAGGAAACCATTCAAGAAGCTATTAAGACCGTTCTTTCTTGATATTCCTAGAAGTATTCCAGGACCGCTCTTAGATCCTTCGAGTGGACACTAACGCAGGCCGACTTACTTACGGCTTCGCTTTGTGGATTGAATGCTATACTGAAGGCGGAGGTTTTGAATAGCTCGATATCATTGCTGCCATCACCAATGCTCGCAAGGTGTTTTGGTTCGAAACCATTGTCGCCTAGTAATTTCAATGCTGTTTCTGCCTTCTGTCTGCTGCCCATGATGAACTCGACCTCACCATTGTGAGCCCCGTTCTCTTCTCCCAGGATATTCGAGTATGCAAAATCCAATCCTAGTCTCTTGGAAAACGGTTCCATGAAGAACTGACTTACGCCACTGGAGATACAGCCAACGATGTATCCCTTGTCCTTGAGAATTCCGATAGTTTCTTTCGCACCCAACCTAAGAGGAAGCTCATGTATGAGATTATTATAGACCCCGTCCGTCGCCACACCCCTCCAGATCTTGCAGCCCTCCGCAATCGATTCTTCGAAACTCTTTCTCTCTTTTGTGACTCTAGCATAGACGGCCATGAATTTCTCTCCGAGTCCGAGGTGTTGTGCGAGGGGAAATGCAGCGCTGGGACCGTCGAACAAGACTCCGTCCAGGTCAAGGGAGATGACCCTGATGTTCTCTCTCATGCTTCTGGCTCCATTGATTTGTGTGGTCGCCTAAAGCCACATACACAAGGGTAATTATCGGTTTTGCTCCATAGTGAACCGCAATGAACATAATCAGAAAGTTCGGTTCTGGCTCGGTCAATGAGATCTCCAAGAAGTTCGTCAGACGAGAACGCTCGGAGAGCGAACTTATCTTCGACGTTGGGAAGATGCAGAGAGATGTCCTGTCGAAGATGCTCGTGATTTGCGGGAAAGTAGGTAGTGACAATGCTGAACTGTATGAACAGAAAGCCAAGGAAATAGAATGCGACTACATTCTCGAAAAAGGGAGATCATGGGTTCTCACGCAGAAGACAATACGCGGAGCCTATGAACCGGGCCATCATCGGGGAGTGCTCCTAATTGGAGACAATAAACAGCTTCCGGCCACTCAGATTGCCTATCATCAGGTATTTGGGTTCACCGACTGGTTCCTCCAAGATCTTGATGGTGACTCAATTCCTGACTTTCCGATTGGTCGTATCTTCGGCCCCCCTCAGACTGTCTTGTACCACATGGACCCCATCATCATTGATAGTAACGTTGCTGTTATCTTTGATAGTCAGCCCGGAAGATCGTCGCTATATGTCGAGGGTCTGACAAGGTTGGGATTTGATGTTGAGGTACTCAATAGATTCACAGAAAAGGCAAGCAGGCTCCTTTCTGTCAGCGAGTTCATTCTGCAGTTTTCTGACGGTATGCTGAGCAATAGGATTCATGGTACTCCTCGTGAGTGGTCAACAGGCAATTCCGCAATTCTCACTCACGAACAGGCAGCGACAATCCATTTCGAGGGCTATCCGGTTGTCTTCTCCGAGGCCTGTAGCACTGCTCAGGAAGGTCCCCTATTGAGGGCATTTCTCAATCAAGGAGCTTTGTACATTGGCTCGACTCTGGAAACCATGAATAATCTGGAACCTTCTGATGACTGGAGAATGTGCCCTTACAGCGATGGAGTGAAGTTTGGATTCCTAGACTTGCTGGACTCGCTTGAGATGGTTGGAGAGGTGAAGGTGACCGTTGACAGAGAGATAGCTAGGAATCTCTCCCCGAAAGTGCTCGGAGATCTTCAGAATGTACGCAATGGAAAATCGAATACCCTGACAGAAGATCAAGCTGTGTCTGCCTGCGAATGGGTTCTATTCGGGAATCCATTACGCAAAACCCCTGTGGGGCCAAATGCTAGTTATACTCCTGGCAGGATTCTTGTGGACACCTAGTTCATCCTAGTTCGATTCACAGAATGGAGAATCACACCAAGAGCTCCACCCGCAGCGCCTAGTACTCCCATAATCAGCACTGCTGATGCTATGATAAGAATATCCGTGGTCATGGCAGCAGTCACTACAAAGATGATCGAGTACGCCACGGTTGCAGAGAGAAAACCACTGAGAGCTGCTATCCTGTATTCGTTGATGAGGTAGCCGCTCACAAAGCCAGCAGTCACCGGTGCGAGGATGGATAGAATGAAGAAGAGTCCGAAATTCAAAAGGATACCCACAGCTATGAAAGCTAGTATTCCGACTGCATTTCCGTGGTTTTGAGCATCTGAAACTGACACTGTGACACCGCGGCCTTCTTCGGGTTCACTTCGATTTAACCATGATGTTCACTGAGTTACTCATTCAGCTCAAGTACCTCTTCACGGAAAAGTATCAATACAGGAATGAAGAATGGAGCTAGTGCATCCTCTCAGCAGTATTCAGCTGTTCTACGAGCCCCGTTGACGCAGCTGCAATTTCGATGAGGCAAAGTCCAAACATGTGAGGTCATTGATTGCTCTTTGAACTGGAAACACCAAGACAATACAATCTGCTTGCATCAGTACATTCTTGGATCTATCCCGATATCCAACCTGTCCCAGAAACTACAGGTGCAACATTCTTTGCCCGCATGTACGAGATTAATGACCAGCTAGTTCCTATCATTATCGAACAAGCTCGACCAGGGAGCACTGTCCATGTCAAGTACCCCTCGAAGGAGGTGCCTGTTGAGTCTGTTAAAGCGAAGTTGAGTGAGGTGCTTGGACTTACAGTCAAGATGACAGGCGCACTACGAGCTATTCGCAGGAGTCCTCAACTCTGTCGTATTGCCTCACAGGTGTCGGGGATACGACCCTATCTCTCTGCGTCAGTCTATGAGGGCCTCATCAAGACTATCATCCAGCAGCAAATCTCCTATAGAGCTGCAAATGCCCTCACGAGAAGAATGGTTCTTGAACTCTCCAGAAAAAGACTATTCGAAGGTCTGACACTCTACTCCTTCCCGACGCCTGCAGAAATCCTGAGTCTTGGGCTTGAAGGATTGCGTAGCCTTGGCTTGGGTTACAAGAGTGAGTATGTTCACAGAATAGTCGAGTTGTTACATGATGGTACACTAAGTCTTGAAGAGCTCAAAGGCAAGAGCCATGATGAAGTCCGGGCGACCTTGGTACCTCTCCGAGGCATAGGACCGTGGACCGTCCGTACACTCTCTATTGCTGGGCTTGGCGATTACACAGTCTTCCCCATCGATGATTTTGGAGTCAGGAATCTCATGGGGCGTCTGTACAGCAAGAACAGAAAGAGGATGACTACAAATCAGGTCGAGGACATAGCTCTGGCCTGGGGTAATGATTGGCCATTAGTCATGTACTTGTTGATGTGCGCGGACGTCTTGGGCTACTTTGGGGAAGAGGGTCGCCAGCAAACGCATAAAAGGGCCTCCCGCGATGATGCAAAGCGAAAATCCGGGTGAATGTCAGTGTCTCGAGTAGGCAAGAAGAAGAACACGAAGCTCTGGCGGATCTGGTCTATGTTCCTTAAGGAACTGAGGCTGATTTCCAACGACAAGTTCGCCTTGCTTCTGGTCTTCGTTCTTCCCGGAATGATAATGGGCACGATGTATATAGCTATGAATCAGGGAAGCACAATTGGCGCATCCACTATCGACCCGACGAAGAACGCAAATGCACTCACTCTGGGCCTCATCGATATCGACACAACAGACACGTTTCCTGGCGAGGACCTATCGGTGAACTTCACTTGGTATCTATCGAAGAGTCGTGACTTCATTGTGACTGTCTATGGTACGGAAGAGGAGGCATTGAATGCGCTGTACTTCGATCGGGTGGATGCATATGCTGTCCTACCCTATGGCTTCGAGGGCAACATCACGAATGACATCCCTGCATTCGTGGATATTCACATTAGCAGTACGGATTTTGAAAGCCAGACCAAAGTCTTTTCGGCATTCAGCGGTGTAGTACAGGGCTTCAGATTCGACCATGCTTGGGTTAAGGGCGAAATTGCGACTGAGATGTTTCAGGAGTTTCGGCCTCCCGGAGGAACAAGCCTCTCCGCGACTTTCGGAGTCTTCATGGTCGTGTTCGCCGTGTTCATCGCAGTTTCCGCAACCGCCGCCCAGGCAATCGTCGGGGACGTCCCACTCAATCGAATGTTGCTTACTCCTGCCACTAAAATGGAGGCAGTGCTTGCAAAAGTGCTTGCCTACTTCATGGTAGGAATCGTGCAGACACAATTCCTTCTCGTCTTGTGGCTTGGTCTCTTTGGCATAGATCTCTGGGGTCAGTATCTCAATCTCAACATCATTCTTGCACTCATGTCCATATCAGGTTCAGCTCTCGGCGTTCTGATTTCTACTGTCGTCACCACACGGTTGCAGGCAAACCAATCCTTTCTGTTTCTGCTATTTGGAAGCGTCATAATCGGAACGGGTTTCATGGATGTAGGACTGCTCGATGACTACTATCCTCTCAATCTAGGAAGAATAATGATGGTCGATGTTGGTTTCAAGAACATCTCTCTGTCTGAATTTCTGCCGCAGATCTACATTATTCTCGAGATGACACTGGCACTGATTCTCATTGCCTGGCTGATTTTCAAGAAACGGCAGAGCCTTGCCTGAGATGCCAAGTCAGTCTGCATTCTCCCATACGGAAGTCTCCTAATTCGACTGAACCAATGAAGCAAACAATCCAAGCCAGGCCTTGCTGAGCATCGAGGGACTGTAATTGCAGAAATTGGAGAGGTCTCGTTGAGATACCTGAATTCGACGTTTGCCATGGAGAGTACAAATAGCTGCATAGACAGCTGCACCTGCTACCAAGATGGGTTCATGCTCTTCCGCCTTGGTACAATCCATTCTCTCCAATAGCTGACAGGCCTGTTCTCGTATCTGACCGATATATGTTTCCACATCTTCAGTCATCTCAACTACGGCCCACGTGATATCTGCTAGAATTGCATTCACTGCTTCTCTGTGGTCGCTGCTCTCATTAGTATAGACAGTATTCGAATAGCCCTTCCTCAGGGCAGCTCTATTGTTAAATAGCTGAATCCAAGCGGCGTTGATACTGCATGTTGGCAGTCCGAATGTTTCTTTCATTAGTGAGAGCCGGCATCTCACGTGTGTTCTGCTCTCGTATTCGAGAAATGCATCATATAGCGCCGCTGCTGTGAGTATCTCTAACCTCCTCTTGCTAGTCGTCTTTCTCTTCAGCCCATGTATTAGCTGTTCTGCATGTTCCTCGACAAGAGGTGACCAAGCACTCATTCTCTCTCGCTCGGTCTCATTTAGTCTCTCAAGGAGAGCGGCAATCATATCTGACACTAGGTTCCTCTCGTGAGTGACTTGAACGTATGTCGTTGTTGATGCCATTCTAATCTATACTCCAAATGCAGTGTATGCAGTATCTATAATGTACATTATGCTGACCTCTATTTGAGCATCATAATACCATTTCGCCAGCTAAAGCGGCTATGATGCTTCTAAACAACTAAATTACCGGTTTTTGGCTTGCGATTCATTGTGATAGACCTATGAACCTGTATCTGATTACCTGAAGTGCTCAAACTGCAATTCTCTAGGTCATCAACAAGGCAAGGATAATGACCATAGAGTTGTTGAATCCATGAGCGACAGTCGGTCCTAGTATTGAATAACTCCTCCTCTGAGCAAGGTACCCGAGAAACAGACCAAGTACGAATCTCGTTGGCAACCCAATGGGATCAAGATGAACAACCGCAAATATGAAACTGGTGATGACGAGCGCGATCAGTCTGAAGTTCTTGGATTGTTTCGTTCGATAGATGATTTCCAATCGTCTCTGCAAGAATCCCCTAAAAATGAGTTCCTCTGTAAAACCGACGAGCACGAACATCGCGAAGACCCATGCTACCAGCCAGATATAGAGACCAGTACCGCCAGGCGGAAAGAGGATGCTCACGTCTCCACCCGAGCTGGGTACTGCTATCTCAATGATCCATGAGATGAGTAGGTTTGCGCCTAGCATCGTTATGCCGAAAACGAAACCCAGTCCGATGTCTGGGATAGATGTCATATTCCTGATACCAAGTGACTTGATGCTGATGCTGTGCTTCTTGACATACCAGAGGGGCGGAACAACGAAACCAACTTCTGCGGCAGTAAGAATGATGAGCGCCCATGGATCTGTCAGGACACCGTTCACTCCGATGGTGAAGATCATTGGAATCATAATGATGATCTCAATAGCGAACATCAAGAGCCATCCTGCAAGTACGACGAGTAGGATGCTTGTGAGTTTGGAAGGTTCTATGCTGCGTTCAACAAATGCGCCTGGCTCGTAAATGTCTATACCCTGTTCTTTGTCTTCTTCCTCAATAGTATCCGGATCATCAATGACCAATTATGCAACCTCTTCAAGACAACTCTGGGTGCAGAATTAAGTATTTGGATTGTCTAGCCGGCCTTGCGTATTCCGCGTAGGCTTTATTTGATAGAGTGTTGAGTGCGTTAACTGATTTCAAGCATTCTGGCGATTTGGATGACTCCTAGTATGGTTGATGATAGCGTTGAACCGACCCGGCGGAGAGGCACTGCAATACTAGTCATCACGATTATCACTATTGCCAGTTTGCTGGTCATCCAATACATCCCTCGAATATATCCAGAGCCAGGTCTGGAAGTACGGGTTGCCATCGTTGATTCTGGAATCAATGTAGATACTGAGCTACGACCGCGAGTTCTAGCTGAACGGAGCTTTGTCAATACAACATTCGGCTATTCAAGTTCAGATAACTTAACAAGCGATAGTTACCCGTCTGGCAGTCCTCATGGAACTTATATTGCGAAAATCATTGCTCAGGAAGCGCCCAATGCTGGTATCGTGAACGCAAAGGTTGTTGGCTCGGACAATTACGCAACTGTTCCTGGGATTGTTGAAGCAATCAGATGGGCAGTTCTTGAAGAGAATTGCAGCGTCATCAACCTCAGTCTAGGGATGGATGTCATTAGCGGTGATGCTGTTGGAGAAGCTGTGCGGTGGGCGTTTCGACGTGGAGTCTGTGTGGTCGCTGCTGCAGGAAATAATGGACAAGGCGGTATCAGCGGCAGCTCGATCGAATCGCCCGCTGTGTACCCTGAGGTCATCGCTGTTGCTGGTATCGACGATTCACTTGTTCCCTACTCGTTCTCTGGAAGAGGCCCTCTCCGAAACAGAGTTATGAAACCTGATATCGCAGCAAGGGGCTTCTACAATGAAAATGGCGGCACGAAGTTTGGCACTAGTTTCGCCGCCCCGATCGTGAGCGCGGGCGCAGCTGTTATGATCGAGCATTGCCTTCAGAATGATTGGACATGGACTCCTGGAATGATCAAAGCAGCAATCCTCGCAAGTGCATCGGATCTCACTTCAGAGAATTGGGAAGTTGGCGTTGGTAGATTTGATCTTGCAACAGCATTGGTCTACATTGACAATGCACAGAAAGATGATGGTCTACCACTCATAGGGGCAATCACCCCAATTGAAGGTCCTTTTTCCTTCGAGTACTGGTTCGTCAATCACTCCGTGTTCATACCTGTGTCTCTATTCTCTAGCAGCAATGTGACATTCAACCTAGCTTACACTGGAGATGCTTCGCAGTGGCTTCAAGGACCATCATCGGTCACCATTAATCAGACAGGATCGATCACACTGGAGCTCTGTGTTATTTCGTCCGGTGCCCTAGAAGACTTGGAGGTCTCTGTTGTATTCATCGCGGAAGGGTACTTGAACCTTAAGACCTCTCTTGAGTTCGGTGTGGCTATTCCGTACAAAGAGATAGCATTTGATTTCAGCACGACTCCTTGGGCAATCGACTCCATCTATGGGCAATTCAGAGAATTAGCTATGGAGCTGGGTGCCATCGGTTTCTCAGTCGATGAACTTCGAAGTCTAGATGAAATCAATATTGCATCGTTGAATCGATATGATGCAGTCTTTGTCTTTGATCCCTGCGCATGGGATTATGTTATCGAGAATGATTCCGTATCCAGAGTTTCGCGATATTCCTATACTCCTATAAAGGTCAACTCCTACGTCCAATACTGGAAACAAGGTGGCAGTCTATTCCTGGTGGGGCTCTCAAATTCAAGCATCGATATTGAGAGTGCGAATAGTCTCTTTGCAGCATTCAACGTCACACTCAACTATGACAGGATTCCAGTGATAACAATCATTGTGAGTGGCGTGGAGTCAGCAACTGAAATCGTGAAGATGATAGACCATCCAATCACAGAGTCCGTGGATTCCTTTGATTACAATGGATGTTCTCTGAACCACACGGGAGATGTGTTCGAGATCGCATGGACAGAGGTGTCTTGGTTGGATGAAAACGACACAATACACATTGAAAATCGGACAGTGCTTGCCGGTCTTGAGGGACTGGGAGGCGGGCGTGTCCTGGTCACAGGAAGCAACTTCTTCCTTGATAACTGGGGGATTAGAGAACTCTATCTCTCAAGTCAAGACTACGAACTTGTTTTGAAGGCTCTGCTCTGGCTGGTTCACGAAGTCTGATGCTAAAGGAGTGGCGCTATTTTCTCTGTGGCTGTTGTTGCAGCATATACGAGAAGCCCTGTCTTGACTCCTTTGCTTGCTGCAAGAACGAGAATCGCTTTTTCTCCCGCGCTCTTCATTATCACTAGTCCTTTCTCATTGGTCATTAGTATCTCTTCCAGTGTTCCCTGGTCCAGTCTCTCCGCGGCCAAGTCTGCAACACCAAGGATGGATGCTGCCATTGCTGCAATCTCTGCTTCTTCAAGACCATGTGGCACTGCACTTGATATGGGAAGGCCCTCTTTGGAGAGCAACATCCAGGCTCGTATCCCAGAGGCTAATGCAGTGGACTCTTCCATAATGAGTCTGAGTTTCCCTTGCAGCTCTTCGAAGCCCGGATCTAACATAGCGCCCACTCTACTCTCTCTCTATGAGCTACGAGCAAACTTAGAAGTGCCAATTAATAAAGTTTGCATGACTATTGTAACTACTATGTCAAGAACGAGGTCCGTTCTGTTCGATTCGCTGTTTCAAAGAGGTGGTTCATTCATTGGATCTAATTCACAAGATTGAGCCTTCATCAGGAGATGATTCTACTGTCGGGTGGAAATCAGGAGTCCGAGTACTGGGCATTGCTGAGAGCTTCAAGAAGAGCCAACTCACCAGTCTCGTCGCAGGAGTCGTAATGCGAGGGGACTTTCGAATTGATGGATTCGGCGCCTGCCAACCCACGATTGGAGGTACTGACTCCACCGTGTCATTGCTACAGCTCTTTCGTAGGTTGAAGAGGCAGGACATTCGAGCTTGGATGCTGGGCGGCAGTCTGATCTCATGGTTCAATGTAGTCGACATTGTCGAACTCTATACTGCAACCGGAGTACCTGTTGTCTGTGTGACTTATCATCCATCCGAAGGCATTGAGAAATATCTGAAAGAGTACTTTCCGGATGATTGGCAATCGAGACTCGCAACTCTCACCAAAGGGGGCGCTCGAACTCCTATACAACTGGAAACAGGTCATTCAGCCTTTCTTACGACTGCTGGAGTCGGAGTATCAAGAGCAAAGCGGCTCTTGGATAGGTTCACCCTTGATGGGAGGGTTCCCGAACCCGTCCGCGTGGCACGTCTCGCGGCCGCCGGTCTATATCGAGATATGTTTCATAGCGCAATCGAAGGCGAACTTAAACGGTGACCTCAGATTTCAAAACGAATGTTCAAATCATCTGCGTTTTTCCGGTGCATTTCTAGGAGAATGCCGTAAATCGCACTGAGGATGTCTATTCCGAGTGTTTCGAAAGTGTGCTGAGACGAGGCGAAGAATCGGTGCAGGATTCTTGGTGATACACCTGAGTCTTCCAAGTCCAGTGCATGGACCAGCATGTCAATAATGTCCGCACCTCTCACCAATCTCGCTTCAATCGTCGTGCAGTCTTCATACTCCTTCCAGATTGACATGAGTTGCTTTGAGGAGCCTGACTTGCCTCGAAGTATTGTTTGAATTGCCTTTCTCTCCATCTCGCGTTTCAGTGTCTCTTTTGAAGACTTGCCTGATTGGCTAGCATCATGCGGAATATCTGATGTCAGAGATTCGGGAAGATCATGGATTGCAGCCATGATCAGAGTCTTTTCTATATTCAGCTGAACTCCGGTTCCTGCCAGGTACTGAGAAATATAGATACTCGATATGATGGTTCCGTACGAATGCTCTGCGACTGATTCAGGTCTGAATCTATCCACTCCTGCAATGCCCCAACCAGACCTATTCACTCTCTTCAAGCCTACCGCGTTTCGGACAAGGTCTATGATGTCTTCAGGTGTTGTCATTGATTATGATTCCAAATACGTACTTAAAAAGAGAATGTGAGGGGAAGTCCCCCCAACTCCAACCTGGGTCTACGGCCAGGTATCTTCTACAACTATTGTTCCATTGGTTATCATTGTTGCATAGTCACTAATTGTATCAAGTAAACCCGAAGGAAGCCAAGCGTTGTCTCTAAACCCACCGGTTATATTGACACCTCCATTAGCCAGGTCGTAGACAATTGGTGATTCTGCCTGAAGTGTCGGGAAGTCATCCCACATCGTTGCGTTGATGATGTGATAGACTGCGATATCAGACCTTGGGATAACGCTTGTGAGAACCCATGAGTAGCCGACTCTTGTGCTGATATCCGGAAGCCCCAAAAAGTCTTGGTTTCCCTCTGCGGCGATCACAAATGGCTTTCTGTTCTCAGTTTCGCTGAACCAAGTTTGGTTTGCATATATCATCGCTTCTCTGATGCCCATTATGCTTGCGCGTACTGGGGCAAAGATGACTGTTGCATTACCGTTTGGGTAATAGGGATTGAACATGTTTTGTGCTAGGATTCTTGCTGTTTCCGTATCGTTGTATGAACCGACATATACCTCGGGAAGAAGTGTGACATTCAGATTATCAGTTGCGTTTGCATAGACGAGACCCTGCTTGAAACCAGCAATCAAGCTCTGCACCGTAAGGCTGGTTCCGACAGAACCGATGATGCCGACTACTCCACTTTTGTCTGCGTCACCTACACTCATGTAAGCGGCAAAAGCTCCGGCAAGAAATGCGGCCTCCTGCTGAGTGAATGTGGCTGAGATCACGTTGGCCGCAGATACGGAACCACCAATAAACGCAAACTTCTGCGAAGCATGGGCTGATGCAACGGCACTGATTTCATCAGCTAGCTCTTCTCCAATAACAATGATCAAGTCATATGTCCCAGAGCTTGCCAACTGCTCCAAGATTGTCTGTGCATCGGATTCACCTGTGGCAGTGAAATAGGCATAGTTCACAACGAGCTCACCTGCTAGCTCCTGCAGACCTAAATCGACTTGGTCAACCATGCTAAGGTCTCCGAAGCCAGGGGCGACAACGACCACTGCAATATCAGGAGGGTTGTACTGGTTGGTAAGGAAGATATAGCTTCCTACTCCAGAGAATACGAGTACAACGATTATTGCAGACGCTATGATGCTTGTCCGTGAGCTCAAAATCATGCCTCCATGGTCTTGAGTTCGTTGCTCGGGCTGGTCGATTTAAATCTGTTGCTCCGCGAAAATACGTTCATGACCCATATATGACAAAAAGGAGGGTACTGAAATCGAGGGGCATTAGTTATAAATGCGGTTGACAGTTCGAAATGTAAGAAGAGTCTAAACTGGTGGTCATAATGCCTGGCGACACGCTTGATGAAGTTGCTGGCCTTCTGGAAGAAACTCTGAAGGTGCATAGATCAGTGAAGCAGGTGGTTCTATGCACGAGGGAAGGTGTGGTTGTGGCGGCAGTCGCGCGAGAAGGGGATTCGGATTCGAGGGTGCTTGCCACTGTGTCTGCTGCATTGGTATGGGGTGGCTCGACGGCTCTTGGTCATCTCCGCAAGTCAGGACCTGCGCATCTTGTTCAAACGACCAGTATTGAGAGAGTCCTGACCGTTGTGCAGCCGCATTATCTCCTTATTGTGGTGGTGTCCAGGGCTGATGATGCTGGCCTGGACCTTGACCAGCTTATCCCGACTTTTCAATCTCTGGCCACAAGAATGGAGCTCGTTATGGGCTCAACAAAGGTTTTCGGAAAGCAGACACTTCTAGGCAAAATCGTTGAGCAAATCCCCGAAATCACTCAAGCAGTTCTTCTTACTATTGAGGGACTTCCCCTGGGGTCTGTGGGATTCACCGATGAGATAGAGTTCGCAGGGCTTCTTAGTTCTCTCTTTGCCAACGGCTTGACCTATTCGAATGTCAGCCATTCGATATCTATCGACACTCCAGGGGTACGTCTTTCGATCATGCGTGTGGATGAAACCCGTCTCCTAGCAGTTGTCTGCCGCGGACCTAATCCAGAAGAACTTGCCCAAAGAGTTCAATTGGTTCTCGATGGTTCTGTCTAGTCTACTTGTAACCTTAAGTTCTTGGTTGGAACCGATGCTGCCTCATTTCCCTCATCCTCTATGAAGGAGAATTGCCACTCTGTAAGTTTAATGGTGACAAAGCAGTCCTTTCCCCTCTCTGGGCAGTCAATTCGAATCGTAACATGGTCGGGGGTAGTTTCTCTTATTTGGGGGTTCAGGCATCCATCCTCCAGCTTTTCCATCAAGAAAATCACGTAGGCCTCTGTGATCATGTTGAGGCTTCCCTTCAGGAGCGACTCGCCCAGATCTGCGAGGAAGTGACGTTTCTTGCGACCCTCTCTGACCACCTTGATGAGACCGACTTCTTCCATTCTGGAGATATGCCAGCGTACCGTATCATGGTGGACTTGAAGTGTTTCGGCCATCTGTTCTTGGTAGCATCCGGGATTGTTGACTACATAAGCAAAGACCTTCTGCGCAGTATCACTACGCATTGTGAGATATGCCATCTCTGCCTCCTGAGAGCGGAGCATCTTTGGATAGTACAATCTCTTTCCAGCAAACTTGATTGATTTTACAAGTCCTTCTCTCTCAAGAATCCGGAGATGCCAGGTAAGAGTCCCTAGTGGTGATGCGAGAATATCGACAAGTTCGAGCAAGTATGTTCCGGGATTCTCACACAATACTTGATACAACTCTCGACGAAACGGATGCAGAAGCAAAGACATTCTCTTCTGTTTTCCCATCATCGGGTGCCTCTCGACTCGTTATTCTACACTGTTCTACATCGACATTAAAAGCTCTTCGAATTAGTGTTTATCCATTGCTAATCCGTGCAGAAGTTCACACTACACAAGTCTTTTATCATGAACTCAGAGTCATCACGTATCTTCCACCTTTAAGCCAACTGAGGTAGGTTGTAGCTTGTGCGGAATAACCGGAATCGTCACTCATGATTTGGATAACATTGGTGAGCTACTCGTACGATGTAGTAGCAAGCTCACCTATCGCGGCTACGACTCAGTGGGTGTTGCAGCAGTGCGCAAAGGCGTTGTGGAATTAAGAAAGGATGTTGGCACGATTGAAGAAGTGGATGCTCTTCTCGGTCTCTCAAAGTTGAAGGGCGACCGTGGTATTGCTCAGCTTCGCTGGGCGACATATGGAGCTCCAAACAAAATCAATGCCCAACCTCATTTTGGCTGCAAAGAGATCTTTTACGGTGCTCACAATGGGAATATTCACAACTATGTTGAGTACCGACGGGAACTATTAGACACTGGTCATATTATAAGATCCGAGAATGATGGCGAGCTCTGTGTCCATGCTGTAGACAAGTACTACGAACAGACCGGAAACATGTTCGATGCAGTGCGACTCTCCACGAATGACCTGAAAGGTGCTTTTGCTTATGTTGTCGGCCGCTCAGATCAGAAAGAAATCTATGCTGTCAAAATGGGGTCTACTCTTGTTGCCGGAGTCGCAGATGACGCCACGATTGTATCCAGTGATTTGCCGTCGATTCTGCCTCTCACTAACCGAGTCATCTATTTAGCTGACGGAGAAATGCTTGCTCTCACGCACGATGAAGTGAAAATCTTCAGGATAGATGACGGAAAGCAGCTTGAACGAAGGCCTCAGATATCCCGGGTGGATGCTCGGGCAGCAGAGAAGGGTGGTTTTCCTCACTTTATGCTAAAGGAGATCAATGAACAGCCTAAAGTTGTGCAGGATCTGATGGGGATTTTGGAGGGACAGCAGAACGAGAGATGGCTCAGACTACTGGAGGATGCGTCACGTCATTACCTAGTTGCGTGTGGATCTTCGTATAATGCTAGCATTGTCGGGGCCTACTATTTCAACAGATTGGCAGGGCTTCCCATAATTCACGCTTTGGGAGGCCAGTTTGAACCCATGTATGGAAGGACTCTAAATCCGGATAGCATCACTGTATTGGTTTCGCAGAGTGGAGAAACAAAGGATATCCTCAACGTTCTTGACATGATCTATGAGAATGACTATGGAAAGACCCTAGGCATCGTGAATGTCCTTGGTAGTACGCTCATGTTCAAGGCGAATTCTTACGTTCCCATGACTTGCGGATATGAGATATCTGTGCCAGCTACAAAAACCTACTACTCTCAATCAGTCATCTTCGCATACTTAGCTGCCAAACTTGGTGAGCGAAACGGGCATCTGGACCCGTCTGAGGCAAAGTCCTTTGTCAAAAGGCTTCAGACTGACCTTCCCAAGCTCACCCAGACGACTATTGATCGAACGGGCATTCTCGCAAAGAACCTAGCGAAGACTTTGATTGATGTGAAGGATCTGTACTGCCTTGGTTATGGCTTCACTGATGGAGTGGCCAGAGAAGGAGCTCTGAAGATCAAGGAGATCTGCTATAATCACTGCGAGGGAATGTACTCGTCGGAGTTCAAACACGGCCCTCTGAGTATCGTGACCAAGAAATACCCGGTCATCTTTGTGACGACCACAGAAGACAGTTGGATGGTCATCAATCATATTAACGAAGTGAAGGCCAGGTCTGGACGTACCATCATTGTCGGTGAGCAGGAAGCCAGTCTCACACCCTACGTCGCACATAGCGATGATTATCTTATTGTGCCGAAATCAGACATACTTCTGAATCCAATACTCGATGTGATTCCATTACAGCTACTGAGTTACTTCTTGTCTGTGGATCTTGGCATTAATCCTGATCTTCCAAGGAATCTATCGAAGACGCTGACAGTGGACTGAGAATGAGTCTTACTCGTTCTCGCCACCAGATTCACCAATTCGTATCGCACGCATTTCAGAGGATGTGACTGCACCTGCATCAAAGCCGGTTCTAATACCGACTATCTCCTCTTCACTTACTTCCTTGACACTCAATAGCTTGTTCTCGTCACCAAGGACCCACTGACCATAGATATGCAGGCCGCTTTCTGTTTCACATTCCAAAAGGCCAACATCGTTCGCGCTCGACCACCAACTAAGACAGCTCACCGGATGTTCAAGCCCTTGCAGCATTTCAGTCCATAGATGTTTTAGTCTTGTAGGTCCATATTGATTACGAAAAGCAATCAAGAAGCTGCCTTTCTTCCCCTTGAGCTTGTCGGCTATTGTTTTGGTTTCATCATCGGAGAAAAGCTTCATGGTATTCAACCTAAGTCAACATTCAAGAGAACATAAAAGGTCGGCGTTAGGGATAATAGTGGAATTCAAGCCGGTGACATAGTACAATGCAGCGCATATCCAGCATAGGTCTCTTCTCCTCTGACCCCTATTCTCAAAGAGTCGAAACACTTACCCTGGCATTTGAAAACCTAGGCGTGAGGACGCATCGGATTCTGCCGTGGAAGGTTTCGAGATGGGGTGGCACCACAACACATAGGATTCTCCACGATGGATATGATCTCACTCAGCTAGACTCTCTTCTTGTTCTTGACTTGGGCGCAAATGATATAGGTGCATTCTTCAACCGAGTCGGGCTCTTGTCTGCCCTTACGGAACTAGGCGTCAGAGTCGTGAACTCTGTATCGTCAATACTGCTTATGCGCAACAAGGCTGAAACCATGAGGAAGTTGGTGTCAGGAGGTCTTCCAGTCCCTAAGACTCTGATAACGGAGTCAATCGATGATGCGGCATCATTTGTTCGCGAGAACTTCCCATGCGTTCTCAAACCGATTACTGGATTCGGAGGCCTTGGCGTGCAGCTTATTGAGCGTGAATTCGACCTCGACAACATCTATGATTATCTGAAATTCCATAGCCAAATGTTCGGCAAAGGAGCCTATATCCTTCAGGAGTACATCAGAAGCCCGGGGTTTGACATACGAGCATTAGTACTGGATAACAAAGTGATTGCATGCATGCAACGAGTAGGGGGCGAGGGTATAACCAACAATATCCATTCGGGGGGTGTTCCGCGCAAGAACTCAATAGATGTCACTGAATTGTCTCTTCTAGCTGCCAAGTCAGTAAGAGGTACACTTGTCGGAGTTGATATCATTCCAGATCTGGATAACAATCTCTGGGTGTTGGAAGCGAATGCAACGCCTGGCTGGGCAGGCCTCCAGCAGGTCACGGACTTTGATATATCTGAGAGAGTTGCTGATGTACTCTCAAGAGTGTGAGTTTGCAGCGAAGAAACCGCTTGGAGTGCTGTTCCCATGATAAAGCTTTTAAGAGAGCTTCAGGCGCAATGGCATTGTTTACGTACCATCTCGGAGTTAGCTCCTGAGTGTGAACGGAATCCGCCCTGCGTGCAGGGCTAGCAAAATGATGTTTCTGAGGTTTATAGGGTTTGACAGAAGTCGCTGAATCGAGTCCAGAGAGTATTGAGTTCTTGCGTGCTAAACTTCGTGAACTCAAAATACAATCCAGAGATGAACTTGACGCACTCCGCCATGACAGGGATCAAATGCGTGAGTACAAGCAAATTCGTGACGATCATAACAAGGAGGTAAAATCACTCATCGAGTCTGTGAAAGCGGAACGTGAGGAGCGAGATAGAATCAACCAAGAGATCACAGAAGCCAAGGAGAGAAGAAAGGCAATTCATGCTCAACTCGCCAGCATTTACGATGAGATCCGTGAACTCCGCAGTAATCTTGTTGGTAGTCCTTCTACAGATCAACGCCGCATGATGCGGCGTGTCGAGGAGCTTGAGTGGAAGCAGCAGACTGAGCAACTTTCAAGAGATGAGGAGTATTCCATTGTTGAGGAGATAGCTCGAATCGAGGCCCAACTCGTCAAGATTGGCCAGGAAAAAGAGAAGCAAGATCGAATCAGCGAAGCGCGCAGGTTGGCCAGAAAACTCAAGGAAGAGGCTTCCGAAGTGCATGAGAAGGTGCTGTCACTGTCAGAGCAGTCTCAGATTCATCATCAGGAAGTTGTAAGAATAAGACCACAGCTTGAGGAGTACAAGAAATCTGCAGACACAGCTCACAAGAACTTTGTCGAGTGGTTGAAGAAGGTCAAAGAGGGCGAGGCACGGCTCAAGGAACAGAGAACTCAAATTGAAGATATCCAAACGAAGCTACGCAAACAGACTGTAGAAAAGCGCGACGAGGAGCGCGATGAGCAAAGACAACATCAGAAGGCTCAAGAACGCGAGCGTGTCGAGTCAGCAGTAGAGAAGCTTCAATCAGGCAAGAGGCTTACATTCGATGAGTTCATTCTGGCTCAACGGACGGTAACAGATGATAAGAAGCGGTCCAAGAAGAAAGCACATGATGCTGAGAAGGTAGAGGAAGCCGCTGCATCAACGACTGAGGCCAAGGCTACCCCTGACTTTGAACCCGATGACGAACTCGAGTCAATACTCGATGAATCTGAGTCTAAGCCTGATACAGAACCTTCGTCTGACAATGAAACTGAACAGCAGCAGTGAACTGAGTTGTTCACTGGGCAGAGGCCACTGAGAGGAGGGGTCAAGACACGAGCAGTGTAAGCGAGAGACCAGTCGGTCGTACACCTACAACAACGGTGTTCTACACACTGGCTATTGGCTCTGGGGTTATGAGAGCTCTATCCGTTGTCTTTGATTTTCTGGCCATCAACGTTGTGAGCATAAACACCCTTGTCTTCGGTTTCTTGTCTCAATGGGTCAGCTTTCTCACCACAATCATTATTGTGGCAGTGGTCAGTATCAGAAGGATTTCAGATGGTCGAAGACAATCAATTGGATACAGTCTGGACCCTGATTTCGACAGGCTCAGACTATTACCGAGGAAACCCATGACATACGTCATAATTGCGGGATTCTTTGCGGGTATTTCCACACTATCCTATTACTTCCTAGTGGGCTCTACAGACGCCTCATCAATGCTGCCTTACGGGCAACTTGTCATAATCTATCTGCTCATGGGCGATCTGATGGCAGAAAAGGACTCGCCCACGGTTATCGAGATACAATCCCTTATGTCGATTCTCTTTGGTGTCTTGTTGATAGGAACAACGCCCATAGGGTTCGATTTTGTGGCATTGCTCATTGTCCTAGGCCCAATGAATCTGTCCTCAGCAATGTTGACCTATTACCAGCGAAAGACAAAGAGGTATGAGATTCGTCCAGGTCTTCGTGTGGATGCTTTGAACATGCGAGTATGGAGCCTGCTTGTTCTAAACTCTGTCATGAGTCTCCTAATGCTGCCTATGATGCCGGCTAATGCTTGGCAAATGATGGCTGAGAGTGTCATTCCGCTATTCTGGATAATGGTTGGTTCATCAGTCACCGCATTCCTATCCATCGTGATGTACATACGCGCTCTCGGCAAGGGGTCCATGGCAGTCGTGAACTCGCTCTCAGCAATTTCAGTAGTACTAGGTATTCCTGCCACTCTCATAGGCAACCTCTTCATACCAGGGGGCTTCGGAGATCTTGGTTCTGACCCATTCCTTTGGACGCTCAAGATTCTGGGCATCATGCTCGTGATGATTGGTATAGTGGCTCTACAAGCAACAGATATCCGCTCATTGGTCCTAGTGAAAGTCAAGCCAATGACTCGCGACCTTCTACCTGACCTCTATGACATAAAGGGGGTGGAGAAGGTTGCCGCACTTGCCGGAGGTATTGATTACATATTGACTATAAAGAGCAGAAACTTGGCAAAGACAAGAACAATGATACTCAACAAAGTGCAGAAAGTACCCGGAATTGACCGTATCGAAACATTGGTAGTGATAAGAGAATACAGGTAGAATAAGGAGAGAACATGAAGTGACCGAATCAATACAGTCTTACATCCTAATGGAGATCGAGATTGGCATGACTGATCATGTTGTTGACCAGCTTAGGCACATAGAACAGGCAACTCGTGTTGCAGTGACAACTGGTGGATATGACATTGTCGTGCTGCTAGAAACGAAGGATTTGGAAGAACTATACGAAATTACAGTGAACCGCATTCACAAGATTTCGGGTATTAAAGAAACTACCACAGCTGTCGTCGAGAAGATGATATCTGTATAAACTGATATCATCTATGGCATAGTTATCTGGTCCTCTACATCCGCCGTCAATCAATCAGGTTTTTCTACTTCTGTGTTTAGGAAATTCCAGCAGAATGGGATAGTATCTGCTCACAGTTGACTATGGATGTGGACGGATTGGATGAAGTCATTGCTATAGGTTTGACCAAGAGGTTTGATGATCTGACTGCCGTTGACCATATTGACCTGAATGTCCCCGAAGGTTCCATCTACGGACTATTGGGACCCAATGGGGCAGGAAAATCGACAACGCTTAGACTGCTCTGCACATTGCTTCGCCCAGATGAAGGAACTGCCTCAGTGGGTGGTTTTGATATCATCGAGTCGCCGGTAAAGATACGGGAGATAACTGGTGTGCTGCCAGAGGAGGGGAATCACACCCTCTACCAGACACTGTCTTCGTATGAGAACCTAGAGTACTTCGGTAAGCTCTATGATATTCCGGAAGATGAGATACCTTCAAGGATTGAGGAATTGCTGAGCTTTATGGGTCTCTGGGAACGAAAGGACGATCCCGCTGGAGAACTGAGTACGGGAAACCGCCAAAGATTGGCTCTATGCCGCGCACTTCTACATCGTCCTAAAGTGTTGCTACTGGACGAGCCCACTTCAGCGCTTGATCCAATAGCAGCCAAAAGAGTCAGAGAACTCATTCTTAGTCTCGCCGAGAAATATAAGCAGACGTTCTTTATCAATTCGCATAATCTTGCTGAAGTACAGAGAATCTGTGACAGCATCGCAATAATAGATGAGGGCAAAATCCTACTCAGCGGTAATACCAAAGAACTTCGTTCTAGGCTGCAGGCAAGCCAGAGCTATAGAATTCGTGTTGCCAACGATTTGGAGGGAGCGCTCTTGGTTGCCAAGTCCATGGACTTTGTCAAATCGGTTGACAAAGAGGTTGATTCCATTACGGTCACTATCGAGGACCCCGATAGCAATAATTCCTTTCTGATGCAATCCCTCTTGTCAAAGGGTATCAAGATAATAGAATTCGCTGAAGAAGAGGCGACTCTGGAGGACCTCTACCTTGACGTAATCAAGGGAGGTGCTGAGTGATGGCACTACACAAATCGATGCTTGTCGCAAGGGCTGACCTCAAAATGGCTATGAAAGTCAGCTATGTGAAATACGGATTAATCGCGATTGTTTCGCTTGGTCCTATCATGCTGGTTGGATTGGTATTCTTAATAGCCCTACTTGATCCTGCCACTGCCGCAGCTACTCTCACAATGATGGACCCGCTGCTCTCGCCCATGCTGGGAATTCTCGCTATAATCCCTGCATCACTCATCTCTGCAAATGCACTTGTTGGTGAGCGAGAGCAGAGCACTCTTGAGCCTCTTCTCTGCACTCCCCTGACAGACCGCGAGCTCTTGATAGGGAAAGCACTCAGCTCTCTGATTCCAGCCATAACACTATTGCTGGGGTCGATTCTCATTACTGAGATCAGTACTATCATGATTCTTCTTTACGTGGGAGCCGAAGTCGTTTTGTTTCCAGGTGTCGCATCCCTGTTTCTTCTTCTCACAGCAGGTCCTACGCTCATTCTGGCAATCGTATCAGTGATGATTCTAATCAGTGGGCGAGTCAAGCGCGTTTATGAAGCCTACCAGACATCGGGAGCGACAGTCTTCATCTTCGTGATTCCCATGATGCTCCCAATGGTGTCCATGGATGCTTCAGGAAACGTGGATATGAACTTGGTCTGGTTGTCGAATATCGTCACATTCTTGGTCTGCTTATTGCTTGCACTCATTACATGGGCACTGGCAATTGGGAGGTTCAACAGAGACAAAATGGTGTCGATGTAGTTTAGGAGGGCTTCTGGCCCTCTTTCTTTCTTCTATGGCGGCACTTCAGTTTCTCAGTTTTTTCAGACCCTTCGGATATCGTCTTGCAAGATCCTTATAGATGGTCTTGAATCTTGTGAGTTCCTCTTTATGATGGTCCTGAACATCACCAATGATTTTCGCCGGTATTCCGACTGCGATTTTGCCATCAGGAACTTCGAATCTCGCTTTCACGACAGCTCCTTCTCCAACGATTGCCCATTCTCCGATAACAGCATAGTCGGATACGACTGCTGCCATGCCGACAACCGCCTCATCATGAACAGTTGCATTGTGAATAATACAGCCATGACCCAATGTCACATTATCACCAATGACTGTGAGTTCTCCTGGTCTTGCATGGATGATCACATTGTCTTGGACGCTTGTGCCATTCCCAATTCGTATCTCTCCATAATCGCCCTTGACCACAGCTCCGGGTGCGACATAGCATTCCTCTCCAATTGTCACCTTGCCAATCACGGAAGCATCGTGGCTCACATACGTGCTCTTCCCGATTTGAGGGATTCTGTTCTCAAACTCGTAAACAACCATTGGAACTCCTCAGTTTTCTGATTCTTTTTACGTTTATTAGCTTGCAGGTAGCAGAAATGAAGAATATGTCTAGGCCCGAAACGTTAAAGTCCTGAAGAGACTCTCTGATACCCTAGCCACTCTATCAAGCAGAGGGAGTACAGTATTGCCAAGGAAGAAAGATATGCCTCATTTTCCCATTCTGCGAGGTGAATCTGTTAGTGAGAGCGGCGAATTTTCGGGGACCGCCGCAGTCGTGTGTAGTCCTGAAGAACTAGAACAGGAATGGGATGAAGATGCTATTGTCGTGCTTGAAGATGACCTAGAGACCTTCTTCAATGAGAATCCAGAGGTGTTAGCAGATCTATTCAGCCAAGTGCGAGTTGTCATCGCTGAATTTGGTGAATCGATTGGTCAATTTGCCACAACTGCTACCGAACACTCGGCTATGGGCATTGTCGGTGTAAAAGATGCGACACATGTTCTTGAAAACGGGATGCATATTCGTGTCATGGCAAAAGAGAATCAGGCTGACATATTCTTCATTGATTAGTTGAAGTGATTCATCTAGCTCATCGTCGAAATCATCAAGGCTTTATGTTACTCCTGTGCCACCACAATATGAGGTTTCGCCAATGGGAGATCTGGAGGAGGCTCTGAAACGCCGCTACTACTTGGTGGACATACGGAGCGTCCAATATCGGCACATCCTAATGATTGCGGTTTCATTGCTGATTTTCACCTCATATGCCATCTTCCTCTGGCTCCTCTGCTCCCTTTCCTCTTCTGTATCAAGTGCTCTTCTTCTTGTTGTCACGCAAATATGCCTAGGTATCGCTGTGACACGTGCATACTATGATTTTGGATTGACGACTAGAAGGAAACTGCAATTCTACAACCCTAGTTTGCATGACGTGAAGGGGGACATCTATGACCTCAGGATGCACATTGGCGACATTCCGCTTCTGTTCGAAGTCATGGACACTCAGGTCAAGAAATACGATAGAAGCAAGTCTGACGACCTGATGGATATCTCTTGGTTTCTAGTCATCATATGGGCAATCATTTCAGCAGGAGCTCGTTATGCCAATTTCCTTGGTCAAACACTGTGGATATTCGGAGTCTTCGTCTTACTGGCTGCTTGTCTTGTGGCCTACGAGAGTGGATATTGGACGAAAGGTGGGTCCTCCTTTGAAGAGAGTCTTGATCATCTGGAGTACTATGTAGTCACATTATTGAAGAATGTTGATGCAGTGTTGCCCACTGCAAATTCTGCGCTGATTCTTCAACTAGCGGTCCGAGGACGCAAGACAATGATCATGGATATGGCGGCAGAATTCATAGCGGGAGATGTCAAGATTGAATATCACATTGGCCTATCTTCTGCCCATCACGAGCAATTCATCGTGAAGTTAGCTGATGAGGCAACTAATGCAGTCTACGATAAGCTCAGGGCTCTTGAAGCAGTCATAGAAACAGGGTGGGCCGTTGAATGTGTATCACCTCCGTCAGAAGATGCTGTCAGGATTCTGAATCCTGTGGCAGGACTGAACATTGCTGACAGGAGTTCGTTTGTGACAAGCCCCTCTACTATTGAAACGAATTCAAGAGCGCCGCAGGCCATTCTGTCTTCTATCATATCTGCTATTGATGGCTTTTCTGAAGTAGAACAATAATCTATTGCGATATTCCAATAGATATTGATAAGAGTGTTTGAAACTGATTGAGTCTGAAACGACACGAATTGGAGTTCTTATGCGATGAAGGTCAAGCTTAGAGTAGAGAGTCAATGGCTTGAGCTTGAAAGCAAGATTATGGAAAAAATGAAACAAAACTATGAACAGTGGGAACGCGAAACGTTAAGGAAGGCTAAGGATGCTTCTGACCTTAGAGACCTTCGAAGAGTGTTCTACGAACTTGGTGACCGTTGGGAGTTTGACCAGACCACAGGAGCCTGGTTGGAAGGTTCCAAGCCTCTAGATACAGTAGGCCTTATTCTGCGCATGCCAGGTCTCAGGCCCAACAGGGAACGTTATGTTCTTTATGCTGTCATGGCGTATTCAAAAGGTCTGACTGGCCGGTTTGACCATCTTGGCGATAAGGAAAGAATCATCTTTGAACGAGATACCGAAACTGGACGTATTCAATGCTGGTCAACAACAGGCCACGGCGAATTGGACGTCTTCCCAACAGATTTGACACGCTACCGGTCTCTCAGAAGTGTCTTGACCTCCTGCATGCTCGTCGCGCAACCAGGAGACCATGCGCTCAGGCTCGAGGCGCCCACCTCCGCAGGGTTCTTCAACATGATCTCCCAGCGTCTTTGGGGAATTGCAGGCGGTTCACAATCCTATCGCACAGATGAAATTGACGTCTTCACCGCTGAAGATATCGAAAACGCGTTTGACTTCAAGTTTCACAGGTATGCCAATTCAATCATAGAGCTTGACGGAATGTGGCGTCATCTATCTGGTGGCGCCGCTGAATGGGCAAAAGAGCACGTTCTAGATAGGACTCCGAACCATGCTGAAGAGCGTGACAGAAAGACTCTGCGAAGAACTGAGGGCCTTGTCCACGTTCTTTGGTTTAGACCGGCATTCTCACAGCTGCGGGCTGTTGAAATGTTCTATAATGAACTTGAATCAGAACCGAGCCCGACAGAAGCTCAGAGGGCACTGATTCCATTTGTGGGCGAAGTTGCCTCCTCACTTTCTGATATAGCAGAGAAGTCGAAGTATCTTAAGTGGAGAAGTGTCATTGATAACAAGAGCTTTCGCAAGAGTGAAGCCTTCAGAGATGTCAATCTATCTTCTTTGGTACAAGAAGCCTTTGCAGCAGCATTGGATGATATCCT
>Ga0153915_10000231_pt1 | contig 50657 bp, 48 predicted proteins | sample Opewatmetagenome_2_FD_107003 | JGI IMG/M metagenome (GOLD analysis project Ga0153915, IMG submission 107003) | Freshwater wetland microbial communities from Ohio, USA - Open water 3 Core 3 Depth 3 metaG | ecosystem: Environmental > Aquatic > Freshwater > Wetlands | place: USA: Ohio, Lake Erie...
CGTTGCTCTTCTGAAAGGGTGAAATCCAGCTTGGGTCGCGCCATGAATCAAGCATGGCACATGCATTGTATGTTAGTAAAGACTTATCCGCGACAGGACACTAGTATAGTGCGTTACAACCTGTCCGAGGCCGATTTGTAACGTAATACGTTACAAGCTGGATGGGTCCGGGGCGGCGGTCTCCCCCTGCGCCTGAGCGCTCGCAATTATAGCTTCCGTATGGTGTGTTCGGCGCGACCCGGGCTTGCCGGTCCCGGGACCGTTACCTCTACCATGCGCAACATCCGATTCTCCCTCCTCTGCCTCGCGTCGCTGGCGTATACCGCCGCGGGTGCCGCCACGACGTCCGTCCGCCTCACCGTCGACGCAGCCAATCCCGGACACGCCGTGAGTCCGATGCTCCACGGGGTGTTCTTCGAGGACATCAATTACGGCGCGGACGGCGGGCTCTACGCTGAGCTTGTCCAGAACCGTTCCTTCGAGCACGCGGAGTCCCTTTTCTCATGGGGAACCGTCAGCCGCGGGGCCGAGGGCGCCGCGACGGTGGAATCGGCTGATCCGCTGAACGCGAAGAACCCGCACTACCTGCGCCTCGAGGTGAAGGCGCCGGGCAGGGGGTTCGGCGTGGCCAACTACGGCTTCGGCGGCATCGCCGTGAAGGCCGGCGAGAGCTATCTCGCCTCCGTTTTCGCGCGAACCGCGGCCGATCATCCGGTGGCGCTTCGGATTGTGCTCGAGGACGAGACCGGGCGCCCGCTCGGCGAATGCCGGCTTGAGGGGATTTCGGGCAAATGGACCTGCTTCGAGGGTGCGATCAAGAGCTCGGGCGCGGCGACCGCCGCGCGCCTCGTCGTGCTCGCGACCGAGGCCGGCCGCGTCGACATCGACATGGTCTCGCTTTTCCCGGAGAACACCTGGAAGCACCGTCGCAACGGGATGCGCGCCGACCTCGTGCAGATGCTCGCCGACATGCACCCGTCCTTCATGCGCTTTCCCGGGGGCTGCGTCGTCGAGGGCAAGGATCTGCCGAACCGTTACCAGTGGAAGGACACCATCGGCGACGTCTCCGAGCGGCCGGAGAACTGGAACCGCTGGCAGGATGCCATCCGCGGGCAGACCGCGCCCCAGTACTACCAGACCTGCGGACTGGGCTTCTTCGAGTTCTTCCAGCTCTGCGAAGACATCGGCGCCGAGCCGGTGCCTATCATCAACTGCGGCATGGCCTGCCAGTACCAGTCGAAGCAGCTCGTCGCGCTCGACCAGTTGGCGCCATTCGTCCAGGACGCGCTCGACCTGGTCGAGTTCGCCGACGGCGCCGTATCCACCCCCTGGGGGGCGCGCCGCGCCGCGATGGGGCATCCCGAGCCGTTCCACCTGAAATTCCTCGGCGTCGGCAACGAGCAGTGGGGCGAGGACTATTTCACGCGGTACGGGATCTTCCAGGCTGCGCTCAAGGCGCGGTGGCCCGACGTCAAGCTGATCGGCGCCGGAGGCCCAGGCGTGGACGACGGATTCTGGAAGCTGGCATGGGAGAAGTTCCGAAGCGAGGCGCCCGTGGATGTCGTCGACGAACACTATTACCGGCCGCCGCAGTGGTTCTTGGAGAATGCGACGCGCTACGACGCCCAGGACCGTTCCGGCCCGCGGGTGTTCGCCGGGGAGTACGCGGCCCACGACGGCCAGCCGCGCCGCTCGACGCTGCGCGCGGCGGTCTCCGAGGCCGCGTTCATGACCGGGCTCGTCCGCAACAGCGATCTCGTGGTGATGGCCTCCTATGCCCCGCTCTTCGCGAAAGCCGGGGCCTTCCAGTGGGCGCCCGATCTCATCTGGTTCGACAACACCCGGGTGTACGGCACTCCCTCGTACCACGTCCAGGCGCTCTTTGGCCGGAATCGTCCCGACGTCACCCTGCCCGTGGCGGTCGAGGGGCCGGCGGTCGTGCTGCCGCCGCTGCCGCCCGCCAGCGTTGCCACCTACGGCGCCCCGCCGCTGCCTCCGTGCAAGTCGGGACCGCTTCCAGCGGTGTTTGCCGCCGCCGGCCGCGACGCCCGCGCGGGCGAGATCGTGCTCTTCGCGGTGAATCCGTATCCCGAGCCCTGCAGCGCGACGATCGCGCTGTGCGGAGCCGCCAAGATCGGCCCCGCCGCAAGGGCGATCGTCCTCACCTCGGCCAGCCCGGACGACGGCAACTCATTCGAGGAGCCCGCAAAGGTGGCCCCGCGCGAGGAGACGGTCGCGGTGAACGGGAAGGAGATTGTCCGCGTTCTCCCGGCCTGCTCGGTCACAGTCTTCCGTATCCCTGCTGGCGAGTGATCCCGCCGCCGCCATCTTGGCTTCCGGAGAAATTCCGCGGCTGTCGGGCTGGGTGGGGCGCTGGCGTTCCGAAGCCGGAAAACGCTCAGAAGTCCATCCGTATTTCGGTCGATGGAGGATCGATTCGGCCGGATTCCGACGGCGTGATTGTGGCGGACAGGTCTGGCTCGGGTGTTATCGGAGGCAGTTCCCGGACATCTCTCGCCGTTTCGATCAGCACCCTCCGATCTGTGGCGGACAGTCGTTGCATGTCACCGCCTTCAAAATACACCAGGGCCTTGAGCGACTCGGAGGGCGGAAAGGTCGGTTTGAACATCTGTTCGGCTGCAGCCAGCCCAGCCGCCACGGAAACTCCCGCTCGCACCATGGCGGCAATGTCCTGATAGTCCTTGGCCTCGGAACGCTGGAGGATGACCTTGAGCTTCGTCGCCATGAGATCGGCGAGCGAAGCCACCCGCAAAACGCCGTCCTCGGTTCGCTCCGGCGGTTTGACCCGGCCGAAATCCAGTCCGCCGAAAAAAGCCACTTTGACACCGGAAGGCGTCGCCACCTCGAAAGTGTTGCGACTATCCTGCCGCACGGTCGTCGTTTTCAGGAAAGGAAGGGCCTTGCGCAACGCTTCACGCTCGACCGGCTGGGAACTGAAAAAATCGAAATCCACCGACTGTCGATGTCCCAGTCGGAGCGCGATGGCCGTGCCGCCGTAGAGCACGAATCCCGAATCCTGCACCGGCCGCAAGTCCGGCCACAGCGTCCGCTGCGCGGCCGGCAGAATGTCCAGACGCGGGCGAAAGCTCTCGTTCATTCGATCCGCCGGACGGGCAGCGGCGGCACTTGGCCGGCTTCGGACAAGCCGAGGCGGTAGTGCCAGTAGTGCCACGAGCGTTCGTTGAATTGTCCCGCCTCTGCCCGAGCGAGAACGGCGCGGAGTCCCTCATCGCCCAAGGCTTCACTCATGGCGCATACGTCACCGTATTCCCCCGTGTTCATGACCTGAGCCACGATCTTCGCGGGGTAGTCCATCGCTTCGGTAGGCGTCATCCACCAGATATACTTGCGCGCCAGCTCCCGAAGCAGCGCAGCATTCCGTTCCACGGTCCACGCGGAAAGTGGCGGTGGCGGGAGCAGTTGCGTCGCTTCGGACATACCAGCCAGTCTGTTCAACCCTCGACAGAAGACAAGCCGACACATCCCCCGCTCGCTGTACCACAAGCCCCCGGAATGCTCTCAGGCCGCGAAGATTCTCAAGCGGCTAACTTGTTGATTCTGGCTGCACGAACGGCGGGAGGCGCGGTGATTGCCAATCGGCCCGGTTCGGTGAGGAATTGCCCCGGGGCAGGAGGAAAAGGGACGTCATGGTTCGCGCCTATCCCTACCCGGGCGCAGAAGCGGCGGCGACAACGCGCCGCCCCCAGGGCGGACAATCCTCAATCTGGAGGGCGCTGCGTCGTCAGCGCCGGACGGACATCCGAGGTCGAAGCGGCTCCGACGACGCGGAGCCCTCCAGAATATTGTGCCATTGTGGAGGTCGGAAGTGGCCTTCCGTCGATTGGCAGGCTTGCGCGTCCACGCAGGCCTCTGTGACCTGCATCCATTTCTCGGGACAACGCATCAGTTCCCCGACGTGGGGCTGAATCCCTGGGGGATCGTGGGGGGCGCGACGCCGTTTGAACATCAGTCGGACCTGGGCATCGAGGCCTGAATCGCGCCCGCCTGGTTCGACGCCTGGAGCAGTCCGCTGGACTATGACTGGCTGCCCGCCCGCCGCGATCGCCTACCGAGCCTCGGACCTGCGTGCGAGTTCGAGCCCCTCCCTCGCGGCTTCGTGGGCGGGATCGAGGCGAAGCGCTTCCTGGAACTGGGGGAGGGCCTCGGACGCGCGACCGGCTTCGAGCAGGGCGCGGGCGAGATTGGCGCGGAGGCCGGCGTCGCCGGGCAGGGCGCGCACGAGATCCTGGAAACGGGCGATGCCTTCCTGAAGCCTGCCTGAAGCGCAGAGCGCGATGGCGAGGCCCTGCTGTGCCTCGGTGAGCGCCGGGGCGAGCCGGGCGGCCTCCGCGAACTTCGGCACCGCCTCGTCGGCGCGGCCGAGCCGCAGGAGCGCATCGCCGAGGTTGTTCAGCGTGCCGGCGTCGGCCGGCCGGAGCTTCAGGGACTCCTCCAGGCAGGGAATCGCTTCCTCCGTGCGGCCGAGATCAAGGTACGCGGCGCCGAGATTGTTTCGGGCCGCCGCATCCTTCGGATCGAGGCGCACTGCTTCCTGGAATTCGGGAAGGGCCTCGGCGAGGCGGCCCGTCCGGGAAAGCGCCGACCCGAGGCTGTGGTGCGCGGCGGCGCTTCCGGGCTGGGTGCGCACCGCTTCCTGAAGCAGGGCGATCGCCTCCTGGGTGCGGCCCACCGCGAAGTACGCGATGCCGAGGTTGCACTGGGCATCGGGCGTCTTCGGGTCGAGGCGGATGGCCTCCTGCAGTTCGGCGATGGCCTCCTGCGGCCGGCCGAGTTCGGTGAGCGCGGCGCCGAGGTTGACCCGCGCCCTGGCGTAGGAGGCATCGAGCCGCACGGCTTCGCGCAGGAACTCCGCGGCGGCCTGCGGCCGGCCCTCCTTGAGGAGGACGACGCCGAGATTGCCGCGGACGACGGGGTCCTGCGGCTTGAGGCGCATCGCGGTCTCGTAGTGCCGGACCGCCTCGGCGACGCGGCCCTGCTGGTAGAGGGCGTCGGCCAGGTTGCCGTGGGTCTCGAAATTGTTGGGGAGGAGCTTCAGCGCCTCCTCGTACTCGGCGACAGCCTCGGGGAGGCGGCCCAGCTTGAAGAACGCCATGCCGTAGTTGCTGTGGAGCAGCGAGGCGTCGGGATTGAGCCGCAGCGCCGACTCGTAGTAGCCGAGGGCCTCGGCGTGCCTGCCGTCCTGCGCGAGCTTGGCGCCGAGGTTGTTGTAGGCGAGCCAGCTAGCCGGGTTGCGCGCGATGGTCGTGCGGTAGAGCTGCTCGGCGTCGCGGTACATGTGGCTCTGCCGCCAGGTGAGGAGCCCGAGCAGGGCGAGCACGGCCAGGCCGAGGGCCCGCGCGGCCGGGAGCCCCGCGCGCCGGCCGACCCACTCCATGCCGCCCGCGGCCGTGATGATCGCGCCGAGGCTGGCGAGGTACTGGAAATGGTCGGCGACGAATGAGAAGAGGAAGGGGAAGACGTTGAAGAAGCCGAGCACCGGGAAGAGCGTGCCGCCGAAGAAGAGGGCGCCGGCGAGCGGACCCCGCGTGCGGCCCCGGAGGCGCCAGAGCAGGAAGATGACGATAGCCGCGGCGGTTGGGAAGACATACTGCCAGGCGGCGGCGTGGACGACGTCCCACCGCGGGTAGACGAAGATGAGATCGGCCGGCCAGAGAAGCTTGCCCAGGTAGAAAAAGATGGCGCGGCCGGCGATCAGCACGCGCGCATCGGGGCTGAACGTGAAGAGCGCGCCCTGGGCGCCGATCAGCGTGCGCTCGACCCACGCCGTGAACAGGCCGGCGACGGCCCCGAGGGCGAAGAAGGGAAGGAGGGGAAGGGCGTCGCGCCGCCACGACAGCCTGCCGCGGCGCCACCAGAAGACCACGAGGAGGGCGGCCGGGAGGGTGGCCGTTACGGTCTTGCTCAGCAGACCGAAGACAAAGAGCGCCAGGGCGAGAGCGTACCACCGGCGCCGGCGGCTCCCGTCGAACCGCAGCCAAGCAGCGGCCGCGGTGAGGTAGAAGAAGCCCGAGAGCGTGTTCTTCTGCTCGGAGATCCACGCGACCGACTCGACCATGACAGGGTGGAGGGCGAACAGGGCGGCCGCGAGCCAAGCCCAGCGGAAATTGAGGCGCCTGAGCAGGAGGCCGACGAGCACGGCATTGGCCGCGTGCAGGCCGATGGTGAGCAGATGGTAGCCGGCAGCGGCATCGCCGAAGAGCCGGTGCTCAAACCAGAATGCGCTGTGGAGAAAGGGATAGTACTGCTGGGTGGCGCCGAGGTCGAACCAGATGCGCCGGAGGCCCTGCAAGGAGCGCAGTGCAGGCTTGGTGACGTGGGCATCGTCGTCCCAGATGAATCCGGCGCCCCAGGCCGGCTGGTAGGCAAGGAAAACCGCGACGACGATGCCGGCCAGGCACGCCCAGTCCCAGCGATCCCAGCGTGGCGCCGCCTGCGCGGGTTCCGGCGGGGCGGCGGCTGGCTGGGGGTTGCTGGGCGGCATGAGGAAGAAGTGGGGGAGGAATCGGCAGCGACGTCAATCCGCGGAGTCGTCCGGCGGGCTCATCGGCCGCGGAGTCGGGCGAGGCCTTGCTGGGCCGGGGCGAACGACGGGTCGATCCTCAGGGCCTCCTGGAATTGGGCGGCGGCCTCCTGGGGCCGGCCTGCGGCGAGCAGCGCCTCGCCGAACACCGAGCGCAGCGGGGCGACGCGAGGCTGGAGGCGCACGGCCTCCTGGAATTGTTCGAGCGCGGGATCGATGCGGCCCGCGGCGGCGAGGGCGAGGCCGAGGTTATAGCGGAACTCGGCCGACGACGGCTCGAGGCGGGCGGCCTCCTGAAGCGTGGCGATGGCCTCGGCGATGCGCCCCAGCGCGAGTTGCGCACTGCCCAGGCTGCCCTGGAGCATCGCCATGCCGGGATGGAGGCGCCGGGCGGTCTCGTACTGGAGAAGGGCCTCGGCGATCCGGCCCTGCCGCTCGAGAACGATGCCGAGGTTGTAGTAGGCCATTGTGAACTCGGGGCGTGCGCGCACGGCGGCCCAGTAATGGGTGACGGCCTCGTCGAGCCGTCCGAGCCGGAGGAGTCCGTTGGCCAGGTTGAAATGGGCCTCGGCGAAGTCGGGCTGGATCCGCAGGGCTTTGTTGTAGTGTTCCTCGGCCTCGGGCCAGCGGCCGAGTTGGGCGAGGGCCGAGGCGAGGGTGTAGTGGGCCTGGGAGTAATGCGGATTGAGGCGGATGGCGCTGGCGTAGCGCGCGAGGGCTTCGTCCTGATTCGACGGGAAGACGATCTTGGCGAGGTTGTTCTCGGCGAGCCAGCAGCGGGGGTTCTCTGCCAGGGTCGTCCGCCAGAGCGTCGCCTCGTCGGCATAGCCCCGGCATTGCATCATCGACAGCGCGCCGAGCATCGCCAGAAGGCCGGCGGCGACGGCGGGGAACAGCCAGGAAGGCCGGCGGGAGAGATGCGTGATTCCGACGGTGATCGCGGCGCCGGCGAGCGCGAGCGGCGCCATGCTCGCGAGGTACTGGAAGTGGTCGCCGACGAATGAATACCGGAAATAATAGACGCTGAAGAAGCCGAGCACCGGGAAAAGCGAGACGCCGAAGACCAGCGCTGCGAAGAGCACCGGTCGGAGCGGCCGCCCGCGCCACCACGCCCAGGCGAGCCCGAGCATCGCCGCGAGCCCCGGGAGGAAGGAGGCGACGCTCGTCGCGTCGAGGAGCCAGCGCGGATACACGAAGATCAGCGGATGCGGCCAGCAGAGCTTGCCGAGGTAGAACCACGGGGCGCGGCCCGCGATGATCAGGCGCTCGGGCCACGTCTGGCTCCATTCCGCGCCTGTCGCCCCGGAATGAACGGCCTGTTCCCAGATCGTCCAGCCCGAGGCGATTCCCGAGATTGCGAAGAACGGGACGAGCCAGCCCAGCCGGCGCCAGTCGATGCCGCCCGCGCGCCACCACCAGCAGAGCGCGAGGATCACGGGAAGCATGACCGTCGAGGGCTTGCTCAGGATGGCGAGCAGCGCGAAGGCGAGCGCGAGGGAATAGTGCCGCATGGAGCCGCGGCCACCGACGGCCGGGTGCGAGTCGAGCCATCGCAGGAAGCAGCCGATCGAGAGGAGGTAGAAGACGGCCGACTGCGTGTTCTTGAGCTCCGAAATCCAGGCGACCGACTCGACCTGCACCGGGTGCAGCACCCAGAGGGCGGCTCCGAGCCATGCGCCGGGCACCTTCAATTGGCGCAGCACCCGCCAGAGCAGGAGCGCCGCTGCGGCGTGCATCAGGACGTTGACCAGGTGGTACGGCAGGGGCCGCAGGCCCCAGAAGGCGTGCTGCACCCAGAGATTGGTCAGCACCAGGGGGAAATAATTCGCCTCGGCGCTCGTCCAGATCTCCCCGAAACCGAGCGGACCGATGATGCAGGGATTCTCCGTCAGGTGGGCGTCGTCGTCCCAGATGAATCCGGCGGTCCGGACCGGCAGGTAGGCGAGCAGGACGGCGAGCACGAGGGCCGCGGCAAGCATCCACTCGCACGCATAGGAGGAGCGCTCGGGGGCTTGAGCAGGATTGGCGGGGCTTGAGGCGGGTCCGGGCATGCGGGTTGGCGGGAAAGCAATCGTCAGGATGAGCCTTCTACGTCCAAAACCGATCGATCAAGCATCGAATGGAGTGCACGGTGGCGCCGCCGTTCATCGGCCGGCCTGGCGCCGGGCGATCGCGAGCCCCTCGGCCGCCTCGGACAGGCCCGGCTGCAGCCGCAGAGCGGCCTCGAAATGGGGAATGGCCTCGCGAGGCCGTCCGGCTTCGAGGAGGGCGTTGCCGAGATTGCTCCGGGCGGGCACGGAGTCGGGAGAGAGCCGCACGCAGGCCTCGAAGGCGGCGACGGCATCGGCCCAGCGCTCGAGCATGCAGAGGGCCAGGCCGAGGTTGTACTGCGCGCCTGAGTCATTCGGATTCGCGCGCACGACGGCCCGCAGGTGCGCGGCCGCCTCGGCGGGTTCCCCGCGCTCGAGCAGGACTCCGGCGAGGTTGTAGCGGGGTTCGGGATAGGCCGGGTCGAGCCGCACCGCCTCCTCGAGTTGGGCGACACCCTCGGCGGTGCTCCCCATCCGGAGCAGCGCGTTGCCGAGGTTGTTGTGGACAACGGCGGAGGACGGGTTGATGCGGAGGGATTCCCGGTAGTGGGGGACGGCCTCGGCCACCCGGCTGAGCTGAAAGAGCGATTCGCCGAGGTTGGCGGACACCTCGGGATCCTCGGGATGGCGGCGCAGTGCCGATTCGAAAAGGGGGAGCGCCTCGGCAGGGCGGCCGGTCCTGAGGTAGGCGAGCCCGAGGTTGTACTCGGTCTCGGGAACCCCGGGGAAGATTTCGAGGGCGGTCTGGAGGTGCCCGATCGCCGAGGCGTAGTCGGCGGCTTTCACCTCGAGACCGCCGAGGTTGGTGCAGGCCATCCAGCACCGCGGGTTGCCCTCAAGCGTGGCGCGCCAGAGGGTGGCCTCGTCGGCGTACACGCGCGTCTGCATCCATGTCAGCGCGCCGAGGACGGCCGCCACGAGAGCGCATGCAGCCGGCCGGAGCCATCGAGCCGCGGGCTGCAGCCGATCGAAGAGCGCGGAGAGTAGGGCGCCCGCGAGGGCCAGGGGCGCCATGCTCGCGAGATACTGGAAGTGGTCGGCGACGTAGGAATAGCGGAAGAAATAAACGGAGAAAAACCCCAGGACCGGGAAGAGCGAGACTCCGAAGCAGAGGACCGCAAACAGCACGGGCCGCAGCCGCGCCCGCCAGAGCCACAAGCCTGCGAGGAGCGCGGCGGTGGCCAGCAGCGGGAGAAATTCGACAAACCGGGCCGCGTCGGGCGACCACCGCGGATAGATGAAGGTGAGCGGATGGGGCCAGAGGAGCTTGCCGAGGTAGAACCAGGGCGCGGTGCCTGCGACGATCAGCCTGGCCGGGAGGCTGAGGGTCCACTCCGGGCCGATGGCTCCCGCGTGGAACTGCTGCTCCCAGATCGTCCATCCCGATGCGGCGGCCGAGAGGGCGAAGAATGGAGCCAGCCAGGGCAGGTCGCTCCAGCGCCAGCGGCCGGCCAGCCACCAGGTGCAGACGACGAGGATCGCCGGGAGCATGACCGTGGATGCCTTGCTCAGGATCGCCATCACGGCAAAGGCCAGGGAAAGGCCGAAGCAGACGGCTCCGGCTGCATTCCTCCTGGCCGTGTCATCAGCGAGCCTCGGCTCGAGCCAGCGCAGGAAGAAGAGAATCGAGAGGAGGTAGAACACGGCCGACTGCGTGTTCTTGAGTTCGGAGATCCACGCCACGGATTCGGCCTGGACCGGGTGCAACGCCCAGAGGAGCGCTCCGAACCAGGCGCCCGGCACGCGGAGCCTCAGGAGCACGCGCCAGAGGAGGAGGACGGCTGCGGCATGGATGAGGACATTCGCCAGATGGTAGACGAGAGGCTGGAGGCCCCAGGCGGCGTGGAGGAGCCAGAGCGTGGTCGTCGCGAGAGGGAAGTAGTTCGCCGCCGCGGAAGCCCAGATTCCCCAGAAGCCGGCCGATCCGACGATGCAGGGATTTGCCGTCAGGTGGGAATCGTCGTCCCAGACAAACCCGGCGTGCCTCACCGGCAGGTAGGCAATCACCACCGCCGCAACGAGGAGGGCCGCGGGGATCCAGGCCCGCGCGTGCCAGGGCACGGTGGTCGGGGCGCGGGGCTGGGGTGATGCGGCGGTGGCCTCCATGGGGATTGAGTCGGCGCGCACGTTAGCGGCCGCCGTCCGCCGAGGAAAGGATGGATGTTGGAATGATTTTGCCGTTGGAGGCCGGAGCGGCGGCCGGCAAGATGGGAGCATGAATTCCTCATGCCCCTGGCGCCGGATGGCTGCAGCCGGCGCTCTTTCCCTGGCATCCGCGGCCTCCGGACTGGCGGCGACGCCCGCCTTTCACGCTTGGGCTTCAACGCCGCCGATGGGATGGAACAGCTGGGACAGCTTTGCGACCACGATCGACGAGCAGCAGACGAAGGCCCAGGCCGACGCGATGACCGCGCAGCTGCGGCCTTTCGGATGGATCTACCTGACCGTCGACATCCAGTGGTACGAGCCGCAGGCGACGGGATTCGCCTACCGGACAGGGGCGGCGCTTTGCATGGACGAGTGGGGACGGTTGCTGCCCGCGCCCAACCGATTCCCCTCCGCAGCAAACGGGGCGGGATTCAAGCCGCTTGCCGATTACATCCACTCGAAAGGACTCAAGTTCGGCGTGCACCTGATGCGCGGGATCCCGCGCCAGGCGGTCGCCCAGAACACGCCGATCAAGGGAACGGCGTGGCATGCAGCGAATATCGCAGATACCCAGCGCGTCTGCCCGTGGAACGGCGACATGTACGGCGTCGACATGACAAAGCCCGGCGCGCAGGCGTACTACGATTCGGTGTTCGCACTGCTGGCCTCCTGGGACGTCGATTTTGTGAAGGTCGACGACCTGAGCCGTCCCTATCACGCCAACCAGGCCGAGGTCGAGGCGGTGCGCGCCGCGATCGACCGCACAGGGCGTCCGATGGTGCTGAGCCTCTCCCCCGGGGAGACGGCGCTTGACGCGGCAGAGCACGTGGTGGTGCACGCCAACCAGTGGAGGATCAGCGACGATTTCTGGGACGACTGGCCGGCGCTCGTCGAGCAGTTTGGGCGGCTGCGGCACTGGGAGCGCTACGCGGGGCCGGGGCACTGGCCGGACGCCGACATGCTCCCGTTCGGCGTGCTCGACCTGGGGCGGCGCAGGACGCGTTTCACTCAGGACGAACAGCGCACGGTGATGACCCTGTGGTCGATCGCTCGTTCGCCGCTGATCATGGGAGGCGACCTCGCGAAACTCGACGAGTTCACCCGGGGGCTGCTCACGAACGACGAGGTGATCGCAGTCGATCAGGGCAGCCGCGGGGGCCGGGAACTCTTTGACCGCGACGGCCTGGTCGCCTGGGTGGCGGAGGTCCCGGGGACGGCCGACCGCTACCTCGCGGTGTTTAATCGGCGCGACCGATTTGCGCTCGATCCCGCCAAGGCCGCGTTCCGGAGCGAGATTGTCAATCGGCAGACCGCAGGGCAGGGCGTGGCGCTCGACGTTGACGTCAGCGGCGCAGACAAGCTGTTCCTCGTCGCCGACGATGCCGGCGACGGCAATCGCGCGGACCGTATCGTTTGGGTGGATCCGCGGCTGACGACGGCTGCGGGGGAGCTGTCGCTGGTCGACCGGCCGTGGGCGAACGCGGTGTCGGGCCGCGGGGAGGTTTCAAAGGACAAAAGGCCCTGGGGAGAGCCGATGTCGGTGGGCGGGCGAGCGGTCGCGCGCGGCATCGCGGCTCAGGCGAAAGCCGTGGTCGAGTACGACCTCCCGGCCGGCAGCGTGCGCTTCAAGGCGTTCGCGGCGCTGGACGACTCGGCGCTGGCGCAGAAGGAGGGAGCGACAGTCCGTTTCCTGGCGTTCGCGCTGAAACAGGAGGGCGACAGCGGCAAGCCGGCCATCCCCGTCGCGGTGAAGCTTGCGGAGCTGGGGTTCGACGGTCCCTGCCGCGTGCGCGATCTCTGGCTGAAGCGGGATCTCGGGGCGGTGTCCGGCGAGTTCGCGCCACTTGTCCCGTGGCATGGCGCGGGCCTGTTCAGGCTGTCGCCCGCGAAGCGCTGACCGGCGGAAGGCGCCGGGTCACTTCGCGAGATGCCTGGCGGCCACGGCGTCCTCGATCATCTTCGCCGCGTATTCCCACAGGGCTTTGGAGCCTTCGGCGACGTGGGCGTTGCGGGCGAGGACGCGATCGCTGGTGACCCCGTGGCGTTTCCACGCGGCGCCCTCGGTGCGGCAGTTGAGAAGCATCGGCTGGAAGCGGTCGACGGCGGCGGCGAAGCGCGATTCCGGAGTCTGGCGCGCCTCGAATTCATCCCAGAGGGCACGGAACTCGCGGCCCTGGTCGTCGGGCAGCAGCCCGAAGATCCGGTCGGCTGCGAGGGACTCGCGCGCGTGCTGGGTCGCCATGCCGGCGGTGTCGTAGGCGAAGGTGTCGCCCGCGTCGATCTCGACGAGATCGTGGATGATGAGCATCTTGAGGACGCGGAGAATATCGAGGCCCGGGACGTTGGCGTGCTCAGCCAGCGTGATGACGACGAGGCAGAGATGCCAGGAGTGCTCGGCGTCGTTCTCGGCGCGGCGGCTGTTGATGAGCACCGTCTGCCGGAAGATCTCCTTCAGCTTGTCGACTTCGACGATGAACTGGATCTGCCTGGCGAGGCGTTCGCGCGAAGAGAGGTCGGTGGGAGTCGTCACATCCCCACGCAAATGCGCCGCAGGCGCCGAGGCAAACCGGAAGCGGCTGCGGGCGCCGGCGGGCTATTTCTTCGCGGCGAGATCGTGCGGGACGATCCTCACGACGTAGTAGGTGGCCGGACCGGGGCCCGGGTTGCGCATGCCGTGGAGCTGGTTCGCCGCGAAGAACACCACCGAGCCCGGGCCGGCCGTGCCGGCGGAGCCGTCGGCCGTGATTTCGAGCGTGCCTTCCTTGACGAAGATAAGCTCCTCATCCGGATGCCGGTGAGCCGCGTGGGGAGCCTCGCCCGGGTTGACGGTCGTCACGTGGCATTCGAGGTTGCCGAGCGTGGCCGTGGGGGAGTCGAAGACATCGCGCCGCGCTCCGACCTTTGTCGGCTTTGCCTCGAGCCTGCTCCATTCGAAGACACTCGAAGGGAGGGGCTGCTTCGGCTTGGCGGGGGCCGAGGTGGCGCTCATCAGGGGAAGGCTGACGCAGGCGGCGGCCAGCGTGATCAGGAAATGCGGGCGCGGGAGGTGCATGGCGAAACCCGAGGATAGCCACAATCGGCGGGGCTGCAATACGCCCGGCGGTTCGGTTCTGACTGTCCGCGGTGCTTGGCGGTCGCCTTCCTGTTGAGAAAGGCCAATGACTGGGGCAATAATCATCCCCGGCAAGCTCCGGGGGCGGGGGAATCCTCTCTTCCGCCCCGGGACTCGCTCACCTCCCATGAAACCTCATCTCTTCCGCCGGTGGCCTTGCGTCTTGGCGGTCATGTCTGCGGTCGCCGTTGCGGCGCCTGTCGTCTCAGGCGCCGATGCCAAGGCGCCGATGCGCCAGATGGAGAAGCTCGGCCGCGGCGTGGTCGCCCTGCGGCAGGAGAAGGGCGGGGTGTGGGTGGGCTGGCGTCTCCTCGGCACCGACCCCGAAGGCATCGCGTTCAATGTTTATCGGGCCGCCGGGACTGCCGCTCCGGTGAAGCTGAATAAAGAGCCGGTGGGCGGAGCCACTGACTGGATCGACGCGACCGCCGATTTCGCTGCGGCGAACACCTATTCGGTTCGGCCGGTGGTCGACGGGCGCGAGGGCGCGGCGGGCGGCGCATTCACGCTTCCGGCCAACGCGGCGGCGAAACCGTACCTGTCGATTCCGCTCCGTACGCCCGAGGGCTGCAGCCCGAACGACGCCTCGGTCGGCGACCTCGACGGCGACGGCGAGTACGAGATCGTCCTGCACCAGGTCGGCGAGGGGCACGACAACGCCCACTCGGGAATGACGACCGAGCCGATCCTGCAGGCCTACAAGCTCGACGGGACCTTTCTGTGGCAGATCAACCTCGGGAAGAACATCCGCGAGGGAGCGCACTACACCCAGTTCATGGTGTACGACCTCGACGGCGACGGCCGCGCGGAGGTCGTCTGCAAGACGGCGGCCGGCACGGTCGACGGCGCCGGCAAGGTGATCGGCGATCCGAACGCCGACTGGCGGGAACTCGGCGGCGGCAAGCTCGAGGGCCGCATTCTGAAAGGGCCGGAGTACCTGACGGTATTCGACGGGCGCACCGGGCGCGCGCTGGCGACGACCGACTACATCCCGCCTCGCGGCGACGTGGCGGCCTGGGGGGACGACTACGGAAACCGATGTGACCGTTTCCTGGCCTGCGTCGCCTATCTCGACGGCGAGCGGCCGAGCGTCGTGATGTGCCGCGGCTACTACACTCGCGCGGTGCTCGCCGCCTGGAACTGGCGCGACGGCAGGCTGAGCCGCGTGTGGACCTTTGACAGCGACGACGGAACGCCGGGCAACGAACGCTACCGCGGCCAGGGCGACCACCAGCTGGCGGTCGGCGATGTCGACGGGGACGGAAAGGACGAGATCGTCTACGGCGCGTGCGTGATCGACCACGATGGGAAGGGACTCTATTCGACCGGGCGCGGGCACGGCGACGCGCTGCACCTCTCCGTGCTCGATCCGGGGCGTCCTGGCATGCAGGTCTTCATGATTCATGAGAAGCCCTCCGGATACGCCGGCGGCGATTTCCGCGATGCGCGCACCGGCCAACTGCTCTGGGCGCTCCAATCGATGAAGGATGCGGGCCGGGGGATGACGGCTGACATCGACCCGCGCCATCCAGGGTCGGAGTGCTGGTCGGCTCCGAGCGACGGGCTTTACACCTGCAAGGGGGAGAAAATCTCCGACCGGAAACCGCGCTCGTGCAATTTCGCGGTATGGTGGGACGGCGATCTGCTGCGCGAGCTGCTCGACCGGAACGTCATCATGAAGTGGAACTGGAAGGAAGGGCGCGAGGACGTCATCCTGACCGCCGAGGGTTGTGAGTCGAACAACGGCACCAAGGCGACCCCTGTGCTTTGCGCCGACATTCTTGGCGACTGGCGCGAGGAGGTGATCTGGCGCACGGAGGACAACCGCGAACTGAGGATCTACACGACGACGACCCCGACGGCGTATCGGTTCTACACCCTCATGCACGATCCGGTGTACCGGCTGAGCGTTGCCTGGCAGAACGTCGCCTACAACCAGCCGACGCACACGGGCTTCTATCTCGGCGAGGGAATGACTCCTCCGCCGCGGCCGGCGATCAGGACGGAGTAGGGAGTTCCGCTCCCTTCGCATTGCCTGCCCGACGGAGTGATCCCGCCGTGGGGCGCTTTCCTGTGGTCTGTGATGAAGGGCCTGGCCGCAAACCGCGATGTGGGCGTCGCGGCTCCACGTGAGAAGCGACCTTCCGGCGGGCTCCGTTTCCCGCCGGGGTCTCTATGTCGAGGCGCATGGTGCCTTCATTGCCTCACCACAGAGGCACAAAGAACCGAACCCGGCCGCGCGCGGGACTACTTGGAGCGGCTGAGGATCTTCTTCTTCTCGGCCTGGAATTCCTCGTCGGTGAGGATGCCTTTCTGGCGCAGCTCATCGAGCTTCGTGAGCTGGGTGTAGAGGTCACCCGAGATCGGCGCGGCAACAACGGGAGCGGGGGCTGGCGCAGCTTCTGCGGCGGCTTCGGCGGGATCGAGCGCCTTGAAGACCACCTTCGCGCTGATGAATCCGGCTGTGACCAAAGGTTTGTTGACCGAGACGTCCACCACCTTCAGCTGCCTGCCTTTCTCGGCGCAGAAACGCGCGGCATCCTCCTGGGCGAGCGTCTTCAGCTTTTCGGTATCGCGCTCGAACGTCGTGTGCGCCTCGCGAATCACGGTGTAGATATTGGGGCCTGTCTGGACGATGTTCGAACTGGAGGTGGTGGCGGTGCATCCGGCCAGGCCTCCGCAGATCGCCAGCGCGGCGAGGAGAGAGCGGGGAGAGTGGGGGTTCACAGGCGCAAATTCATCCCGCGGCCACGCGCGGTCAAGGCTGAGGTGGGCGGATCCGGGCGGTGTGCCGCGACGCGCGTTTTCCCTGGGAGAGATCAGCCGATCCCGTAGGGAGGGAACAGTTCAGTCGATTCCCGCTGCAGATCCTTGAGAAGGTGGCTCACGATCCAGTGTTCCGGCGCGCCGTCGTCAGCGAGAAGATCCGGACCGAACTGGTGCGAATTGAAGAGGCGGCAGTAGGCGACCTGGCCCGAGGAATCGAGAATGAACACGTGGATGGCGCCGACCTTGCCATCGTGGGCGAAAACCTCGGCGAAGAGGATGTAGTCGCCCGGAGGCTTTGCGGATCTCACCCATTCGGAATAATCCCGCGATCGCTGCCAGAGGTAGCGCAGCTGATTGTGGCCGAGCTGGGGGCGGTGAACCTCGGGGGCCGCTCCCGCGATCTCGAACCGGGCCTGGATTCCCCCCTCCTTCAACCCGCGGCGAAGCTCCCTGGCAGGACGGTCGCGCCACGTCGCGCGGGGGCTCCCGACAAAGAGAACCGGCTGGATGAGGATCCGGCTCGTCCCGAGCTGCGTCTGCAACCGCGTGAATGCCTTTCGGCAGTTCACCAGTTCGGATTCGGGGGGCGATCCGAACGCCCGGGCGAACGGGTAGAAGAGGATATTCGTGCCTGCGCGGAGCGGGAGCAGGGTCAGCCCGGCGAGGAGAAGGATTCGCGGGAGGTTGCGGGCGGCGGTTCTCATGGCGGGGTGGATTCTCGGAGGAGGGAGGCGGCTTGTTATGCTCCGAGTCTACACGAGACCCGCGGAACCCGTGAGTTGAAAGATCCAATGCCGCCCATTGAGTCATTCGATCGGGCTGCGGGCATCCCACGGAGAGATCGTCCCGATCCCTCCGCGCAAAGGGCGGAACCGACGCCGGCTCTCCGGCCTACCTGCCGCGGTTGGCGATCTCTTCCTTGAGTGCTGCGGCGATGGGCTTGAGGAGCTCGATTCGCTCGCGATAGCAGATAGAGAGGTTGCGCAGATCATCGACATCCGGGCCGGAACCCCCGGCAGCCGGCATTCCCCGCGCCGGCCGGCCGGAGGCTTCTGCATCACCCGCGAGGGCCTGTTGCGCGGCATCCTTGGCAACCTCGGATTCGTGGTTCAGATCCAGGATGGTCTGTTCGATTTTGACGACGAGCCCGGTGAGTTGGTCGGTCTTCCAGTCGCGGAGGATGCCGGGAAGCTGGAGGGTCTTTGCAGCAACGATCGCGCGGTTCCGGGTTCGCGCCGTGGTGACATTCCTGTCGGCGGCTGCGAGAAGATCGGCGAGCGAGGCTTTGTTGAGCAACTCGCTCTGTTCTCTCGCAGTCTGTTCCTGCTTGGCACGGATCCGAGTCTGGAGGTCCGCGGCGAGGTCGGCCTTCAAGGCCGCCATGAGCGGCGGGAGCGCCTCCTTCATTTTGAAGCCGAACATTGAGGTCCCGAAGGAATGTTCCTTCGCGTGCGAGGAGACCGGTGTCCCGGTCGAAGCTTCAGTTGCCGTGAGGGTGACCCGGATGCGGTAGTCGGAGGGGTGCGATTCCAAGCAGACCGCGTGCACGAGGTAATCGGGCCTTGCCGAGGCATCGGGGAGCACTCGCGCGAAGAGTCCCGACGTCGCGAGATCCTTCTGGATCGTCTGGCCGACTGCGGTCAGGTAATTGCTGATCGTTTGGTCGTTGTTCATCCAGCGCTTCCATGTATCCCGCATTTCCTGGGAGAGGGTGTCCTCGGCGGTGACCACGGCACTGACATCGATCTGGAGAGGGGACTGCACCGGTTCGTATGCCACTGAGCTACGATAGGCGTCTGCCGAGATGGTGATGCATCCCGGGCAGAGCAGCAGGGAGAAACACGCTCCGGTCAGGTAGAGGAAGAGCAGGGGCAGACGCTTGGGATTGTACATATGTATGAATCGAGGTTGGCACCCGATCTCGGATTGCGCAATACCGTGGGAGGAAGGGGACGGCACACCGGGGGGGACGGGGAAGCCCTCAGCTGCCTTGTGCCGAAGAAATGCTGCAACTTTTCGGCCGTGGCTGGGTTATTACATAGGGCGTCGAATTGCCTCCTCTCTGCCGTGTGATGAAACGGCAGAGGGTTGTTTCCCGAGCCACCGTGACCAACAAGATTCGCCATACCCTACGACAACTCGGCCGGACGCCGGGCTTCACGGCCACCGCTGTTGCGACGCTCGCCCTCTGTCTGGGCGCCAATATCACGATTTTCGCGGTGGTTGATGCGATCCTGTTCCGGTCGCTTCCGTTTCCCCAGCCGGATAGGCTCGTCACGGTCTTCAACGGCTATCCCGGCGCGGGAGTGGAACGCTCGTCGGCATCGCTTCCGAATTACTTCGATAGACGCGGGGCCATCAGGGCATTCTCGTCGGTCGCGATCTACCAGGACAGCAGCGTGATTGTGGGCGAGGCCGGCTCGCCCAGCCGGGTGCAGACGGCGCGGGTCTCGCCGGAATTCTTCGCGACGCTCGGCGTGCCGCTGGCCACCGGCCGGACGTTCACCGAGAAGGAACTCGCGTACAGCGACGACCGGGTCGCGGTGATCACCGACGGATTCTGGAGGAGTCATTTCGGGGCCGATCCGAAGGTGCTCGGCCGCACCTTTCAGAACGACGGCCTGGCGGTGACCGTCATCGGCGTTCTGCCGCGGGACTTCCGGTTCCCGCTCGGCCATGCGGAATTCTTCAGGCCCGCCTCGCATGCGCCCAGGGATCGGCAGCCCGACCGCCGACACAGCAACAACTGGAACATGATCGCGCGGCTGGCTCCGGTCGCCTCGGTCGCCGAAGCCCAGGCGCAGATCGGCGCGTTCAACGCACAGCAGGTTGCCGACGACCCGCTCGCCGCCATCATCAAGGGCGCCGGCTATCACACGACCGTCAGCCTGCTTCACGCGGATTACGTGAGGTCGGTGAGATCCACGCTGCTCCTGCTTCAGGCGGGCGTTTTCTTCCTTCTGCTCATCGGCGGGGTGAATCTCGCCAACCTGCTGCTGATCCGCGCCAGCGGACGCGCCAAGGAAGTGGCCGTGCGTCGCGCGCTCGGGGCTGGGGGGCGGCACATCGCCTTCGACGCGGTGCGAGAGACCGGGACGCTGGCGATCGCCGGCGGACTCATCGGGCTGTTTCTCGGCTGGCTCGGCATCCGGTTGCTCGGCTGGCTCGGCGCCGGGGAACTGCCGCTGGGAAACACGATCGTGTTCGACGCCCGCCTGGCCGCGGCGGGCCTGGGGATGGCGGTGGCGGCCGGCCTCGTGCTCGCGATTCCAGTCATCTGGTTGAGCCTGCACGGAAACTTGGCGGCGGCGCTCCAGGCTGAGGGTCGCAGCGGCACCACCGGCCGTGCGGCGCATCGGCTGCGCCACGGCTTCATCATCGCCCAGATCGCGCTGGCGTTCGTCCTCCTTTCGGGGGCCGGGTTCCTTGGCCTCAGCCTCAAGCGCGTCCTTGCCACGCCGCCCGGGTTCGTTCCCGACCAAGTCCTCGCGGGAGGGATCGCCCTGCCGTGGAAAACCTACAAGGACGGCCCCGCGCATCTGGCGTTCGTGGAGCGCCTGCTGCCGGCGATCCGCGCGCTTCCCGGCGTCACCCAGGCGGCCGTCAACACCAACCTCCCGTTTGCAGGGAACACCGACGACAGCGCGATCACGGTCGAGGGGTACACGCCGAAACCGGGTGAGACCATCCGCGCCCATTATCTCGCGGGGACCACCGCGGAATACGCGAGCCTCATGAAGATCCCCCTGCTGCGGGGGCGGTGGCTGGAGGATGCCGACAACCACCGCGAGCAGAGAGTGTGCGTCGTCGACCAAGCCGTCGCCGATCATTACTGGCCCGGGGCCGATCCCATCGGCCGGAGGATTGCGCGGGACATGAAGGTTGACGACAAGAACGCATTGACCGTGGTCGGGGTCGTCGCGAGCGTGAAGCAGAACGATCTCTCGGAGCCGCCCGGGCATGGCGCGATCTATTTCGCCTACGGCGGTTTTGCGGCCGGCTACTTTCAGTTGATTGTGCGTTCGTCGCTCCCTCCGGCCGCGCTCGCACTGATGGTCCGGAAAACGATCTCCCAGCTCGATCCGGAACTGCCGATCGACAATTTGAAGCCGCTGCAGACGCGCATCGACGACAGCCTTGTGGCGCGTCGGGCCCCGGCGATCCTTGCCGGGATCTTTGCCGGCGCCGCGCTGCTGCTTGCGGCGGTCGGCACCTACGGCGTGCTCGCCTATTCGGTGAATCAGCGCCGCCGCGAGATCGGCGTGCGCATGGCGCTGGGCGCGCTGCCGCAGCACATCCTTGCCCAGTTCCTCGGCCTTGGGGCGGCGCTCCTGGCTGCGGGAACCATGCTCGGCCTGATCGGCGCGTGGGGCGCGGCGCGGGCCATGCGGGGGCTGCTCTTCGGCGCCCAGGGGATGTCGCTCGGCGTCGTGGCGGCCACGGCCGTGCTGATGCTCGGCGTCGTTTGCCTGGCGACTTTCGTGCCCTCCCGCCGCGCCGCCCGCGTCGACCCTGTCGACGCCCTCAGGGGGGACTAGCCGGCAGGCGGGGGCCGGGGCGGGAACCGCCGTGTCTTTCCCTTCTCCCTCTGCCGGATGCCCGAGAGGCCTGGCGGGGTGCGATTGTCCGTGAAATCCATTATTGAGGGATTGTCGCGTGCCGGGTGTATATATTGGCGGATGCGGCTATGATCTGCCGCGTCCGCAACCATTGAAGGAACACCCATGAGATCATCGGATTTCCTCAGCAGCACCTTTGGGGCCTGGCGCGTGAAGCCGCCGCCGGACCCGGAATTCCGCGCTGAAGTCTGGCGGCGCATCGGAGAAGCGCGCGAGGCCGCGCCATGGACGGCGTTCGTGCGCGCCCGTGTTGCCGTGCTCGCGACCGCCGCGACCCTGACCATCGCAGTCTCCGGTTGGGCCGGCCACTCGCTCGCGCGAATCCGGGCCGAGGCAGACCGCGATGCGCTTGCCGCGAGCTACATTGCGGCGCTCGACGCCCGCGTGCACCTGAAGCTGGATGAGTGAGGCCGTGAAGAACGTCTGGATCGCCGCTGCTCTGCTGCTTGCCATCGCGATGGCGGCGGGATTCGCCGGCTACCGTGCCGGATGCGATCCCGCGATGCACGAGCAGGCCTGCCGGAGCGACACGATGGCGTGGCTCAGGCAGGAGTTTCATCTCACCGACGCGCAGTACGCGGCCATCGACGAACTGCACCGCGGGTACACCGCTTCCTGCGATGAGCACTGCCGGGCCATCCGCGAAGCGATGCAGGCGCGGGATGCGCTGGAGAGCGCGAAGCCTGCCGATCCGGCGGCGATCGCCGCGGCCGGACGACGCGTCCGCGAACTGAGCGGCCGCTGCGAGACGGCGCTCCTCCGGCATCTCGGGCAGGTGGCGGCGCTGATGTCGCCGGAGGATGGCCGGCGCTATCTGGGGATGATGAGGCCGCTCGTGGCGAAATTCCGTCACACGGGGGCGCCGGATCTCGATCTTTCCGCATCGCATGCCGGACATGGACACTGAGACCCTCACGCCCGCGGATGAGGAGGTGATGGGGCGGCTGCAGGGCGGCGACGAGGCCGCGCTGGCGGTGCTCATGGGGCGATGGGAACTCCCGGTGAAACGTTTTCTATTTCGAATCCTGGGAAACACGGCCGAGGCGGAGGATCTCGCGCAGGAGGTCTTCGTGCGGGTCTTCATGAAGCGGCAGACGTACCGGCCCGGCCGACGGTTCTCGTCATGGCTGTTCGCGATCGCCGCCAACCAGGCGAAGAACCGCCTGCGCTGGTGGAAGCGGCGGCCGGTGCTGTCGCTGGGGGCCTGGATGGAGGCCGGGAACGACATCCCGGACGAGGGGGCTCCGCCGGCGAACTCCGTGCTCGAGCGAAAGGACGACCGGCGGGCCGAGGCCGTGCAGAAGGCGGTCTCTGAGCTTCCGCTCGACGAGCGGACGGCGATCGTGCTCTTCGAGTACGAGGGGCGATCGATGGCCGAGATCGCCCAGATCGCGGCCTGCACGGCCAAGGCCGTGGAGAACCGGCTTTATCGCGCCCGCCGGAAGCTGAAACTCGCGTTGGGCGTGCCGGACGCTTGAACTTGGATGCCTCGAATGTCCTGGCAAGACAAGCGCCGGACCGCTGCTGCGGCCGGCGCTGACCTTTCCGGTCTGGGCTGGGTGAAGATGGAGGGCGGGGCCGTGGCCGACATCGAGTTCGGCGGCTACGCCGCGTACGCGACCCGGATGAAGACGCCCCCTGCTTTCGACGGCCTGGGTTTGAGATCGCCGGAGAACAACCTGTTCGGCTCGCCGACCGCGGACAACCGCCACTTCACCCGGTACGGAGCGGAGAACGGCGCGGACCATTCGCGCGCGGAAGCGGAGGTCGTGAAGATGATGAACCCGATGGAGTACATTGGCGCCAAGGGGGTGACGACGGCCCCGCACTGGTGTTTCTGGCCTGTTCCTGACGTCCACTCCTGGGGGAGGATGACAGTCCGGTTCGGTCATATTTGACTCAGGGGAGCGATCTTTTTTCGTCGAATCTCCTTTCTCACGGCTGTACCTCCGTACGGTTCCCCGATTCCATCATGTCCATTCCGCGCTTCTTCCGTACCCTCAGATTATTTGCTCTCTTGGCGCCTGCTGCTGCGGTTTGTGCCGCCGCCACGAACACCTTTCAGCCCCCGGGTTCGCCGCGGGCAGTGTATGACTTCAATCCGGGCTGGAAATTCAACTTTGGCGACGTGGCCGGAGCGGAGCAGCCCCGGTTTGACGACTCGGCCTGGGAGAACGTGGGCCTTCCGCACACCTGGAACGATGTCGACACGTACCGCGCGTTCATCAGCCACGGAGGCGGAGACCAGGGGGAGAACCGCTTCGGGATCGGCTGGTACCGGAAACGGTTCAGGCTTCCGGCGGGCTCGGAGGGCAAGAAGGTTTTTCTCGTGCTCGACGGATTGCGCCAAGCGGCGCGCTTCTTCCTGAACGGACAGCCGGTCGGCAAGTACGAGAACGGGATCACGCCCGTGGGCCTCGACCTGACCAAGTTCCTGAAGCCCGTCGGCGAGGAGAACATCCTGGCCGTGAAGGTCGACAACGATCCCCGGTACAAGGAGGAGGGAACCGACACCCCGTTCCAGTGGAACTCGAAGGATTTTAATCCGAACTTCGGCGGTTTGAACCGGGATGCGCGGATTGTCGTGACGGGGCAAGTCTACCAGACCCTGCCGCTCTACGAGAACCTCAAGTCGACTGGAGTCTATGTCTATCCCCAGGCGATCGACCTCGCCAGGAAAACGGTGGACATCAAGGTCGAGGCGGAGGTCGTGAACGAGACCGATGGGTATGCATCGGTCTCGCTCTCGGCGATCGTCGTCGACGCCGACGGCGCCGTGCGGGCCCGGCTCGACGGGGACACCTCCGACCTGGTGGCCGAGCAGGCGGAGATACTGACCGCCTCGGGCACACTCAAGGACGCGCATCTCTGGGATGTCGACGCGCCGTACCTGTACCGGGTCTACACGGTCCTCACGGTGAACGAAAAGGTTGCCGATGTCTGCGAGACCGAGACGGGCTTCCGGAAGACCGAGTTCAAGGGCGGCGCCGGAACCGGCGGCGTCTGGCTCAACGGCCGCTTCGTCTGGCTGCGCGGCTACGCACAGCGCTCGGCCAACGATTGGCCGGGCCTCGGCGGGGCCTATCCCGATTGGATGCACGATCTCACGGTCGCGATGATGCGCCGGAGCAACGCGAATTATGTGCGCTGGATGCACGTGGCGCCCCAGCGGGTCGACTCGGCGGCCTGCGACCGTTTTGGCATCGTCCAGGTCTGCCCGGCGGGAGACAAGGAGAGGCTGGTCACCGGCCGGCAGTGGGAGCAGCGCGTCGAGGTGATGCGCGACACGATGATCTTCTTCCGCAACAGCCCGAGCGTCCTCTTCTGGGAGGCGGGCAACACGATCGTGACCCCTGAGCAGATGGTCCAGATGGTCGCGCTGCGGAAACAGTGGGATCCCCATGGCGGGCGCGTCATGGGCACGCGCGACAACGACCTCGTGGAGGCCAACAAGGCACTGACCGCGCCGTCCGAGTTCTACGGCGTGATGATCGGGCAGGCGCCCCAGACCGACCAGATCGCAGGCGACGACATTTTCCGCGGCTACGCCATCGCCCGCCGCGACAAGGCGCCCTTGATCGAGACCGAGGACTTCCGCGACGAGGCGGCCCGCGCCTTCTGGGACGACTACTCGCCGCCGCATTTCGGCTTCAAACCCCACATCGTCCCGGGACCCAACGGCCGCTCGGGGCCCGGCGGCGACACCTACCACTGGAACTCCGAGACGTTCTGCCTCGCCGGTGCGGTGCGCTACGCCAGCTACGTGCGCAACCGCATCGACAATCCCGATCCCGCCCACTCGAAGTGGTCGGCCTACGCGTCGATCTATTTCTCGGACTCCGACGCCGACGGACGCCAGCAGGGAAGCGCAGTGCTCCGCGTGAGCGGCAAGGTCGACGGCGTGCGCCTGCCCAAGCAGCTTTACACCGTCTCGCGCGTCATGCAGAGCGACGCGCCCGACCTGCACATCATCGGCCACTGGACCTATCCGGCATCCACCGTGAAGACGGTTTACGTCGCGGCTTCGCACTGCGACCGCGTGGAGCTTTTCCTCAACGGGAAGTCGCTCGGTGTCGCGGACAAGCCGCTGGTTTTCGAGGACACCTACAACAAGGAAAAGGTGCCCGGCTCCGAGCTGCTCCAGGCGATGGATACCGGCTGCATCTACGCGTTTCCGAAGATCAGCTTCGCGCCCGGAACGCTGAAGGCCGTGGCCACCCGGGAAGGCAAAGTCGTTGCCCAGGAAGAGCTGCAGACGGCGGGCGAGCCCAGGGCGATCCGCCTCACCGCGCACACCGGTCCCGAGGGGCTGCAGGCCGACGGATGCGACGTCGCGCTGATCGACGTCGAGGTTGTCGACGCCGAGGGGCGGCGCTGCCCGACGGATGAGGCGCGCGTGGATTTTGCCGTCGCCGGCCCGGCCGTCTGGCGCGGCGGGCTCAATGCGGGAAAGCCGGAGTCGACGAACAATCTGCATCTGGATACCGAGTGCGGCATCAACCGCGTCTCGGTCCGTTCGACCCTCGAACCGGGGACGATCACCGTGACCGCCAAGCGCGACGGACTTGCGCCAGCGACGGTCACCATCCCGGCGAAGCCGGTGGAACTCCAGGCGGGGCTCAGGCAGAAGCTGCCGCAGACCCTTGCGAGCCCGGCGGCGATCGCCGAATAATGCCGCCCGACACCGGGGCGGCCTGGGATTCTCGTCGCGGTGCAGCCTCACCGCTCCTTGCGGCGGTCTTTGCGGCGAACTGGGACAGCACGCGCAGACCATCCAGGCCGGCCCGCGGATCCGCGGGGCCGGCAAACGCACGGCTCACTGGGGCCGTGAGAAGTAAACCGAATAGGGCTGGTCGGCGATCTCGTACAGCGGCATGACAGGGACGGAGCCCCGGTGCGTACGCGCCAGGAAGTGCCCGGACTGCCATTCGCGGCCGTCGATGTACTGGTGTTCGTACTGCGGCGTGATCGCCGCATCGTCCCCCAGTTCGGGCTCTCCGTCGCCGAGGGCCGCGAGAACGACGGGGCCGTCGAGCAGGGCGAAGCGCCTGTCGTCGCCCGGAAGCGGTTCCCTGGTGATTCGCTTGGCGAATGTCACCGTCACATGCTCGTTTCTCCAATCCCTGACGATTTCGATGAATCCGTCCTTCGAAACAGAGGTCGGGACCGGGTTGCCGTCCACGGCGACTGTTCCCGGCCCGATGGCCCATTTCGGCTGCCGGATGCGAAGGGTCCAGCGACTGGACTCTTCGCAGGTGATCGCGAGATCAACGACAAGGCCCGTGGTGTTCGCGGGGTTTGAGAAACTGGACTGAGCGGCAGTCAAGTCGGCCTTCAGCGTGATGCGCCATTGGTGACCGGGGGCTCCGAACGCGACTTGGGAGGGGATGAACTGGCTGATCGTGATGCCGTCGTTCGCCCGGTAGCAGATCAGGCCCTCGTACATCGCCTGCGCCTTGACGAGCGTCCTGTGGCAGCACCAGAAATCGCGGGTTTCCGATCCCCAGTTCTTCCTCGCGCCGGACCTCATCGGGAGAAGGCGGAGGAATGTGCGGAGCGGCCTGTGCATGGGGATCGAGGGTCGGCGGCCGATGGAAGTTGCCACCGGCCGGGAGCGGTCATTTAAGCAGAATCAGCTTTTCATGCCAATGTTTCCGCCCCCCCCGAATTTTTGCGCGAAACCCACATCATCGGACGGCGCTGCAGGGAGCACATGCTCGACAGCGATCATTTCCTGATTCTCCGGAACGCACCTTTCATCTGGGTTGGCGACAGCATGCTCCGCGCGCCCTACCGGATGGTGCGCCTGCGCTCGGTGCACAGCCACATCGTGGGCGCGATCGGGGGGCGCGGGCGGGTGCTGGTCGATGGGAGGATGGTGGACTGGGCGCCCGGCCAGGTGATGCTCGGCCCGGTTGGGGTGCATCACGCCTTCGAAATCGCCGGCGAGGGGCCCTGGCACATCGCCTGGGTGTTTTTCGACGACACCGAGGCCGCGCCCGTCCTCCGGGGCGATCGGGCGGAGCTGATCGAAGCGGATACCCGAGATTTTGTGTCATCCCTGCAGATGCTCATCCGCGAGGCGGGGGGCGCAGCGCAGCCGGCGGTCATGGAAACCCTGGTGACGCTTTTGAATGCCAGTGCGCGGAGGCTGGCCGGCGCGGATGCGGTGGATGGGCGTCTCCTGCGTTTGTGGGGGAAAGTCGAGACGGACCTGGCGCGGGGATGGTCGGTGGCCGAAATGGCCGGGCTTGCCTGGGTGAGCGAAGAGCACCTCCGGAGACTCTGCCAGCGGCACTACCAGTGCAGCCCCATGAGGCACCTTACCCGGATAAGGATGAGGCGCGCCGGGACCATGCTGCGTTCGTCACCGGAGCGAATCGGGGAGATCGCGGAGCGGGTCGGCTATGCGTCGGTCTATTCATTTTCGGCCGCATTCCACCGCTGGAGCGGGACCCCGCCCGCGAGATTTCGGCGGGGGCATCGTGAACCGCTGGAGCCCGCGGCCACAAAGACCGCGCAACTGTGCCCTGGGAGCGGCAAGACAGGGTCGGTTCGCGGAGACTCCGTTCCCGGGACACGGTCATTGACATCAGCTCTGCGACTGGCCCAAGTCGAGCCATGACCCAAGCGCCCTCGACATCCGCCCGCCTCGCCGCGTGGCTTGTCATGCTGGGGCTTGTTCTCACGGTTGCCGTCCCGCGGGACGAGGATTGCGGTGGGGAGGCGGGCCTGTCGTCGCTGCGCTTTGAAAGCGGCCATTTCGGCGATACCGGCTTTGCCGCAATCGAGGCCGCCGTGCCGCGTCCGCAGATCTCGATGGCCCTGCTGAAAATCCGGGATCTCATGCCAGTGTGCGCCTCCGCCGACGTGACCAGCGTGGTGGCGTCGGGCCTTGTCTGGAGCCCGCTGGAGCGTCCGGTCCGGGTCTGGTTTCTGCGCGCTGGTTTCGTCGGCACCGTCGAGCTGAGATTGTGAGGTTGGGCGTCCGCCTGCGCGAGGGCTGGCTGACTGGCGGCATCCTTGGCCGCACATGTCGCGCCCTCTGCGAGCATCCCGCGCAGCTGCCGGAGAGGTAGGGCGCGCTGCGCCGGGAGAACAACGTCAACCCACGCCCGTCAACCAATATTCACACAGCAATGAAATCATTTTCCTCCGAGACCAAGTCCTCGAAAAACAGCCATGAGTCCGGCGCCCTGTCGGGCTGGGGGCTCATCGGAGGCGCAGTCATCTGCGCGATCATCGGCGCATTCCTCGGCCACTGGCTTGTCGCCGGCGCCATCGGCGCCGGCCTGGGCTGGACGGTCGGCGCGATCGTCGAGCGAACGAGCAGGAAGTGGCATTCCGGGAAGTGACCGTTTCCCATCAGCCCCGGGGATACCTCCCCGGGGCTTGCGGTCTTTCCCGAAGTGGCGATAGTCCTCGGCGAACGTGCATATCGACTTGCGATGGCCGGCACGATCCCTGAATCGATCAAGACGATGCTATCGGAGGCGCGGCCGTATGTCGAAGGCCGGGGGATCCGCATCCCGGTGGATTCGAAGCGGGATGTCCCGATTGTCGCGAAATTGGTGGAGATCAAGACGGCGCCGAGGATGCTACCCGCGAAGGGAAGATAGCGCGCCCGGATACCCCGAAAATGGGATGGTCGCCGGGATAGAGCTCGTCCATTTCTGAATGTCTGCGCCGCGATCATGATTGACTACCGCCATCCCGATCTCACCCAGCATCCGCCGCGGAGCCCGCGCGTGCGCCTCGGCGGTTTCGCGCACCTGCCGCGCCTGCTCGACAAGGCGCGGGCCTTTGCCGCGGGGAAGCAGGGACTTTATGAATACGGGGCGATGATGGACCGCCACTTCTTCGCGTTCACCGGGATCGACAAGGACGCGTTCCTGGCGGAGGTGGGAAAGGGCGGTTCCGATACCGAGATGCTCCGGTGGGTCCTTGCGGCGATGCGGCCGGCGCGCCAGCCGTCGGAGATCAAGGCATGGGCCGACTGGTACGAGAGCCTCGGCCCGGCGAACGCCAAGGGGCATTCCTGGATGGGCGGAAAGATCGGCGAGAACGGCCCTGCGCGGGAGGACATCCGGACCTATTGCGAGCACCTCGATCTCGACGACTACGCGTCGTTCGGAGGGCGCGGATGAGAAGCGAGCCGCTTGGGAGGCATGACGGACCATGAAACCGATCGAAGGATACCATCTGATCAAGCCGGCGGAGGAATCGTGGAAGCTCGCGAATCCGATGAAGATTCCGTACGTCGAGCTTCTCGGGAGGACGAAGAGCGAGATCCTCGGGGCGCGCCTGTGGAGGTTCCCTCCGAAGAGCGCCAACACCTACCACAAGCACATCAAGGCGGAGGAGCTGTATTTCGTCCTCGAAGGGGTGGGGCGCATGCGCGTCGGCGGAGAGACGCTGACCGTCCCGAAGCACGGGTGCGTGCTGGTCGGGCCGGGGATGATGAGGCAGGTGTTCAACGACACCGACTCGGAGGTCCTCTGGCTCATCATCGGGGCGCCGGACAACGAGTTTGAGCCGGGAGAGAAATTCGACCTCAAGCGGTTCTGGCCGGAGGACCCGAAGCAATTGCCGAAGGAGCTGGCGGGCATCGAATGGCCGCCGAAGAAAGACTGAACGGGAGGGCTTTTCGATGCCCCCCGGCCATTCTCCCTAATCCGCCGCAGGGCCCATGCGAAATAGGCGAGAGGATAGCCGAGCCAGTTCCACGGAGCCCGCCATCTGGCGGACTGGCGCGGGGAACAGAAGATCCAGAACGCGACCACCGACAAGGGAAGAACGTAATGCTGGACGAGGTTCACGACCGACTGCCAATCGCCGTGCCAGTGCATGCCTCCGAGCAGGAACTGGAAAAGGGCGGTCAGAAGAAGGGCGTAAAGGGCGACCGGGGTCGCCCAACCGGCTCCCCTGCGTCGGCCCAGCGCGATCTGGGTGAGGTTCACGGACATCAGCACATTCGTGCAGATTGTGAAATAGCCGATGCGCCTCCAGAACGTCGGGATAACTTGGGACCATCCCGGCCGCGCCGAAAGATCGAGTCCGATCTGCAGCGCGAGGCCGGCCCATCCGAGCGCGGCCAGTCCTGCGGCAATCCGCCGGGCGCAGGGTGCATACTTCTGATCTTGGGAAGCAGTCAGCTCAAGAGCCAGGGCCATCCCGCAAGCCTGGGATGCCGTATCCGCCGGGGCAATCCCAAGGACTGCCGTCGCTCTGCCGATCCGGAGCGTTCCGCCAGTCGCCGCCGGCGGCTTTGAGGAGGACGATGCTCGCATTCAGTTGCCGCCCGGCCAATCCGGCGGCGGCGAGGTTGTCCTCCACCTCCTGAAAGTCGGCGCCCAAGGACCAGATCGCGTTTGGCGCGGCGATCAGGCCGCCCGAGCGCGCAGCCTCGTAGCCCGCGGATCCTGGCGAGGATCCTCCGGCGCAGGCTGGCGCATTCCCCGCGCGCCGCCGCATTGCCGATGGCTTGGAGGCCATCGCGGATGGAGTTGACCTCGGCTTCAGGCACCGGGTGTCCCCGCTGCGCCAGTTCGGCGATGGCGATCTCGACGGCCCCGGGCTCGCACCGGGCGTGCTCTTTGCGGCACTCCTCCAGTTCCAGATCGGAGAACGTCGGAATTCTCCTCTGAAAGGTCTCGTCCATCCTGGATGCGATCCTCGCGTGGCGGAATCAGGTGTTGGCGGCGTTGATGAGGCGCTGGTCGCGGAGGCGACCGAAGAGGTCGTCGATGGCATCGGTCGCCGCCCGTTCCAGATCCTCCGGATGGCCGGCGGAGCTTGATGGCCCCTGTTCGGGAGCGGAAAGGCCGATGAACACGCCCAGATCCTCGGCGCCGCCGTTTGTCTCAAGTGACGCGGTGAACGTGCAGTCGACGCTGCCGGAAGACGAAACGCGCCAGGTGAGGAGGCGGACATGGAGGGTTGGCGCCGCCGCGCGCCCCTCGGTCGCGGGTGCGACGGCGAGGGTGCCGCGGAATCCGTTCCGTCTGAAAGCGGTTCCGATCAGGTTGGCAAACGTTTCGTCCGCCGCGCCCAGAGGAGCGGAGACTGTGTCGGCCTGGGCCGACACCACCAGATTGAACTCGTTTGCGGCGGCCGGGGCGGTAGTGCCCGCGGCCGCCGGTTCTGAGGCACCTGCGCGCAGGGTCGCGAGCGAACAGAGGCCGAACGCGATGGCGGCCGCGGCGCGGGATGCATGGGGGATGAGAGAAGTCAGTCTCATGAGAGGATGGTGGATTCAGGATTGTGGTTGAGACGGATCCGGCTGGTTGAGCAGACGGCGGATGGCCGCGAGCAGGGCCTCGGGATCCAGTGGTTTCTGGAAAAACTCCTTCGCAAGCCGGTTGGCGCCGCGGCTGTCGCGGGCGGAGAGGGCGCTGATGACGATGACCGGAAGCCCGGGGTGCAGGCGCTGCTCGCGGGAGAGGAGTTCCCAGCCGTCCGGGGAGCCGAGCCGCAGATCGGTGATCATCAAGTCGGGCTCGCGCGCCTCCATCGCACGCAGGGCTTCCTCGCCGCTTGCCGCGGCGACGACGTTGATCTTCTCCTTGAGAAGGACGCGTTGGAGGCTGTCGCGTACGGCGGCATCATCGTCCACCAGAAGGACCGTGGGATAGGCCCCGCTCCTGGCCGTCGATGGCCGCCCGGCCGGCCAAGCTGCCGGGCTAAGCGGGCGGAGAGTCGAGGTTGCGGGTGATGTCTGCACAGTGGCACTCCCTGATGCCTCGCTCGTGCCAAATCTGATGAATCTGGTAAGTAGCTTGTATTGAGAAGGAAACAAATTTTCCACAGATGTCGCGTCCCAGTGCTTGGTAGTCGGGGTGTCGCCGGTCGGTCAGTTACTGACCACCCCTGGTCCGGTGCTGGCAGATCTCGCGCAGTGGCCGGGGAAGGTCAGGGATTGCCGATCATCCGGTTCAGCTCCTTCTGCTCAAAAACCTTGGGAGCCAGATCCAGCTTGGCGCGTTCGCTCTCGCTCAGGCGGGTCAGGTCGCCCGGGTTTTGAACGACGTGCGGCGTGAGGAAGATGAGCAGCTCCGTCTTCGTGTTGCTCGTCGCCTTGTGCCGGAAGAGATTTCCGAGCAGCGGGATGTCGCCGAGGAGCGGCACCTTGCTCACCTGGTCGGTCTTCTCGTTCGAGATCAGCCCGCCGATGACGACCGTCTTGTCGCTTGGGGTGACGACGACGGTGTCGGCCGACCGCTTGTCGATCACAGGCGAGCTGACGCCGGTGGAGATGGCGACTGTCGTCGAACTCAACGACGAGATCTGGGGGGAGACGATCATCTCCACCATCCCGTTCTCGGTGATGAACGGAGTGACCTGGAGGATGATGCCGACGTCCTTGTAGGTGACGCTGTTCGTGATCGCGCTGGTCGTTGAACTGACCTGCGAAGCGGTCACGATCGGCACGGACTGGCCGACCATGATCGTCGCCTGCTGGCTGCTGCGGGTGACGATCGACGGGCGGGAGAGGATCTCCGTCTTGTTGGTCGTCGCCAGGGCGCGGATCGTGGCATCCGCGTCCTTGCCGAGGATGCTGTAGAACCCGCCGTAGGTTGAGGAATCGGTGTTGCTGGGGGAGGGAATTCCGAAATTCGTGGTCGCGGTGCCCGTGGGTTTCGTGCTGATGGCGATCGTGCCCGTGTAGGAGGCCTGCGCGCCGAGATCGAGGTCCTTGTCGTGCTCGACCTGCAGGAAGACGACGTTGATCAGCACCTGGGGCTTGGGTCTGTCGAGCTGGGCGATGATGGTCTTGATGTACTCGTTGGTCTCGTCGTCGGTGATCACGATCAGGCGGCGGGTTTCCATATCGCTGCTGATCATCGCGTCGCCGACCATGGTGGAGTTGGTGTACTGGCGTGAAAGCACGGAGGTCTGGGTGCTGGCGCCCGTGGAGACGCTGCCTCCGAAGGTCTGCATGCCGCCGCCGGTCCGGCCCTGGGTTTGTGCCATCGCATTGGCCGCGCCCAGGAGAAGAAGGGCCGGGAGAAGAAAGGCCGGGCGGGAGAGGAGGCTGAAGGGATTCCGATTCATGAGGGGAGAAGGTTTGCGTTCCGGCCGCCGGTGCTCAGCGGGACGAGGTCGTGCTGCCGAGGGAGAGCGTGCTTGTCGTCGAGGTGGTCTGGCTGTTGGAGGACTGACGCGTGCTGAGCGGATCGGCCTGGGTGGATGTCGCCGTGCTGCGCGCCGTGCTGCTCTGGAAGAGGTTCTTCAGGATCGTCTCGACCTGCTTCACGTCGGCGTTCTCCATCGTGTAGACAAAGACCTTCTGTTTCCGGGCCGGGCTGGAATCCAGCTTCGCGATCATCTCTGCGATCTCGGGCATCTGGTCCTTCGAGGCGGCGACGACGAGCGAGAAGGTGCGCGGATCCGGGACCGCGATCACGGTGTTGCCCCGGCTGGAGCCGGAGGCGCTCGTGCGGCTGCCGCTTCCCGCCGTCCCTCCGGCGGTGTTTCCGCCCATTCCCGGTTGCCCTGCGAACCCGCCGCGGAACCCGCCAAACCCTCCGAATCCAAACGTCCCGGCCTGGTTGTTGCGCCCGGTCGTCGTGGCGCTCGCGTTCTGGAACAGGCCGGTGAGCAGCTGTGCCATCTCGGTGGGATCGGCGTTCCTCAGGCGGAAGACCCGGATCGCCGAGACGGTGTCGCTCGAGGTGTCGAGCGCGGACACGATCTCGACGATGTGCCGGATGTTGACCTGGGTGTCGGTGACGATGAGCGAATTGCTGTCCTGGTTGGCGGTGAGCGTCGCCGAAGACGGCAGCAGCGCGGCCAGGTCGCGCGAGGCCTGGGTGGCGTCGATGTGCCGCAGCGGGATGATCTGCATGACCATCTCGGCCGTCGACGGAATCTCGGAGGGATCATTGCCCGTGTGGATGGGAATGTTGCGTTTTTTCGCATCGTCCTTCGACGTGACCACCAGTGTCCGCCCCTGGGCGTTCACGGCGTAGCCGTTTGCGTTGAGGCTTACTTCGAGCAGCTGGACGGCCTCCTGCCGGGAGACCGGCTGGTCGCTCCACATGTCGACCGTGCCCTTGACCGGCGTTTCAAGGACGATGATGAAGCCGGCGGCCTGGCTCATGTAGTTGAGCACCGTTTCCAGCGGCGCGCCGCGGAAATTGAACCGCAGCGCCACATCGGCTGCCGGATCCGGAGAGGATGGCGCCTGACGGGAGGATGAGGCGGGGGGGGCATCCTGCGCGGGGAGCGCGCCCGCGAGGGCTGCGCAGCCGAAGAGCAGGGTTGGAATCAGGGAACGGGTATTCATTGGTTCAATTGTTTCTGCCTGTTTTCCATCAGGCGCTTGAGCACGGCGGAGGCGTCGGCCGGGATTGAGGGAGCCGATGGGCCTGGCGCCCCGGTGGCGCTCGCTTCCGCGGCGGGGCGGCGGAAGTCTCTGCTGCCGTCGGCGACAGTCCAATCGGTGCCCGGTGGGCGGAGGAGCTGCTGCCCCACCTTCATCGGGAGTGGTTTCCCATCGCGCACGAGATCGAGGCCCTGATTGGTGATGTGCGCCACCGTGAATTGGGCGATCGCATCGCCTTCGTGCAGCACCTTCCGCAGATCGCTGTTGGAGCTGTCGAAGAAAGCGGCGAGGCTTTGACCGGCGGCCAACACGCCCACCAGCGTTGTCCGGTCTGCGAGAGACGCCGGGGCATCGGCTGCCCCGCGCCCGGACAGGGAAACGCGGTTCGGGTTGAAGATGTCGCGCTCGCCCAGGATGCGGAAGTCATCGAAGGTCGCGCGCGAAGGCGGCACCGTCGCCGAAGCCGCGGGGGGCGGGGAGGCGGGGTTCGGTTCGGTGGCGGGCGCCGCGTCGAGGCAGGCGGCTCCAAACAGGAGGGCGACGACCCGGTGCAGGCACCCGGAGATCCGGAATGAATGCGGCGCCTTCATGATTTGCCCTCCGGGGGTGCGAGCCGCAGGCCGGTGACGAGCAGGGAAAGGCCGACGCGCTGGCCTGCCGCGTCGCGGGAGGTCAGCTCGACCGACTCCAGCCGGAGTGCGAGCGGCGACTTCTCGACTTCGAAGAGAAAACGGGAAAGGGAGGCGAACGAGCCGGTGGCATCCACGCGGCATTCGAGCAGGGAGCTGAGGTCCGTGGCGCCCCGTTTCCACTGGGGACGGATCGAGCCGAGTTCGACGCCGCTGGAGCGCCCCCAGCGGTCGAACGCGGCGATCAAGTCCTGCTCCGCCTGGGCCGGACTTTGCGGCAGGGCGCCCGCCTGCATCTGCGCCCACAGGCTCTCCATCTGTCCGGCGCGGGCCATGAGGCTGGCGCCGTTGTCGACCGATCGCTGCAGCCGCACGATCTCTGCGGCATGGGCCCTCCAGAGGGCCGTGAGCGGAGTGACGAGGACCCGGTCGATGAGGAGCAGGAGAAGTCCCGCCCCCGCGATCAGGAGGAGCCAGCGCTGCCGGTCTGGTAGTTTTGTGTTCATCCCCGGTCTTGGGTCCAACGGAAGCTGAGCGTGAACTGCTCGGGCACCTTGCCCTGGATGTGTTCGACCGTGAGGCTCCGGATCTCCTTCGCCCTTCGCAACTGGTCGAGGGTGCGCAGCAGGGAGGTGTTGTCCTTCGCCGTCCCGCTGATCGTCACTCCCGACGAGCCTCGGATCTCGATCGTCTTCGCAGTGACGGTCCCGTTCTCCGGAAAGCACTCCGCAATGCGGCGGAGGACGGTCAGGTCGTGGAACGAGGTGTCGTACCACGGACGATAGTCGCGGATCCGCCCCTGGAGCCCTTCGAGCTTCGCCACCTGATCCTGCATCGTCCGCCAGCGGAGGCGGAGGGACCAGCGCCGATATTCCTGCCATCCAAAGCACGCGATGAGGGCGGCCGCGACGCCGGCGGCGGCCAGGCCGGCCGTCGCGAAGCGGCGGGAGGAGTAGCGGGCGACGAGCGCGGAGAAGCGATGGGGCTGCGGCGGGAGGAATTCGACCGCCGGATCGGCTCCCCCGGTCCATCTCGCGGCGATCGTCTCCGCGATCTGGTCTCCGATCGGGACGTTTTCCGGACCCTGGCGGACGACGCTCAAGCCCGCCCCCGCCGCCCAGCGCGACACCTCGTCGATGACAGCGGCGACGGATTTCTCGTCGCCGACCAGCGCCAGCGACCGGATCCCCGGCTGGAGTTCCGGAGGCAGCTGGCCCGCCGTGATGCGCAGGTCGCGAACGATGGCGGCAGTCTCGCCCGTCCGGAAGGCCGAGATCCCGCCGCCGGCGGCGACCGCGATGGTCGCGCCGGACGTCTCGGTTGCGACGACGACACGGCCTTCCTTCGGGGACGCCGTCATCGCGGGCAGTGCGGCCAGTCCCACGGTGAAGCTGACCGGCTTGAGCCGGGCGGCCTTCATGACTGCGCCGACATAATCCAGATGCTGCTTCCTCACGGCGAACTGGGTGACTACCTTTGCGCCGCCAGCCTGGCTGGGGACGCGGGCGATCTGGAGCTGGGAAGGATCGCAAGGGAAGCCCTTCTCCGCTTCCAGACCGAGCAAGCCGGAAAGATCCTCGGGGGAAAGCTCCGGCACCGATGTCGACAGGCTCATGATCCAGGACGGCGGGAGCGCGACGACGCACCGGCTCTCGCGAATTCCGGCGGTGTCGAGAGCTTTCCGGATTGCGTCGCCCGCCCGCTCCGGCTGGTCGAGGTCGAGCGCCAGGGCGCCCGCCGCCGATTGCCGCGGGATGGCGGCGTCCTTGACCCGGGCCACGCACTTCGCGCACCAGTGGTCATCGCCGAGGTTGAGGCCGACCACCGAGGAGGGCCGTTTGTTGTTGTTTAGCGGAATCCTCACGACGAGGTCGAAGAGTGAAGGTTCTGGCGGGCCTGGGTTCCCAGTGCCCAGCCGTACTGGCTGAGATCCTGGTGATAGATGATCCGGGGTGTGCCGCCCGAGGTGTCGAAGACCACCTTCTCGCGGCAGTATCCGCGGCCGTTGGGGCCGACGGCCGCGATGTCGGCCGAGAACTGGTAGGACTGATCGGTGATGTACGGTCCGGCAGTGGTGATCGCCGCGGTCGTGAGCACCTGCCTGATCCAGGCGAGCGACGTGAGTTCGTCCGAGTGGGCCGTTCGGTAGGCCACCATCGCGGCCGCGTTGTCCGAGCCGATCCCGGGGATGCAGGCGAGAACGGTGGCGCCGGCCGTGTTCACATTGACCAGCCCGTTGGTGTAGCGGGAGGTGGAAGCGGTCAGGTCGGTGTGAACCTGGACGAATTCGGCGGCCGTCATCTGGCTCGCGACCATGAATTCGGCGACGCTGCTGAATGTGCGGCTGCCGATGTTCGCGAGGATCGCCGCGGCCCGGGTCTCTCCGAACCGCCGTTGGAGGAGCGTCGACAGGGATCCGCGGAGGGCGGACGTGGTGATGTTCACCTTCGAACTCCCGCTCGACTGGAAGTTGGGCTGCCGGCTGAAGGCCGTGACGTATTCGAGCAGGCCCGGTTGCAGGAGGCCGTCCTGGTTGTCACGCGGGGGCGAGGCATCGCCGTCATCCTCGTTGGAATCGAGGGCTCCGTTGCGGTTGGTGTCCTCGCCCAGAAGCAGGTCGAGGGCGGCTCCGTTGACGAGGCGCAGCTCGTCGGTGGTTTCAAATGACGAACCCTTGTTGCGGCGCGGCGGGTCCATCGCCGCGTAGGCGCCGTCTGCGGAGGATCCGCTCTGGGAGGTGCGCCATTCGATGATCGCCTCGGCGAGGTCCGGGGTCATCCCGGGCAGGGCCTGGAGCATCGAACTGGTCGCAGTGTTCAGGTTCAGTTTGGAGGCCTCGTCGACGAGGCCGAAAACGGGCTGGCTGGCCGGAGCGGCGTTCGGGCCGCGGCCGATGAACCAGAAAGTGGCGTCACCGACGGGCAGTGCCTCCGACAGGTAGTCGCCCGCCGGGTCGGGGACCGCGCCGCCCGAGGCGTAATTCTTGAGGATGCAGGCGGCGTACCGCATGCCGCCGGCGGCGGCCTGGCGGGCCGAGATCTCGGCCGCGCGGTTGTCGGCCGCGCGCAGCTCGGCGCTCATCGAGCCCGCGAAATAGAGGACGAGCGCCACGAGCCCCACGCAGATCCACATGACGATGATCAACACCGAGCCGCGCTGGCGGCGGGGGGGCGAGGCGGGAGCGTGGAAGCGCGGATTCATGTCCCGGTCGTCTCCGTGGACTGCGCGACGACCGGCACCGGAATCACCAGCTCGATCGGGGCGGGCGCGCGCTGGCCCTGGGCCGCGGGCGCGAGCGTCAGCTGGAACTTCACGGCTGCCGGCAGCGTGGAGGATGCCGCGGAATCCCATGAATCGGTCCAGTCGGCGCCGTCGTAGAATGCAACCGCGGCATCGGTCACATGGCTGAGAAGCACCACTCCGTCGGACGTTGCGGCTTGCGCGGGCAGGAGGTTGCGCGTCACGACGCGGACAAGGTTTTTGACGTTCTCTCCCGGCGCCGAAGGGACCAGGTAATAGGCGACGGCCTGCGCCTCGGAGAAGGAAGTCCATCCGTCGACCCTGCCGGTGGTGGTGTACAGATCGGGACTGACGCGGTCGCCGGGGACGTCCTGCGCCGCCGGGCTCGAGGGCGAGCTCTGGAAGGCGCCGGAGAGGACGCCGCCTGGAAGCATGACCCCCGAGAAGTCGCGCCGGATGGTGGCGAGCGCGCGCTGCAGCCCGAGGCCGGCGTCGATCTGCCGGTGGGTCGACTCGTGCAGCCGCAGGGCGCCGAAGAACGTCGCGTTCACGGCGAGCAGGACGATCGCACCGACTGCGGTCGCCACCACGATTTCGATGAGCGTGAAGCCGTGCAACCGGCGGAGCTCGCGTTGAAGGGACCGCGTCATGAGGTGGTGGTGGAAGGATCGAAGAGCGTGCTGGCCTTCGTCTCGTAGGTGTTGCTCTCGACGGTGAAGCTGACCCGCACGGTCATCTGGGTCATCGCATCCTCGGCCCACGGCTGCGTCTCCATCGCCCACGGGTACGTGGTATCGCCGTCGGCCTGGGTGCCGGCGGCGGAAGCCTGGGAGAGCTGGTTGGTCGCGATGAGCTCGTTGAGGACGCGCTCGGCCACCCGCTGGGCCGCGGCCTTGCGCTGCTCGACGACGGCGACCCGGCTGGCGACGCGCATGCCCCCGAGCGCGACCGGGATCACTATCGCCATCAGGAGCATGGCCGCGAGCACCTCGGCCAGCGTGAAGGCGCGGCGGGCGCGGGGCATCGTGCTAACTCGGCTTTGCCGGGAGGATTTCATAACTGAGGCGGTCGGCAGTCAGGGCCAGCTCCAGGGCGCCCTCGCGACCCTGACGGATGATTATCCGAGGGACGCTGATCTCATCCAGGAAGCCGTCGGGCAGGAACCGGATGGAGGGGAGGGCGTCGGGAAGGCCGAGGGACTCGTCTCCGAGTTCCGAGGCCGGAGCGGGCTCTGCACTCGGGATCTCCAGGGTCAGGCCCTGGTCGAGCGTGTAACGGGGAGAGGGCGAAGCTTGGTCGGCAAGTTCTGCGGGGACGAGGAGGCCGTACTCGGCGTTCCGCGAATCGAGCCAGAGAACGACGGGCACGCCTTCGGCGACGGCCCGGCTCTGGCTGTAATGCACGAGCGAGAGAAGGCGGCGTGCCTCGGAGTTCAGCACCCGACCGCGGAAGAACGACGACATGCTCGGCGCGACGATCGCCGCGCCGATGGCCAGCAGGGCCATCACGAAGATCAGCTCGATCAGCGTGACGGCGCCGGCTCCCGAACCGCGAAGATTATCTGGAGGAGATGCTGGCATTGGCGATGTCGTCGGCGGTCCCCAGCTGCCCATCGGGGCCGGCGGACCGCAGGTCGTAGCCGCTCGGGTTCAGCCGGCCCGGAAACTCGTAGGCATAAGGATGCCCCCACGGATCCAGCGGGATGTCGCTCTTGAGGTAGGGCCCGCGCCAGCCGGTGATGTCGGCGGGCGCGGTGATGAGCTGCTGGAGCCCGTCCTGGCCGCGCGGGTAGCTCCCCGTGTCCACCTCGAAGGCGTCGAGCGCGGTGCCGAAGGTGGCGATCTGGGTGACGGCGGCGGTGACCCGGGCCTGCTCGGTGCGCCCGGTGAACTTGGGCAGCACGAGGGCCGCGAGGATGCCCAGGATGACGAGCACGAGCAGCAGCTCGACAAGGGTGAACGCCCGGAGGCGGGAGATTCTGGCGCGTGAGGGGGAGGATTTCATGGAGAAGGCCTCATTGGATGTGTTCTTGGAGCGAGAAGATTGGGTAAACCATGCCGATGAAGATGGTGCCGATGAACGCCGCGATGAAGAACAGCATCAGCGGCTCGGCCAGGGAGACGGCGCTCTTGAGCTGGCGGTCGAGGTCGGCCTCGGTGACTTGGGAGATCCGGATGAGCTCATGCTCGAGCCGGCCGCTCTCCTCGCCAACGGAGATCATCTCCACCACGGCGGCGGGGAAGAGGATGGCATTCTTCGCGAGACTGCGTCCGAGAGGCTGGCCCTCCTTGACGCGGTCGATCGACTCGGAGACCGCGTCGACCAGGATCTGGTTTCCGATCGAGCGGCGCGCGACGTTGAGGGCGCTGATCAGCGGCACGCCCGCGCCGAGGAGCGTCCCGAGCATCCGCGTGAAGCGCGCCATCGCAAACTGCGCCAGGAGGGGCCCGACGACGGGCAGGCGCAGGATCCAGCCTTCCCAGGCCCGGTGGCCGGCGGGCGACCGGAACCACTGGCGGAACACGAAGGCCGCGACCGCCGCCGCCAGCGCAACGGCGGGTCCGTAGTGCCGCACGCCGTCGCTGGTCCTGACGATGAGCTGGGTGAGCAGCGGCAGCTCGGCGTTGAAGCCCTGGAAGACCAGCTGGAAGCGGGGGATGAAAAAAACGAGCAGGAAGACGAGCACTCCCAGCGCCAGGATGAGCAGGATGATCGGGTAGGTCAGCGCGCTGACCACCTTCGACTTGATGTCCTTCTCGCGCGCCTGGAAATCGGCGATCTGGGCGAGCACAACGTCGAGGAAGCCGCCCGTCTCGCCGGCCTCGACCATGGCGACATAAACCCGCGGGAAAGTCTCGGGTGAGCGGGCCATGGCGTCCGACAGCGGCATGCCGTCGACGACGAGGTCGTGAATCTCCTTCCACTTCCGCTTCGCCGCGGGCTGGTTGGCCTCGCGGTGGAGGATGAGCAGGGCGCGGCTGAAGGGCACGCCTGCGGCGAGCAGGCTGGAAAGCAGGCGCGTGAAGTTCTCGAGCGTCCTTGCGCTGATCTTCGATTTCCTCCGCAACCGCAGGGGCAGGAAGGAGCGCAGCGGCTGACTGTCGTCCCCGGCGGCCGCCGGTCCGGCCGGATCCGGATGCGGGTGATCCGGGGCGGCGGGCGCCGCAGCGGCCTCGGCGATGCGGATCAGCTTCAGCCCCGATCCCTCCACCAGCCTGATGGCCTCGGGCCGGTTGACTGCCTCCAGCGAGCCCTCCTTCGGCGTGCCGTCGGGCCGGATTGCGCGGTAGGAGAACTGGCTCATTGCGGAGGAACCGTTCGGAGGCCGGAGTTATTGCGCGGCGGGCGCTCCGCGGGCGGATTCGCCCTCGGGGATGGTGGTGACGCTCAGGACCTCATCGATGCCCGTGACGCCGGCGCGCACGAGGCGGCCTCCGTCGGCGGCGAGGGTGCGCATGCCCGAGCGGCAGGCCGCGTTGCCGATGAGGTCGGTGGAGGCATTTTGGAGCATGAGCTGGCGGATCTCGGGATTCGTATCCATCCACTCGAAGATCGCGTGCCGGCCGTTGTAGCCCGTGTTCCGGCATTCGCGGCAGCCGACGGGGCGGTAGATCGGAGTCCCGGAGGGTATGGCCAAGCGTTCCCGGTAGGCCTGCGCGACCGGTGTGTCGTCGACGGCCTTGCAGCAGGGGCAGAGCCGGCGCACCAGGCGCTGGGCGAGCACGGCCTCGAGCGACGAGGCGACCAGATAGGGCTCGACGCCCATGTCGACGAGCCGCGTGACGGCGCCGGCGGCGTCGTTCGTGTGGAGCGTCGAGAAGACAAGATGGCCGGTGAGCGACGCCTGCACCGCGATCTGGGCCGTCTCCTGATCGCGGATTTCGCCGATGAGGATGACGTCCGGATCGTGGCGGAGGATCGACCGGAGCCCCCGCGCGAAGGTGAGACCCGCCTTCTCGGAAACCTGGATCTGGTTGACGCCCTTGAGCTGGTACTCGATCGGATCCTCGATCGTGATGATCTTCCGCTCCGAGTCGTTGATCTCGTTGAGCGCCGTGTAGAGCGTCGAGGTCTTGCCGCTGCCGGTCGGCCCGGTGACGAGCACGATCCCGTGCGGCAGCTGAAGCACGCGCTTGAGGCAGGCAAAGTCCCGCGCGTCCATGCCCAGTTCCCGGGCTCCGCGCAGCGACTGGTCCTGGCGGAGAAGGCGCATGACCACGGCTTCGCCATGGAGCATGGGAATGATCGAGACGCGGATGTCGACCTCGGCATTTTCGATGCGGACCTTGATCCGCCCGTCCTGCGGCAGCCGTTTCTCGGCGATGTTGAGATGGCTCAGGATCTTGATGCGCGCGCCGATGGCGGGCTGGAAGCGCTTCACCTGCGGCGGGACGGGGATCTCCTGCAGCACGCCGTCGATGCGGTAGCGGATCCGGAACTCGTCCTCAAACGGCTCCAGGTGGATGTCGGAGGCGCGCAGGTCGATCGCGTCCTTGAGTACCTGGTTGACGAAACGGATGATCGAGGCGTCCTCGGCCGCCTCGTCGAGATTCGCGGTGTCGACTCCGTCGCGCTCGTCGACGACCTGCAGCCCGCCCTCCTCGTCGAGGCTGTTGATCGTGTCGGCCCCGACGCCGAGGTGTTTCTTCATCTCCCGCCGGATTGCCTCGGCCGGGGCAAGCACCGGGCACAGGCGCAGCCCGGTGATCGCCCTCAGGCCGTCGAGGGCCTGGGGCGCAAACAGGCGGCTGGTGGCGACCTCGACATGGTTGTCGACCCGGTGCAGCGGGAAGACCTCGTCCCTGAGCAGCAGGCGGGCCGGAAATAGGGAGAGGACTCCCTTGTCCGGATTGGCCGTCTCCAGGGGATTGAAGCCCACGCCGTACTCGGCCGCCAGCCAGCGCAGCACGCGCTCCTCGGCGATCGGTTCGCCAGCGGGCTTTTGCGCCAGGAACTGGCGCGCGTCAGAGGCCGTCAGCTGGCGCGCCGCGATCATCGCCTCGATCTCCTCGGGCAATGGTGCCGACGCGCCGCTTGCGGCGGCAGCTATGGCCGCCGGACTCACTGGAGAAGGCCGTTGAGAACCGCGACCGCCTCCTGCCGGAGGGTCAGGACCGAGCGCAGATCCTCTCGGGCCTGGTCGAACTTGGCCTCGGCCTGCTTCCGGGCGGCGCGCAGCTTCTCGATGCGGGCCTTGACCTCGGCGTCGGGAAGCTTGTCGTCAAGGGCCGTGCGCAGGGCCTCGACCTCGGGATTCTGAGCCGCACGATTGTTCTGCGACCCTCCGCGGAAGCCTCCCATCCCGAACCCGCCGCCTACTGCGCTGCGGCGCAGTTCCATGATTTTGGTGATGCGTTCGGCAATGAGGGCCCACTCGGAGTCGTCCTTGACGTCGAACTGCGTGCGCAGGTTGGTCAACATCCGGGCCTGCATGTCCTCGCGGTTGGCGTTGCCGCGCCGGCCGGTCTGGCCGGTGGATTCCGTGGAGGCTTCACGTCGCGGGGCGGGCGCGCTTTCTGTGTCAGAACCCCCTTGCTGGGCGTGGGCGAGGACGCCGCAGATGCTGAGCGCAGCGATCAGGGTCGCACTTCGGAGAAGGCGTCTGCGGCTGGCGATTGCGGGCCGGCTGTCTGACTGGCCATGATTGCGGAGAAGGTTGGGGGAGGTGGTAGTCGGCATAGTGCCACGTCTATTGCCGCAATCGTGCCATCGCTGGATATTTTTATAAGGTAATGATAAACAGGATATTAATGTTGTATTGGCGCCTCCCTGCGAAAAAATTCCGGCACCTCGGATGCCATCGGGTGGTCAATCATTGACCAGTTCAGGATAATCAATGCACGGATCCCGCATTCTTTCGTGGACTGATTTGCGCTCTCAGTGTCGGATCGGCTCCAACGCTGGCACGGCTCGTGCAGGCCGAGTGTCGGTCCGCTGAATTTCCTCCCATGAAAACTCATCCGTTGACTCTCTCGTCGCTCGCCCTGGGGTTGCTGCTCGCCGGCTGCGTCGGCACGGGGCCGAACACGCAGCAGGGAGCCGTGGCCGGGGGCGCGCTGGGCGCCCTTGCCGGCGCCGTCATCGGCAACAACAGCCGCGGGCATGACGCCGGGAGCGGCGCGCTGATCGGCGCTGCAGTCGGAGCGCTCGCAGGCGGCACGATCGGCAACAGCATCGATCACCAGCAGGGAACGCTCTACGGCGATTACTCCAGGGCCTATGCTGCGCGAGTCGAGACGCGCCGCGCGCCGCCGCCCCTCCCGCCGCCGCCAGCCACAGCCGACGCCGTTCCGCCCGCCCCCTCGCCGACCGCGCTGTGGATCACGGGCTACTGGGCGTTCGACGGCCGCGCCTACGTCTGGCGACCCGGGCATTGGGAAATGCCGCCGCCGAACGCGCGGGCTTATGTCGGTGCGCACTGGGAGCGCCACGGGCACCGTTATTACTGGATTGAGAGCTACTGGCAGATTCCCCGATAATCGCAGCCGCGCCGGCGCGAATCGGCGCATTTTCCAATGAAAACGCGGATGCTTCCCCTCGTATGTTTCGCCGCGGTTTTTATCGGTGCCGCAGTTGCGGCGCCCAAGGACGCGGCTTCGAAACCGGCGCCGGCGGCGCCTGCAAAGACTATGCTTCAGATCTCCGTCCAGGTGCCGCCCACCATGCGGCCGTGGCTCGAGGATGACGTGGCGGAGGCGTTTGCCGACCGCGTACAAACCGCGCTGCACGAGCAGGGCCTCAAGGATGGGGTGGTCTGCCTCAGGCCCTCCGAGGAACCGGTGCCCGACAAGGCGCTGCTTCAGGTGCACCTGCTTGAGTGGCGGACCGATCACGCGGGCATGGTCGATTGCACGTTCTCGGCGACGCTGTCCGCCCGGAAGCAGAGCAGGAGCCTGGGCCTGTTCATCGGGACCGGGATGATGATGACTTCGCGCCGCGACTGGTTCGGCCGCGTCGAACAGTATGACGACGCCGCGCGGCAGGCGTTGAGAGACCTGCTTGAGCGCATCCGGCAGACGCATCTGCTCGAGGAGAGCCAGCCTTCGCAGGCCGCGCCGGCCACGGCGCACTGACCGGCGCCGCGGCGGCGGATCAGCTCCCGGATTCGGATGTTTCGGGGGGCTCGGCGCGCAGGCCGTGCAGCTTGAGCTTCTCCCGCACGGTGAGCCTGGACCATCCCAGGAGTTGCGCCATCTGCGTGATGTTGCCCGCAGTGGCCGCCTGGGCCTGCGCGAGCAGCTCCCGTTCGACCGCGGAGAGGACCGTGGTGACAGCGCTGGTGGATGGTGTCTGGCGGGCGGCTGCCAGCGCCTCCTCGCAGAGCGCCGCGAGCGTCTTGCCTGCCATCCCGCCGGCGGCTCCGGCCGAGGGTCCCTGCGTGAGCGCGGTCCGCGCGAGTTCCTCAGTGATCGCGTAGCCGTGGGCAAGGAGAAGCGCGCGTTTCACGAGATTCTCGAGCTGGCGCACGTTTCCCGGCCACGGCTGGGCCGCGAGGAATTTCACAGCCGCGGGCTGGATCGCGGCGACGCCCCCGAGTTCCTTCCCGTGCCGGGAGACGAAGTAGGAGATCAGCGCCGGGATGTCCTCGCGGCGCTTGCGCAGGGGCGGGAGCCGCAGGATGACGACGTTGAGCCGGTACCAGAGATCCTCGCGGAATTTCCCGGCTGCGACCAGGCTCGGCAGGTCGGAGTGCGTCGCGGCGATCACGCGCACGTCCACCGGGATCGTCTCGCGTCCGCCGACCCTCGATATCACGCGCTCCTGTAGCACCCGCAGCAGCTTGGCCTGGGTTTCCATCGAGAGGTCGCCGATCTCATCCAGGAAAAGCGTGCCGCCGTGCGCTTGCTCGAAGCGCCCGATGCGCCGGGCATCGGCTCCCGTGAATGCGCCGCGCTCGTGGCCGAACAGCTCGCTCTCAAGCAGGGTGGAGGGGATGGCCGCGCAGTTCACCGCCACGAAGGCCTTGCCCTTGCGGTCGCCGTGCTGCCAGAGGGCTCGCGCGACGAGTTCCTTGCCGGTCCCCGTCTCCCCGAGGATCAGGACGCCGACGGGCTTGTCCGCGACGCGCCCGATCTCCTTGTACACGGTTTGCATCGCGCGGCTCTGGCCCACCAGCGCGACATCCTGCTTCTCCCCTTCGCCGAGGCCTACCTTCTCGTGGCCGCGCCGGCCCGCGGCGGCGGCGCGCGTGACGACCGAGAGCAGTTCCTCCATCTCGAACGGCTTGAGGATGTAGTCGAAGGCGCCGCGCCGCGTCGCCTCGATCGCGGTGTCCGTCGTCCCATGCGCGGTCATCAGCACCACCGGCAGGTTGGGGAGCTCGTCGCGCAGCCGGTCGATCAGCTCCATCCCGGAGACGCCGGGCATGCGCAGGTCGGTGAGCACGCAGTCGAAGTCTTCTTCGAGCGCTGCCTTGAGCCCGCGCTCGCCGTTGGGATAGCTCACCACCTCGTGCCCCTCGGCCGCGAAGACGCGCTCCAGCGCGGTGCGCGCGGCATCATCGTCGTCGATCAGGCAGATCCTGTATGGGGCGCTCATACCACCGGAGTCTGGCGCCGGGGTTCGCCCAGCGGCAAGCGCACAGAGAAGCAGGTGCCGGCGCCGGGGGCCGACTGGACGGCGATCTCGCCGCCGTGCTGTTCGACGAGCCGCGCTACGATCGAGAGTCCCAGTCCGGTGCCGGCGGGTTTCGTCGTGAAGAACGGGTCGAACAGCCGGGGCTGCACCTCGGGAGGGATGCCCGGCCCGTCGTCGGTCACGCTCAGCACCGCGATCTCCGCCTGCCGTCCGCCCAGGAGGGAGTTTTCACGCCGGAGCGCCAGCGCGATCCGGCCCGGCCTTCCGGCAAATGCCTCCTGCGCGTTGCGGACGAGATTGAGCACCACCTGCCGGAGCTGGTCGGCGTCGACGGTGGCGGCGACCGGGGCGGCCTCCCCGACAACGAGCGTGATCTGTTGGGAGGCGAGATCCTGTTGCAGGAACGCGGCGAGGTCTCTCAGCCAGGCCGCGAAATCGATCTCGGCGAACTTCGGGTCGGCCGGGCGCGCGTAGCCGAGCACGTCGCGCACGATGCGCTCGAGACGGTCGAGCTCCTGGGCGATGGCCTGGGCATCGTCCTTCGCCTCGTCCGACGAGACGGCCCGCTTCAGCGTGTAGAGCCGCGCTTTGATCGCCGTGAGGGGGTTGCGGATCTCGTGTGCAACTCCGGCCGCCAGCGTCCCGAGGGCGGCGATCTTTTCGCGCTGTGCGAGAAGCTCCTCGCTCTCGAGCAGGCGGGCGCGGAGCGGGCGCACGACGTCGCGGTAGAGCAGGACGACGACGACGATGATTGCGGCGACCAGCAGCGCCAGGCAGACGAAGACCAGGTTCCTCATCCAACGCACCGAGGCGAAGGAGTCTCTCAGGAGGGAGCGCCCGTCTGCGGCATGCACCGCCGCGATGTCGTCGGCCATGCTCTGGAGCCGGATCGCTGCGTCGTCGAACACCAGAAGGGCGTCGCGGTCGATCCTCTCCGTGTAGCCGTGGGTCGTGGCGGCGACGCCGTCGAGCAGCAGGAAATAGGAGCGCACCTCGGCGGAGAGCCGCTTCAGGATCTCGCGCTCCTGGTCGTTGCGCGTGAACCGCAGCCGGATCGCGAGCCATTCATTCAGGCGGTGGCGGCGCTGTTGGATGACGGAGGCGCTGTCGTCCGGAGTCTCGACTCCGATGCGGAGGAGCGCCGCCTGCAGATCGTCCACCGCTCCGCGGAACTGCCGCGCGAGCTGGGCCGCCTCGAACTCGGTGTGAGCGAGCCGGCGGAGCGTCCGGTTGGCGTCGCGCGCCGCGGCATAGGCGAGAAACAGACATGCGGCGACGGCGAGGACCAGCAGCGCGATCAGCGCCGCGAAACGGCGATGAAAGACGTTGGTCGGCGTGCGCATGGGTGATAAGGGAGTTACCGGCCTGTGGTAGTCAACGCAACCAGTTCCGCAGTGGGCGTGCGGGATCGGGCGCCGTAAGTGCCTCTATCCGAGGCGCGGGAGATTTGTCCTGAATCGGCATGAAAGAGGCAGGGAGAAGGCGCATGCTGCTACTTCAAGACGGTGTCCCGGGCGTGTTTGCTACCAGGAATCTTTGCGGCCAGACGGCACATTGCGGATGTTGGTGGTGGACGATTCCTTGAACATGCCATAGATCAAATCAGTCAATGTTCGCAGGTGTCGGAGGATCTGGTGCCATGCTCTCAACTCATTTATTCCGTCCGCGGTTCGTCGCCCTCTCCATCCTGGTGGCGCAGCTCGCGGTGGGGATTGCCCTGGCCGATGCCGGCGACACGCCTCCTCAGCAGGTCGCGCCTCCCCCGGTGCGCCGCGCCATGTGGGATTTCGACCGTTTCCTCGATCACCATCCGCTGCTGGAGGATGACTTGCGGCTCGCTCCGGCCTTGGTGGAGGACAAGGAGTTCCTCGAGAAGAACCCCGAGTTCCGGGATTTCCTTTCGGCCAATCCCGCGGTCCTGCAGGGACTGAAGCGCTTCCCGCGATACTTCCTGTTCCGGGCCCTGCTCAGGCAGGCGAGCGTGCCGGTGCGCCATTTCGGGATCGGCAAGCTCAAGGAGGTCCTCGACAAGGATCCTTCCTTGGAGAAGGCCCTGGTGCAGACGCCGGACTTGATCCGCGACCGGGCTTTTCTGGAAAAGCACACTGCTCTCCTGGATCTCATCAGGCAGAACCCTGCGCTGCGCCAGGCTTTCCTCCCCGAGGATGCTAGGCAGAAATCGGTAGAGAGCAGCGAGTAGCGAGTATTTTCGCCGCGAAACCCCCGTCGCCGACCAACATGTCTTCGCGTTCGGTTGCGGGATGTCGCAAAGGCAGGGACAGATGGCCTGAAGCGGATAGGTCGATTACGGCATAAATGCTTGTTTCTTAAGGGGGAAGGCAAGGCGGCAAGTGCCTGCTTCCGGCTTTCAAAAAATGCTGATTTCTGCTAATGGGAGTCAACGGTCGATGCCCCCTAGCGTGGATCGGATTTCCCTGCTGCTTCGACCCTCGTCCCGAAATACTCCCTCCCATGCATCATGGCGATGTGACTCCACAGATAGCCAGCGGCCTACGGGCTCTCCAGAAGCGGATTCAGGATGCGCAGATCCCATCCTCAAAACTCGACGAATCCCTCAATGTCGCGGTCTGGAACATCCGCGAGTTCGGCAAAAAGAGACGAACTGAGGCAGCGATCCATTACTTGGCCGAGATCCTCGGACAGTTCGACTTGGTGGCCCTTGTCGAACTCCGCAACGACTTAACCGATCTGGGACGCGTCCTGCCGATCCTCGGGGAGTACTGGGACGTGGTGTATTCGGACTGGATCAACGACGACGGAGGAAACGACGAGCGGGTGGCCTACCTTTTTGACACGCGGGCGGTGCAGTTCAACGGGCTTGCGGCAGAAGTGGACGCTCCGAGGACCAAGTCGGGAGAGGAGTTTCTGGCCGGACAATCTTTCTGGCGGGCGCCGTATCTGTGCTCATTCCGATCGGCCAACTTCGACTTCCTGGTTCTCACGACCCATGCCCGATGGGGCGACAGCATCGAGGGTAGGAGGGGAGAGCTGCAGATGATGGCCGACTGGATCGACACCCGGTTCGCAGACAAGTACGTCGAGGATCACGACTTGATCGTGATGGGCGACTTTAACGTCCCGAAGCTCGGCGATGCCTTGTGCAAGGCGCTCACAAGCCACGGGCTCAAGATTCCTCCACAACTCCAGGATCTGAAGATCGGCGACCGCTTGATCAAGGGGACCAATCTCGGTGGGACGGCGCGCTACGACCAGATCCTCCATCTGCCGACAGCCCGTGAGAATTTCACAAAGGCGGGGGGCACGCTGGATTTCTTTATCGACAAGGCTCACATCAAGGAACTGTTCCCCGATCAGGACTACACGGTCCAGCAGTTCAGCTTCCAGCTTTCGGATCACCTGCCTCTCTGGATTCAGATCAAGACTGACATCGACGGCCATCGCCTTGACCAGATCGTGCAGAACGGCCGGCACCGCTGAACTGTCTGCCGGCAGGGAATCAGCAAGGGACAGATAGCATGAAAGCGGAATGAGTCGCTAGGAAGCAGCGGGCGAGATAGCCCCTGCAAGCGACCCATTCCGCCAATGACCTATACAGGGATTGA
>Ga0153915_10000232_pt1 | contig 50555 bp, 45 predicted proteins | sample Opewatmetagenome_2_FD_107003 | JGI IMG/M metagenome (GOLD analysis project Ga0153915, IMG submission 107003) | Freshwater wetland microbial communities from Ohio, USA - Open water 3 Core 3 Depth 3 metaG | ecosystem: Environmental > Aquatic > Freshwater > Wetlands | place: USA: Ohio, Lake Erie...
AAACTTGCCGATGTGGAGGATCGGGGTTCCCGGGTGCTCGATGGTCGGGCAGGGCCAGTGGATGGCCTCGGGCTTCTCGATCTTCTCGTAGGTTACACCGAACTGGCCGGGGGTCACTGAGCGCATGTCGTCCCAGACGTCCTTTGCGGTCTTCCAGTCAAAGCCCTTGAGGCCCATCTTCTTTGCGAGCATGCCGATGATCTCCCAGTCGTACTTCGACTCGCCGGGACCGTCGACAGCCTTCCGTACACGGTTGACACGGCGCTCGCCGCTGGTGAACGTGCCATCCTTCTCGGCAAAGCAGGTGCCGGGCAGGACTACATCTGCATATTCGCAGCTCTCGTTCCAGTAGATATCCTGGATAACAAGGAAGTCGAGCTTGTCGAACATCTTTTTGACATGGTTTGAATCAGGGTAGGAAACAACCGGGTTCAGGCCAAGGACGTACATCGCCTTGACGACCTCTCCACAGTCGTTGATCTGCTCGGTCAGGGTTGAACCGTACCAGTCGGGCAGGGAACCTGCCGGCATGCCCCATGCCTTCTCCATCTTTGCACGGTTGTCGGGAACTGCAACTGCCTGGTAGCCTGAGAATACGTTCGGGTATGCACCCATATCGCAGGCGCCCTGCACGTTGTTCTGGCCACGGAGCGGGTTGACACCGACACCCGGGCGGCCGACGTTACCGGTCAGGAGAGCGAGGTTGCCCATGGACCGGACATTGTCCGTACCGGTGGTGAGCTCGGTGATGCCGAGGCAGTAGATGATGACCGCGTTCTTTGCGTTTGCGTACTGGCGGGCGAACGCCTGGACGGTCTCCTGCGGGACACCGTGGATCTTCGTGGCGTCAGCATACTTCTCGACAGTCTTCTTGAGGTCGTCAAAGCCTTTCGTGCGCTCCTTGATGTACTCCTTGTCCTCGAGTCCTTCCTTGATGATGTAGTACATCATGTTGTTGGCAAGGGCAATGTGGGTCGACGGGTTGAACCGGATCCACTTGTCAGCGAGCCGGGCGGTCGGGCTGAGACGGGGGTCGACGACAACGATCGGGATTCCCTTCTTCTTGGCCTGCATGACGCGGCGGCCTGCAAGCGGGTGGGCCTCGACAGCGTTCGAACCCCACATGACGATAAGGTCAGAGTTCAGGACATCTTCGAACGGGTTGGTGGCTGCACCGGACCCGAACGAGAGCGAGAGACCGGCAACGGAAGGTCCGTGGCAGATACGGGCGCAGTTGTCAACGTTGTTGGTCTTGAATGCCACACGGGCCCACTTCTGGAGCGCGTAGCAGTCCTCGTTGACGGTACGGCAGGAGGTCTGGAATCCCAGGGCCTTGGGGCCGTTCTTGTCGGAGATCTCCTTGAACTTCTTCGTGATCAGGTCAACGGCTTCGTCCCAGGAGGCTTCCTCGAACTTGTCGCCCTTCTTGATCAGGGGTTTGGTCAGCCGGCCGGGCTTCTGGACAGTCTCCCAGCAGGTTGCACCTTTCGGGCAGAGTTTCCCCTCGTTGATCGGGGACCGCTTGTACGGCTCGACACCAACGAGCTTGTTCCCGATGGATACGAGGTTCAGGCCGCAGCCAACCCCGCAGTAGGGACAGGTCGTTGCTGTATACTTCAATGATGTTTTTATGTCAGTCATGAAGATTCACCATAATTCATTCACTTGTTTTCATACCGGTTGATTTCGGAATTTGTTAACAAAATTTAGAGATTAAACACCAGATCTCTATCCCTGTATTATTTAATCGTTCTGAAATTTTCGTAAAAACTGGTGAACAAAAGTGGGTTTATATATCAACACACCGAACAAGAAATGAATCCGGGAGTTTTTCCATAACCGGAAATTCCCAACAACTGCGGAAGACAAAACGGAGAATCTTGTTGTGAAACGATTTCGTATACCTCCCATGATCTCGGACCTTGTCCTCGCAGCACTGGCATCATGCGATGGCATCCTGTTCGATGCAGGTAATGTCTGCCCCCGGTGCGGCGGCGATCTCTCCGGGTATGATGTAAAAGAGAAGCAGTTTGCAATCATCAGAGATGGGGAACAACTGAAAACCATTCACGTACGTGTCAAACGGTTCCGCTGCCGCCATTGCAGGCAGATCTGTCTTGCCGATCAGCCATTTTATCCGGACATCCGTATCGGGGCCCCGGTGGTGGATCTCTGCGTAACCCTCGGCGAGACGATGCACTCCCCCCGCGTCTCATCCTGCCTTGAAGAGATGGGAATCATTGTTGACCGCTGGAGTGTCCGCAATTATGTGCAAAGGAATATCCCTCCGGTTCCCTCGGTAGACATGTTTGGCATCAGGGTTCCCCGGTCTATTGTTTCACTCTCTTCCCTGTCCATGGGTACCGGCGGAAGCCGGAGGTTCGAGGCACTGGAAGTTCTTGAGGCATGTAATTATCCATCGGGAAAAGAGATACCCGCAATGCCCATACATGATCCCAGTACTTCACTAAATCTGAGCCCGGACTAAGGGAGAGCATAAGATCTCAACAGTCAGCGGACGCCGGATATGGTTACCATATAACAAAAAAGCCAGCCGGATACTCAGACATCTCCCGGAAACAGTGCGATCCGGTACCTGCTGACCCTCATCTCGTTCCTGTACGAGAATATCCGGGTGTCTTATCAAGGGATTTTCCCGGCCCGGGTTCTCCGTGGGCCCAGAACGATTGACGAAGATTTGTTCCGGTCTGATCTCTTCCGGCTCTTCATCCAAAGGGATTTTTAAAAACTCAAATCCGTTCCTTTGGTACGGTCCTTCGAAGTTCCAGGTTATCGGAATGTGATACGGGTTACTGACTATCCACTATTCACAAGGAAAATTTCAGAAACGTACTGGATCCTGCAATTTGTCTGGATTGAGGTATTCTCCAGGGCACATTTTTCAGCCAGACTCTGCTGAAAAATTTCCAATCGCGATCATGAGGTGTTAGTTGATGAGGCTACAATCGGATAATTATGCTACAAAATGCATGTACATGCTACAAAATTTTTAATTTGCTGACGTGAGGTAATTTGACAATCAACCAGACCCTGCCTGAAAAATTTTGAGCAGGGGGTGAGGGGGTGGTTGAATTTTTTTGCCGGAGATCGATTGCGATACTGATCATGGTGTAACTCAATCAGGTTTTTGGCAGGATGTGTATACTCCCATGCTTCACGGGGGAATTCGGAAAGAAGTACAGGATCCGGTTACTGATCTTCCTGATAGACAGCATCTCCGGAATGATGCATCAAAACCTGGAACAGGTACTACCGGATATACAATCGTGACGATACAACGAATCTTCAAAGAAAGGTGATGATAGGTCGGGGAGATATTCGAACAGAATCTCCCCGCGTACCACCGGCCCCGCCCAGTATCCCTAGAGATGAATGGTTATTGGATAACTGGCGGATTGTGTACAAGGGTTACTAAAAAATTAATTGGTATAAGCTGATTTCCCCAGCTTAGGCTCAAAGAACTTGTCTGCTTCCGTGCGGATTGCATGCGAGAAGAGAGCAAGCGGAATCTCTGAGGGGCAGCATTCTTCGCACTGCCCGCAGTTGATGCATGAGTCGGAGATGTGCGCAAACCGGCGCAGGTGGAACATCGGGTCGGCCGGGATAACACCATGGCGGACCATCATGTCGGGCTGCTCGAATTTGTCTGCCCGGGTGATACAGACCGGGCAGTGGTCGATGCACGCGTAGCACTTCATGCAGCGCCCGGTCTCCGTCGCAATGGTCTGCCAGAGAACGGGAGCAAGGGCTTCAAAGTCGTGCTTGCGCCACTTGTCGCCGAGCTTGTGCATTGCACCCTCGACCTTTCCGCGGATCTCGACACCCTTGGGGTTTGCCGCTTCCGTGGTGAGCTTCTTGGCTTTGATTGCCCCGTCAAGGAGCTTTGCACCCTTCTCGGAACAGACCTCGACAAAGGTGGCCTTGCCGGCCTTGTCGCCAATAACGCCCCAGTTACCGCAGGCAAGGTCTGCCTGGCGGGGGATCTTTACCTTGCAGCGGCGGCAGTTGGACCTGCGGCCGAAGCCGGCCTCTTCGAGTTCGTCAACGGAGATACCCTTGTGGCCTCCCTCGTACTCGATGATGAACTGGCCCTTGTCAATCTCTTCCTTGGTGACGGTGTTCGGGTCAACGCCGTACTTCTCCTTGATCATCTTGCGGGCAGTAACCGGGCTGACCGATCCTCCGCAGTTGACACCGATCATGACGAGGTTGTCAAGGTTGACGAGATTCCGCTTCGCGAGCTCGTACATGCCCATCATGTCGCAGCCCTTGACAACCATGCCGATCTTCTTGCCGGCGAACTTGGGTGCATACTCCAGAACCAGTTTGGACATGAGGATCGTTCCGCAGTGGAGCGAACCCGCGCACTGGTCAAGTTCTGCAGGCTTGGTGACAATGACCGGGACTGCATCGTACAGGTCAACGCCGCGCTTTACGGCAAGCACTGCATCAACAGTCTTGCTCTCGAGTGCGTACTTGAGCAGCTCGGTGACTGCACCGCCGCACTCCGCCTTCTTTGCAAGAGCGGCATCATTGGTCCATGCATAGAGCATTTCGCCTTTCTTTGCCATTTACGCCACCTTCTCAACCTTGACAGCACAGTGTTTCAGCTCTGGCATCTTGGAGAGCGGGTCGAGGGCAGTGTTGGTGAGGTTGTTTGCACCACCGGCGAAGTGCATTGCCATGTACAATACCTTCGGGGCAACGTCATCCGATATGCGTGCCCTTGTTATGGTTTCGCCACGGCGGCTGGTTACCTTAACCTTCTCGCCTTCTTTGACACCCAGTTTCTTTGCATCGATGGTGTTGATCTGGATGTAGGACTCGGGGACTTCGTAGTGCAGCTGTTTTGCACGGTCGGTCTGGGTCCTGGTGTGGTAGTGGAAGATGACACGCCCGGTCATGAGTGTGTACGGGTACTCTGCATCTGCCACTTCTGCGGGCGGGCGGTACTCGAGCCCGAACATAGTGCCCTTGCCATCCGCCGCGGAGAACTTCCCCACGTGGAGGATCGGGGTTCCCGCGTGTTCGATGGTCGGGCAGGGCCAGTGGATTGCCTCGGGCTTTTCGAGCTTCTCGTAGGTGACACCGAACTGGCCTGGAGTGCATGCCCGCATGTCGTCCCAGACATCCTTTGCGGTCTTCCAGTCAAAGCCTTTGAGGCCCATCTTCTTGGCGATCATGCCGATGATCTCCCAGTCGTACTTCGACTCGCCGGGACCGTCAACGGCCTTCCGTACACGGTTGACACGGCGCTCGCCGCTGGTGAATGTCCCGTCTTTCTCGGCAAAGCAGGTGCCGGGCAGGACCACATCTGCATATTCGCAGCTCTCGGTCCAGAAGATATCCTGGATGACGAGGAAGTCGAGTTTGTCAAACGATCTCTTGACATGGTTTGAATCGGGGTAGGATACTACCGGGTTCAGGCCAAGGACGTACATCGCCTTGATCGGGTCGCCGCACTGGTTGATCTGCTCGGTTAAGGTCACGCCATACCAGTCAGGCAGTGAGCCAGCCTTCATGCCCCACGCCTTCTCCATCTTGGCACGGTTCTCGGGAACTGCAACTGCCTGGTAGCCCGAGAAGACGTTCGGGTATGCACCCATGTCGCAGGCACCCTGCACGTTGTTCTGTCCACGGAGCGGGTTGACACCCACACCCGGGCGTCCGATGTTGCCGGTGAGCAGCGCGAGGTTGCCCATGGAACGGACGTTGTCGGTACCGGTGGTTAACTCGGTGATACCGAGGCAGTAGATGATGACTGCGTTCTTTGCTTTGGCATACTCGCGGGCAAACTCCTTGACCTTCTCGAGCGGGACACCGTGGATCTCTTCACAGTCCGCGTACTTCTCGACCGTCTTCTTGAGGTCTTCGAAGCCTTTCGTGCGCTCGTTGATGAACGCCGTGTTCTGGAGTCCTTCCTTGATGATCCAGTACATCATGGAGTTCGCAAGCGCGATATGGGTCGACGGGTTGAACCGGATCCATTCATCGGCAATCCGTGCTGTTGCGCTTAACCGCGGGTCAACGACGATAACCTTGATGCCTTTCTTCTTGGCCTGCATGACGCGGCGCCCGGCAAGCGGGTGCGCTTCAACAGCATTGGAACCCCACATGACGATCAGGTCGGAGTTCAGGACATCTTCGAACGGGTTGGTGGCTGCTCCGGATCCAAAGGACAGGGAGAGACCGGCAACGGACGGTCCGTGACAGATACGTGCACAGTTGTCGACGTTATTGGTCTGGAATGCAACGCGGGCCCACTTCTGCAGGGCATAGCAGTCCTCGTTGACCGTACGGCACGAGGTCTGGAAACCGAGTGCCTTGGGCCCGAACTTGTCGGAGGTCTCCTTGAACTTCTTGGCAATAAGATCGATTGCCTCGGTCCAGGTCGCGTCCACGAACTTGCCGTTCTTCTTGATCTTCGGTTTTGTCAGCCGGTCCGGGCTCTGGACGTGTTCCCAGCAGGTCATGCCCTTGGGGCAGAGCTTGCCTTCGTTGATCGGACTCCGCTTATACGGTTCAACCCCGACAAGCTTGCCGTCATTGACAACAAGGTTCAGACCGCAGCCTACACCGCAGTAAGGACAAGTCGTGGGTACATACTTAAGAGTACTCGAGCTATCACTCATTTTATCACCATACATACATTCACGGGAGCAACAGCTAAAAACAAGCAGCCGAAACGCCCATGTTTACACACCTCTGGAGTTGATATGCTGCAAAATTGGTTTTTAAGCAATTTTGCTTAACGTAAGATCTCGATAAAATGATATTTATACATTATGAGATTAACCTGAAAACTGGTGATTGGTTTGGGGCATAGGATCCTTTATGGAGTGGGTAACTTCTGTACATGGCAGGAAATTCTGTGATCGCGCAGGGAGCTCATCACAGGGTCAGGAAAACCAGAGTGCGACCGGAGGCTGATCTGTGAGAGCCCGTAAAATTCCCCTCCTGCTGACCGGCATCATCCATACAGCGCTCCAGTCCTGCGAAGGAGTCCGGTTCCAGGCCGATGATACCTGCCCCTGTTGCGGCGGTGCCATGTCCGGGTATGATGAACGGAAGAAGCGGTTCGCAGTTCTTATTGAAGAGGGACAGACCATCCCGGTGCATGTTATCATCCGTCGTTCGTACTGCCGGACCTGCAAGATATTCTCCCGGCCACCGGAACCGTTTTATTGCGGCACCCGGGTCGGTTCGCCGGTCGTGGATCTCTGCCGCTCGTTCTCACGGACAATGCCATACTCCCGGGCAGCCACTTACCTCCAGCGCATGGGCGTGATGGTGGACCGCTGGAGTGTCCGCCAGTATGCAATGATTTCCCTGCCGGATAAGCCAACCATGGAAGTGTTCGGTATGCAGATTCCACTGTCGATCATCACCCTCTCAACGCTCGCCGGATCGGCGCGGGAAACCGTAACTCTGGGCATGGATGATGTGCTGGATGCATGCAGTTACCCCTCGGCGGTCCAGGATTCCACAACATATCCTGGCCCGGCAGACACATTCAGGACAGGATAACCCGGTACAGGCCGGGTTGCCTCTTTCTTAACCATATCGATGGGCAATGAGGGAGATCCTAATCATAAAAAGTTTATCAGATGCAATGCCACCGTATCTGTATGACGACCGGTCATCATCAGGAAACAGATACGACATTAATCGCCAGCATGGAGAGGGGCGGGGTCAGACCTGAACTCCAGCAGGAGATCCTCCGGCTGGCAAAGTTCCACACATACCCGGCACCCGGAATCCTTATCGGGGCATTCATGGTAGATTATGCCCTGGAACTGCTCGGTGCAAAAAATACAGAAAAACTCTACGGTGTCTGCGAAACGCCCAAGTGTGTTCCCGATGCTCTCCAGACAATGGCTTACATCACCACCGGGAATAACCGGCTGAAGATCATACCCATCGGGAAATTCGCCATCACGGTCAACAGGGCATCCGAAGACGCGACAACCGATGCTATCCGGGTATACCTGGATCTGGGTAAACTGAAAAAATATACCACTATCGACGCATGGTATGCCCACAGCCCGGCATATGACAAGAAGACCATGACCGCACTTCTCCAGGATGAGATCTTCAGCGCCGGGCGCAAGATTCTCTCCTATGAGAAAGTCCAAATCAAGGTCACACCCAAGAAGAAATGGAAGTCGGTCACCTGTCCCCGCTGCGGCGAGACCGTCCCGGATTACATGATCGAGGGTGACCACTGCGGGGCATGCGGCTCGATGATGTATTATGAGCGGATCTCCTGATAGGGGGATCTGACAACATTTTTAAAAATATTGCCCGGATTCACCGGGCAATAAAGGTGAATCAGGTTACCCGGCTCAGCGCGCCGGTCCCGAGATCATAATAGAGACCATGGACCTCGACCTGTTTCTCCGCCACCGCTTTTTTGAGAAGCGGATAGGTATACAGGTGTTCGATCTGGAGGCGCACGTTCTCCTGCTCTATCTGGCGGTACCGCTCTTCCTTCTCCAGTACGGTCTCCGGCGTTTTTATCCTCGCATCCACACGTGTTTTGGCTTCGCGGGCATTGTTCAGCCAGAGCGGGATGTAGGAATCATTGGTCTCGTGATCCAACGCACGGATTGCGCCACAGTTCGAGTGCCCGCATATCACGACGTCGCTCACATGCATATGCATAACAGCGTATTCCAGGACGGTCGCAAAGTTCCAGTCATGAATCGGAACGATGTTGCCGATGTTCCGCTGGATGAAGAGTTCCCCCGCCCGGGCCTGCGTGATGTGCCCGGACTGGAGCCGGGAATCAGAACACGCGATCCAGAGCGTGGTCGGGTGCTGGCTCCCGGCCAGTTCCTTGTAATAGTCAATGTTCGGGGTGAAGTCGGTTTCCCGAAACCTCAGGTTCCCTAGTAACAACTTATCGATCATGTCACACACCTCTGACAGTGTTAAAAAACATATGCCGGTTTGTGCCAGCTTATGTATAATTGATACTGGCAACGGTCATGAAAGAACCTTTCGGAATGATCCGACGCGATCTTCAGAAATCTCCCTTGACCCGGCATCAGGATTTATCTCCCAGCAGGAATAACAGCTAAGAACAACGGGCAGGAAACGACTCTCACCAGGGAATTCCGTATGCAAACGCCCGATTCGAGATAGCATGCCAACAATTTCCGCGTCGGCGGCAACCGATCGCTATAATGAGGATCTGACACTCCTGACACTCTACTCCCTTGCCGGGGAAGAGAGCAGCGGTTTTCCGGCGATCCGGCCCCGGTTTATCAAACAGATCCGCCGGTATATCTTCTCGGAGCGCACGACAACGTCTGCCGGGCAGGTTGTGGAGGCGGTGGAAGTGCGCGAACTCACCACTGCCGAGATGGTGCGGGCCGAGAAAGAACTCTGGATCCACTACCACCAGCAGAAAGCAGACAGGACGCGTGACCGGCTCTTTGCGGTCTTCTCGGGCAAGCGTATCATCGGGGTTGCCCGCTGCTCCAGACACGAGGACGGGCTCGAAGTTGACGCGGTCTACGTCCTTGAGGAGTACCGTCTCAAGGGATTTGCCCGTTCGGTCATGATCCTCCTGATAGAGGAATGCGGCAGGAACGAGACACTCTATATGCACTCAAAGACCGAACTGGTAGAGTTCTATGGCAGTCTGGGATTCCAGCGGATACCGGAATCAGCCCTGCCCAAAACAATCCGGGACAGGTTTGAGTTTTGTTTAGGCGATCTTGACGCGATCAGCGTCTGCCCGATGCGTCGGGAACCCGGGGCACAGAATCAAGCGGCCATTACTGCATGAGAGCACAGTAATCAATTTTTATAATCAGTTTTCTTCTACGAAACAAATTCAGGGGATACCGGAAAGATAAGAAGTGTTTTTGTAAACGCCATTTTCGAATCCGATGATCTTCTGCGGGCATCACCAGTCTCTGATGAAGGCAGGGCGCATTGTATTACTACGATATTTGATTCGTTAAAAACAACCTTTTCTTTTATAGCAATACGATGTCATCATATCAGGAGGATACAACACGCATAGGTGAGCATACCGGTATACCCGGGAAGAACAAAAAAGGGGATTATCTCCAAAGCAAAATGAGGCTGGATGCGCGGCATTATTCCTGGACAATGAACTGTCCCCGGTTCTTTTCAGAGACATCTTCAATGGTTTCCATTGCCCCGGTGAGATTACCCGCAGTATCCCGGATGAGTGTGGCTGTGATGCGGAACCATCGGCCGCCGACCTTCCCCTCCGGGTAGAATTCCGTTACCTGGTATTTCCCTTCGACCGGCGTATGTACGCATTTCCCCCCCCAGCGGTTGTGGATCTCCTCAAGGTTTCCATCCACCAGCAGATCGACAAGACCGGGATGCGGGCAGGCATAGAATACCTGCCAGTGATTGCTCGTCCCGACCATCTCTTCAGCCTTGATTCCGGTCATGATCTCCAGTGCGCGGTCCCAGTACACCACCTTATGATTGCGATTTATGAAGAACTGGGGTTCCTTTGGAATCTGGAAGAGGGTCTGGAGCAGCCGGTCGCGTTCAAGGGAGGCTTTCTGAGCAAGCATGCGCTCCGTGATATCTTCGAGAATGAGGGTGATGCCGGGCAGGGTATTTTCCAGCACTGTTGGGATGAACCGGCTGTCAAAATAATACTCCGTTCCGTTCCGGAGGACATGGATCTCTTTCCTCCATGCAGGCCCGCCGTTCAGGAGTGCGGTGATCTCCTGTTCTTCTGATACGGAGACGAGAGGAGGGGAGAGGGAACTGAGACGTGCGTGCAGGATGCTCCCGAGCGGTGCGCCGGTGAACGTACAGAACGAGCCGCTTGCCTGAACGATACGCAGGTCATTGTCCAGCACGATGATCAGTTCCCGGGCATGGTTGAGGAGATTTCCCACCGGGACACGGGTTGAAAGCGTGTAGAGTTTTGCATTGCCCACCATGCGGAGCTCGAGCCGCCCGGATGCCGTAAGTATATCGAGGTACTTTGCCGCAGAATTACGGCTCATCGATGCTGCGGCAGCAATCTCCTTGATGCTCAGGCCAAACGGCTGATCCTTAAGGACATCCTGTATCCGTATAAATTCATCTGCCTGATGACTGGATGCCACGTAATCACACCTTTACGTCAAAAATCAACGTTGTCCATGTTTATTGTTCTGATCGGATCCTCGTTTCCGGGGGTCGTGACCAGGGATAAGATATATGTAGATGACAGGTAAATTATGTGTGTGCATAGTGTTTGTGCACTAGCGCACAACATACCGGTCGGAAATGGGGTCGGGTCCTGCAATCAATAATACGTGATATACACACCTCTGATTCATATCACCATACTCAGGATATCCGCCTCATTGTTTATCCAGTATATACCAGTTTTCTTTCTGTCGCAAGGATGCTTTCTTTTGGGATATTTGATCTTTCGATTATGATGCGAAGAGTTTTTGTGCAAAACCCTGCCCTGTGAGCAGGAGCGGACGATCCTTTAGTGATGCCGTCCATGCCGCGGCATACAGGAAGAGCAGGGCATTATCCAGAGATACCTCGTAACAGTCATTGCGTTTGTTTGCAGGAGGCAGGGATCTGGCAAGAACGTCGGAATCCTGCGAGGAAAATTCAATGAATTCTGCGGGTGATTCCGCGGACTCTTCCAGTAGCAGTCCCTGTTCCCGGATAATCGAAAACGCGGTTGCAAGAACCGGAGACGGGGAGTTATTCCCCATCTCTGCCAGCGCTGCATCAGCCACATCTGCCGCCAGCCGGTAATCCCCCTGTGCGAACCGGGCAAATGCCACCGCTGCATAATGTCCAGATCCGGGACTGATATCATTTGCCTGCCTGCTGATGGTTTCGCAGTAGGTTTTAAGCGGCTCTTCAAGTGTTTTCTCCCGGGACAGACCGTACTCCGTTGCGGCACCAAACCTCATTTTCAGCCGGATGAGCAGGATCGTCAGGCTCACCGCATACAACAGTTCAAGGACAAAATTCACTGCAAAATCCGAAGGTGCAACAAAGAACAGAAACGAATAGATCGGGGTCGTCAGCGCCACAATATCCTTGCGGGGCCGGATCCATGCCAGGTACGCAAGGATAAACGAACTTATGATGCAACCTGCTGCAAAATACCGGACATCAATCGGGCTTTCCGGGCCGGAAAACAGCATGGCAAGGAGGACACCACCTAAAGAGAGGACCGGGACTGCCAGTTCCAGAGGGTGGAGGAAAGTATCCGGTTTCTGGAGGATACAAGGTGAATTTTTATCGGACATGGGAATCAGCTCTCATTTCATCTGGTATTGCATCCATTAAAGAACCCCATTGAAAAATCCCTGAACGATTGACGGTCATCAGTTTCCGGATTTTTTTATTTTACGGATAGATACACAGTTAATAACCGGATCGCCGACAACAATATATCTGCGGATTACCTGGCCGAGCACCTCGACAACATCGTTCACTTTCACGTCCTCATCGGGACTCGTGAACATCTTGACCGAGATCGCACCGGACCGGTCAGCAACCAGGTACTGGGGTCTGTTCAGAATCTGAAAATGTACCCGTTCAACAACCCCCTCAATCCGTACCGGTTTCCCAATCATATTCTCGTTGATAAGTTTTACCCGTACGGTCTTTGCTTCTTCTTCGTACTGGGGTGCAATATCCGCATACTGGCTCCGACTCATATAATTGAGTGCAATGGGGATGACAAGGAGCATGAACAGGCAGGGGATCAGCCATATGAGCTGTGATCTTACATCAGGGCTGTTAACCGACGCAGCAAGTAAAAAAACCGTAAAAATCACAAACACCGCAATCGAGATAATTGAGGGTTTCACTTCGACATTACCGATCTTCATTGAAATGATAGTTTGCCGTTGATCTACTTCAGTGCTGCGATTTTTTCCGGCATATATTCCAGGCTGTAAAAAGGAATGCGATATGAACAATATATAAAAAACATTCCGACAGGTACGGTGGAGACATCCCATAGTCCAGGACATAAGGGCGATGAGACTATTTGCAGGAGTGCTGATTCGCAACTCCTGCTCTTTTGCAATTACGGAAACGTTGAGATTGATCTCACCGTTTATACTAAAAAAAATAGTTTGGGTGAAACATTACTTCAGTGCTGCAATCTCTTTCCGGAATGCAACCCAGTAGAATACACCGACGAAGAGAAGACCCCCGACGATATTTCCAAGAGTGACCGGTATGAGGTTTGCAGTCCACATGGTAACCCAGTTGACACTGGCAACGATCTTGGTCGGATCAGTGACGAATCCCTGCGTGAAGATACCAGCGGGGATAAAGTACATGTTGGCGACACAGTGTTCGAATCCGCTGGAAACGAAGGCCATGATCGGGAACCAGATACCAAAGAACTTGCCTACTGCATCATCTGCACAGATACCGAGCAGGATAGCGAGGTTGACAAGCCAGTTGCAGGCAATACCCTTCAGGAACGCAGAATAGAATCCCATCAGGCCGACATACCCGGTCTTTGCGCCGGCTATGGCAATCGCCCGCGAGCCGAATGCACTCACGGTTCCTACGCCAGCTGCGTCGAATGAGACAAACGGACCGTATGCCATGATGTAGGCAAATACGACGGATCCAATCAGGTTGCCGATATACACGAAGATCCACAGATTGGCGACCTGCGCCCAGCTGACCTTGTGGATGAACGCTGCCATCGGGGCGAGCATTGCGTCACCAGTGAAGAGCTCAGCACCCGTAAGGACGGTGATGATAAGCCCAACCGGGAAGACCGCTCCCAGAATTAACTGGGAGAAACCTGCACTTGCGGTTCCATACCGCAGGGCAGCATCGGTTGCCATAATACCTGTTGAACAGACCGTTGCAAGAGCCGCACCCATGGCGATATATGCTCCAGACATGAATCCACGGAGGACCATGTTCCAAGCGGGCAGGCCGACTTTGTACTTACCGGCATCTCCTGCTTTTGCAGTAATTGCTACCGGTGGATGAAACACCATTTTTTACACACCTCAGAATCAATCACCTATACGAACAGATTTTTACTTGGATCTGTATAGGTCGATCAGATTCTCTTGTATGTTGTTATTAATAATTTTCGAATTGTTCGCCGGGTGGGACGAATTTTAGGGTGAATTACTGACGTTTGGGGTATCTGTCGTGAACCCGGCGCCATTAACATCCTATTATGTTCAGATATTTTAGTTAACGACGTGAAATCAGCATGCGAGCGGGAAGACACGGCTATGAAAAATATCCACCCGGAACAGATCGTTTTTCCTGACGCGCAGGGAAAGAAGAACTCCCGTCTTCCGGCGAACGAAAGGGACTATCCAGATCAGGAAAATCCTTTGCCGGCACCAGATCCTGGAAAACAGAAAGTGTGTCAATTCCACAATCTTCAAGCGTGAAAAAAGGAATAGTATCGTACTGATTTTCCGGACCGTCCTATGAAGTCTTCAGCGATAACCGGGGATATATTTGCCAACCATGACTGCAAGGGTCATAAGGAGTGTCATGACCGGCTGGTCTCCATTCTTTCCCACCTCCCGGAAAACCTGAAGATTCATACACCCACACCCGCTTCGTTCGAAGACCTCCAGCGCGTCCATGTCCCGGGGTATCTCACGTGGCTTGAGCGACAGTGCGTGAAACACATGGACTTCTGCATGCTCGACGAGTATGTTTATACTGGCGGGTATCTGGAGAATAACCAGATTGTACAGGGTTTCCTTGATCCAAATACCTACATCAATCCCTGTTCCTATGAAGTGGCAACCTATGCCGCAGGGTCGGCTATAGAGGCAGTAAACCACTCTATTGATGGCGAATGCTGTTTTGCCCTGGCAAGGCCGCCGGGTCATCACGCCGAAGCAGACCGCGCCATGGGCTTCTGTCTCCTGAACAATGCCGCTGTTGCAGCAGCGCACGCCCTGACGAATGTCGATCGCGTTGCCATCATTGACTGGGACACCCACCACGGTAACGGTACGCAGAGTATCTTTTACCCCAGCAACCGGGTACTCTACTGCTCGACGCACGAGAAAGATGCATTCCCCCACACCGGATTGATCGATGAGACCGGGTCACATGACGGAAAAGGTTACACGATAAACGCCCCGCTTCCTCATAACTCGGGCATTGCCGATTATTACCCGGTTTTTACCGAGATTTTCCTGCCGGCCCTTGAACGGTTCAAACCGGATCTGGTCATCGTCTCCGCAGGGCAGGACATGCTTTCAGATGACCCGGTCGGGAGCATGCAGCTGATTCCTGCGGATGTCTGTCTGCTGACAGCACTCGTCCGGGATGCCCCGTGGAACTCTCTCGCATTCGTCCTTGAAGGGGGATACGGGCCCTCTCAGCCGGAGGCCATACGCGGGATATTCGACACGCTGGGTAAATCCACACCGGCAAATGTCCCTCAGGGTACCCCCAGTAAAACAACAATGGAAACCATACGAATAATGAAAAAACTGCACCGGCTTTCTTGATCATCGCAGCTCGTATCCGATTTATTGGAATCTTAACAGCAGTAAAAAACTCCGGGACTGAAACCGTTAAAAAGAATAACCGCACGTGACTATTCTTCAGTATGGACCGGAAGATTCAGATCCTGCTGGTGTCAGGAATAATCATTACGCTGATCGTTTTTCTCATCAATGTCTATGCAGCAGGCGTTGTCTTCATCCTCTTCGCTGCGTTGGTCATGTCACTTTTCATCATGCAGGACAGCACGACCCTGTCGGATGTTGTTGCGGAACTCAAAGAGGATGCGAAAGGGATCATGATCAGGAATAACGGTAATGCCGATGCTGTCAAGATACATGTTGCGCTTGTCCCGGCAAATATTGAGTTCAATATTGCAGTCCTTGCACCGGACCAGATCAACGAATACCCGCTGGAAAAAATGATCACTGAGGTCAGGGCGGTTATAACCTTTGAGAACGTGATGGGGGATAAATTTTCCCGTACATATAACCTGTCTGCCTGCGGCAACCAGTACGATCCCTTAAAACCCATGATCCCCCTCTTCAAGTGGAAATAACCGGGGATTCAAAAAAGGTTCCTGGGTTCATAAACACTTATTCCCCTATTTTCCAACGATTATAAACCGGCCTTCCGGCACATCGGCTGGACGTCAGCACCTTCGAGATTTCCTGTTGCCCAGGTATACCGTTCGCGGATATCAGGGGGAAGCGCACTTTCCGGGATTGGCTTAAACCCAAACTGGCCGTAGAACCCGGTAAGATGCCGGACCGCATACATGTACAGATCGTCATTGTGGCAGGCCTCCACAAGCGCATCCATTACCCTACGGGAATATCCCTTTTTCCGGAAGTTTTCCGGTGTAAACACTCCATCCACTTCGAGTCCGTCACGGTGGCGCCTGCATCGGGCAAGGGAGACAATGACCCCTGATGAAAATGCTGCAAAGATCCGGTCAGTTTTGGGATCTCCCGTTGTGTTGTGATAATCAAGCCAGACGTTATCAGCGAGGGAGAATTCAGAAACCCTAAGTTCGCGGATACCGGACACGGCATCTCCCGATGAGCCGGGGGTGGTGACTATGAGAGGCGGGGTCTTCGGAGCCGGATTATTACCATTCACTGCTCCATCCCCTCCACACGATATCCTTCTGAAGGGACGACCAGTTCAAACCGGGCTGATTCACGGTACACGCCGGTCTCACGGAGGGTCATACCAGTCAGGGAAACAATCTCATAAGCAAGGAAGAGTCCCCTGCCATAACGGTCTTCCTGCTGGACAAAAAGGGAATTTTTATCATGATCCGGGATACCGACTCCGTCATCCTCAATGATAATGGCACAGCCGTTCTCCCGGATCTGGTAGGTGATGACTATCTTTGTCGCACCCGTTGCCTCTTTCAGGGAGTTGTGCAGGAGGTGGTAAAAAACCGTGGGAAGGTGAGGATCCGAGAAGATTTCGAGCCGTTCCGTCCATGCATGGAATACCACCCTTCCGAATTCAAGGCGCCCGGCAGCGGTCATGATAGCATCCTGCACGGGAATCCACGTCGGGGGTGTGGCACCGATATCCCGAAACTCGCGGGAGATATCGATCTGACGCGTGATGCCATTCGCCGATTCCTTGAGATCAGCAATAAACGAGATAATCTCCGGGTCGCGGAATTTCATGACCCCGAACCGGAGCTGCCCGTACAGCACGGCAAGTTTCCGGGACATATCGTAGCGGAGGATCCCGGCAAGGGTGTTGAGCCGGTTGCTGGTCTTCTCGAGCGCTGATTCGATCATCACCTGATCGGTAATATCCCGGACCGATTCAATGGCACCGGTGATGTTCCCTTCCGCATCCACGAGTGCCGTTGCAGAAAACCTGATATGCATGCTCCGGTCCCCATGAAAATGGGGAAGGAAGACCTCTGACACGAGTTTTCCTGCTTCTTTTCTGACCTGCGGATATTTCTCTTCAATCTGCTGCTCGTTATTGATAATCAGGCCTGCCAGCATCGGCCTTCGTTCGCCGTAGAATGCAAGTGCGTATTCATAATTTCCGCGGTTGAGCATGACGGTCTTTGACATACCGGTCATAGTTTCGACAGCCCGGTTCCATGCAATGATCCTGCCTTCCCGGTCGATGGCGAACGTAGCATCAGGAAGGAACTCGATGATATCATGGAGCTGCTGCTCGGATTCTGCCAAGTTCCATGACAGGAGTGCAACTACACTACCCACAAGAACGATGATCGCCCCACGTGCGATCGTGGCGATGCCAATCATGATATCTTGGGGAGTGATCATGAACACCGTGATGCCGTAGAGCACCGCTATCCCCACGGAGAAGATAAGACCCCGGCGGGGATACCAGTAGGAGGCGAGGATAACGGGGAAATAAAGCAGGTGTGAGAGCACCGCAGTGAGGCCGAACAGGATCCCAAACAGGTTTACTGCAAGGGTTACTGCGGTCAGGCCGACAAGAAGCAGGATGCGGTTGCGCTGCACGGGATGCTGGAGAACCAAAGGATTGGGGAGCGGCATGGAACGGGAAAACCTGTACACTCCCGTTCGATCTGAACGTGCAAAAAGATTCCCCACCGGTCAGACCGGGGATCAGGAAACTGGAGCATCCCACCGGGTATAGCGGCCCGGACAGGATCCTCAGGATTTTTGTGCAGATCCCCGTATTGTGCCGGCTGGACAGTGAATTTCGAAACGGGCTCCGGTGCCCGGTGTCCCGGTCTCGCGGATGGTGATGAAGGTTATCGCAAGAACTTCCCGCGCAAGGAAGAGGCCCAGGCCGGTATTCAGTCCGTACTCGTAGCTGAAAATCTTATCCTTGCTGCCAGCGGGTATGCCAACGCCATTGTCTTCACAGACAATGATCGTGTCACCGTCAACGGAGTTCAGGCTGAAACGGATGGCAGTTATCTTATCGCCGTATTTTACTGCATTCTCGATCATGTTGGAGAAGACTTTGCCGATCAGCGGATCTGCATAAATTTCTGTCCCGGGGGAGACCTCGTTGGAAAACGCCAGTCCTGAAGGAAGGATCTCTTTTGCCGCAGCCTGCACAAGGGTATGGATCTCCTGCCACTGGGGAGCTTTAACTCCAACTTTCTGGTAATCCGCTGTAAATTTTATCGAGTTAAGTGTGCGGGTGGTGATGGCAATCGCGCTCGTTACCTGCTCCCATGCTTTTTCCGGTTCCACTGACCGCAGGGACAGGGAATATTCAAGGATTTCATGCTGAGTCGTGAGCTGATTGATAATATCGTGGCGGGTGATGCTCGCCATCAGGTTAAGCCGTTTGTTGGCCTCATCAAGGGCTTTTTCCACCCTCCGCCGTTCCGTGTTCTCCAACGCAAGGCTGGAGTTGGACTGTTTGAGATCAGAGACTGCCTGCTGGAGCTGCTCGTTTACCGCATTGATCTGCTCCCGAGCTTCCTCAAGTTCGGTATTCTTCCGGATCGCCATCTCGTACGTTGAGAGCAGGATCCGGAGGATCCGTAGCCTTCCGGCAGTAATGCGATAGATCGTACCAGCTACCGTGAGATCCAGGGGCGGTGAGACCTTCTCGGGATCCGGCTCGTCCAGCGCTTCAAGGATCCCTGTGACCCGGGTGCTGATATAGCACGGATCATAGGGCTTGATGATAAAATCGTCTGCCCCCGAAGCAAGACCGCGGATCACATCAGCCGGATCAAAGAGCTGTGAAACAAGGATCACGGGAATTGTCGCAACCCGGGGATCCTGTTTGATCCGACGACAGAGTTCATATCCGTCCATCTCCGGCATGACAATATCCGAGAGAATGAGATTGGGCCGGTCTGTGGCGATCTGTTCCAGCGCTTCCATACCATTGTCGGTCAGCATGACCCGGTATCCTTCGGTCTCCAGGATATGCCGGAGGTATTCAGCCTGCGTCCGACTGTCCTCAACGATCAGGATCTTTACCAGTTTCTTGGGTGTTTTTTCCATTATGTATCACCAGGATTTCCGGGTCCAGGCCGGTGCCGCATCCTTATCAGGTCACGGATAACCGCGAGCAGATGGTTCTTTTCAAAGGTACTCTTGACAATATAGGCATCTGCGCCAACCGCAATCCCGTGTCTCTGGTCTTCTGCAGAATCTAGGGACGTGACCAGCACTACCGGAAGATGGGAGAGTCGGTTATCAGCACGGATCTTCTCGGTCAGTACGAAGCCGTTCATGCGGGGCATATCAACATCTGACACGACCATATCCGGTTCATTTTCCTTAAGCATTGCGAATGCCTGAAGGCCATCGATCGCTGTCGATACCTGGTACCCGTCCCGTTCCAGTAGTATCTGCAGGAACGCGCGCGAGGTAACAGAGTCTTCCACAACCAGGATCCGACATGCTGCTTTTTCTGCGTAAGTAATGGGGATAGAAGGCCCGCAAGGCCGGAGAGATTCCTGGATCAGTTCCGGAGGATCGAGAACCAGGGCAAGCGTCCCATCACCCAGGACTGCCGCGCCGGCGATACGTTTTACCCGACGGAGCTGGCCCCCGAGAGGACGGACAACAATCTCCTGAACGCGGATCACCTCATCCACACGACAGGCCACCTGTCCTGCTCCGTACGCGATGATCACAAGTGAGATCTGCTTCTCCGTTTCAAGGATGGATCGCGGGTGGGGTATACCGAGAAGATCGGAGAGCTGGAGTACCCCAATCATCTCATTATCAAACCGGATAGACGGGCGGCCATCGGTATATACAATTGCATCCCGCCTCATGCGAAGCACCTGTCGCACCTGCTGCATGGGAAGGACATACACCTGGCTACCCGAACGAACAACAACCCCACGGAACGTTACCAGGCGGGCCGGGACGCGCATGGTTATACTTGTACCCTTCCCGACATCAGAGGAGATCGTAACGTAGCCCCCCAGACGTGTGACGCTGTCCTCAACAATGGCAAGGCCAAGACCCCGACCGGAGATCTCGGTAATAATCGGGCTGGTGGACAGACCTGACCGGAAGATCAGCCATATTGCCTCGGCATCCGTAAGGAGACTCTCCTCGCGGGCTGTGATCACGCCTGCCCGTACGGCTGCCTGCCGGATAATCCTGCCATCAATCCCATTCCCGTCATCAGATACCTCAATACCCACCTTCCCCCCGGAAAGTGTAAAAACCTTTATTTTCACATGGCCGCAGGGAATTTTATTTCGGGAAACCCGGATATCCGGATATTCGACACCGTGATCGATACTGTTGTAGATAAGGTGCATCAGAGGATCCTTGAGTGCATCCAGGATACGCCGGTCAACCTCTATCTCGTCCCCTTCCATTATCAGTTCCACCTGCTTACCGGTGTTTCGCGAGTATTCCCTTACAAGCCCGGGAAAGGGAGCAAGGATGCTGGAAACCGGTTGCAGGACCGCATCATGGATCAGGTCAGATATTTCGGAGGTACTGGCTTCCAGTGCGGACCGGTCGCGTTCTGTTGAACGGATATGTTCAGCCAGATCATGGCGGAGAAAATTGCCAAACTCGCGGTCATAATCGAAAAATTCCACCAGTCGCTGAAGCGGGAGAACAACGTCTTCGGGCAAGTCTGTCTTGGCAGATCCGAACGCTTTCTCGCGGATACTATGGACATCTGAAGAGATCTGGGCCTGGTTCCACCGCCAGAGGGTGAAACGGGTCATCATCTCTTCCAGTTCGCGCAGGCGGTGCGTAATAAAAAGGCGGGTGGTGAGGAGGTCATCCGATCCTGCGATCAAGCGGTCGAGTTTATGCGATGCTATCCGCACCGTTCCCCCATCGTGAACCGGCATACCTACAATCCCGGCTGCCTGAACGACCGGTGGTTCTGAAGGAGAATTTGAGGTTCGGGCAGCAAAGGCCCCGACACGAACACCTCCCGACTCTGGATCTTTCACCGCAAAAGGGGGTAAGGGGTTGGAACTGAAGGATTGTACCGGCAGGGAACTATCTGTCGTACCATAACTAACCCCCATATCTTTTTTTGCAATGATACGAATGCCGGCAACAATATCCGAAGGAGAAACATCCGGCCGTTCTCCGTTCAGGATAGCATGGATCACTTTTACAGCCTTGTGAAAGATATCATAGGCATCTGCATCCGGGATATAGGTCCCATTTTTCATCCGGGAGAAGACATTCTCCAGATTCTGGCAGATGGACTCGATCTCTTTCTGGCTGACTGCACGAGATGCCCCTTTCAGGCTGTGGGTGGTACGGTAGATCCGCTCCACAAGAGCGGGATCTGCCCCAGCGCCGGACTTTTCCAGCACCAGGAGAATGTCCACCATTCCGCTGAGATGCTCTTCTGCCTCATCGCAGAACGTGGCGAGCAGCTTTTTTGTAAATTCAGCATCCATTCCGTTCATGGAAGACGAACGTTAGACATGATACTGGACCGTGAGCTTCTTTAACCGGAGGCCCAGTTCATGCAGATCTTCTGCGGTCTTCTCTACTTTCCGGGTAATCTCAAGGTTCTTCTGGGCCGCATCCCGGATCTTCTCCATGGCAAGCGAGATCTGGTCCACGCCTGTTGCCTGGTCATGGATTGACGACGCAATCTCGATCGCCTGGCGCGAGGACTCGGCCGTTGACCGTGTGAGCACTTCGATCGCTTTCTGGGCATCGCTGGTGAGCCGTACCGCGTCAGCCACTGATTTTGTCCCCCGCTCTGTTGAGACCACAGTCGACGAAACGCCCCGCTGGATATCCGTCAGGATTGTACGGATATTTGCAGTCGCCGCTTTGGATTGCTCTGCAAGGTTGTGGATCTCGTGGGCGACAACGGCAAAGCCTTTACCAAACTCACCGGCTTTAGCCGCTTCAATAGATGCGTTAACCGCAAGCAGATTGGACTGTTCGGAGATATCGGTGACCGTTGCGATGATCTCCCCGATAGCCTGGCTCTGCTCAGAGAGCTTGATAACGTTCATCCCGATCATGTCCATCTGCCGCTGAATATGGTTCATACCATCAAGGATTTCCTGTACCGATTTCTGGCCGTCCCCGGACACATTCAGCGCATTCATCGCTTTTTCAGAGACTTCCTTGGTCTTCTGGTTCATCAGGTCAGTCTTTGTCCGCACGCTCTCCACCGTGTCGGAGGTTTCGTTGACGATTGCTGCGGTCTGGGAACTGGCGGAAGACAACTGGGTAGTAACTGCCAGGATCTCACTTGAGGCCGAGGAGAGAACCGAGATGCCTTCGTACAGTTCTTCGTTGATCAGTTTCATAAGGCGCTGGAGTTCGATACCAATGGTATTCAGGGCATCACGGTAGGCTACAAACTCACCGGCAACAGGGATCCGCTCATCGAACCGTGCCGTAAGATCACCGGAAGCGTAGAACCGTGCAAGGCGCATTGCCTCGTTCACCGGTTCGGTGATCGTCTCAAGGGTCTTGTTGAAACCGGCAATGATCATCCGGTACCCGCCGCGGAATGCCTTCTCGTCACCCCGCACGGAGAGATCGCCCGCACGCGCCGCATCGGTGAGTTTGATAGTCTCCTTATGCAGGTGATCAAGGGAATCGACCATCATCTGGAGGGCGGGACGAATCTCGTCACGATCGTCAAAAGGTGCCGAGAAACGCTCAATATATTCACCGTTTGCAATCTTCTTGATATCCCCAACCACATTGGTCTGGAGATCATCGGCAAACTCATCCATGGTCGCGGACATGGTCCCGATCTCATCCTTCCGTTTGAGGTTCAACCGGGCGGACAGGTGTCCGTTCTTGAGTTCCTTGATCATGATGACAACCTGTTGCAGGGGCTCCGATATGGACCGGCCGAAGAGGACTGCAACCGCGGCACCGCCAGCCATGGAAGCGATGACAAGGGCAAGGATCGTGTTTCGTATGGTATCTATAGGGCCGCTGAAATCTGTCAGCTCTGCCCGGGATACAATGTACCAATCAAGCGGTTCATAGTACGTGTAGGCATCGAGAATCCGGGTTCCGTTCACTTCATGGGGGATAGACCCTTCTTTGTTTTTGAACATCTCCTGAATATAATCCCGGTCTGCCCAGTTCTGGCCTTCAGAAGTCGGGTGGACAAGCACAGCTCCGGAACTGTCTATCACGTACATGTACCCGTGGTTACCCACGACCGTTTCACGGATACTTTTCTTGACAACATCAAGGGTCTGTCCTTCTTCAGTGCCGACAAAAAGGACCCCGATGACCTTGCCACTGGGATCACGGATCGGTTCATAGGCAGTAACATAATTCTTGCCGAAGAGATCGCGCCATCCGTAATAGGTCTCGTTTTTCTCAACAGCCACTTCGTATACATTATCGGTCAGATGGGTGCCTACTGCCCGCTTGCCTTCAGTGTCCAGAACATTGGTGGAGATGCGGGCGGCATAACTATCATTGTATACCTGGAAGACCGTTGCTGCACCACCCACCATCGACTGGACTTTGTCAACGATCTCGAAATTCTCATTTACGACATATTTTTCGCCATTTCTATCGACGAGCGTCATTTTACCATCAATGATCTGGGGTGTACCTTTCGCATAGAAGTTCTGTTTGGCGACGTTGAGATCGCTATTGACCTTGTTCCGCGTGAGCTTGTACACATCATTGGTCCAGCCTTTCATATCCTGGACCTGTGTCTCAAGCAGTGTCTGGATCTGGTCATTGATCACACCGCTCGAGCTGGAATAGGCCACAATCCCGAGCAGGATCGTCGGAATGATTGCCAGCATCAGACAGATAACCAGGATCTTGGTCCCTACTTTCATATTGGAGAAAAACTCAAGCATACCCTGCCCCCGAAGATATCACGGATGAACCTGTATTCATGAATAGACTGATCGCATATTTCATAAACGTAGTGATTCTTTTCCGGACCGGTCCGTAGGTCCCCATTTCTCTAGTCTACCCGGCAGAATGGAAAAGAGGTTGTCCTGTTCTTTATGTATCCTCAATTATCATCTTGGGATCAGCAAACATGGCCACCGTATCAAGGACAATCAGCGATCCCTCTGCGACACCCCGGACATAATTGCTTTTTACCGGGATGGCATCGGTGTATTCCGGGGAGATCCGGTCCAGTTCGACCATGCCGATACCGGTAATATGGTCTGCGAGGATACCAAACGAGAACTTGTTATCAGATAGTACGATGACACGGTTCAGATCGGTCAGGCCTTTCTCTGGGATGGAGAGCAGAACCCGGAGATCCACAAGCGAGATGATCTCTCCCCGTACCATGCAGATGCCTGAAATATAATCGGGTGTCCCGGGAACGGGGGTGATCTTACCGGTCAGGACAACCTCCCGGATATGCTGCATGTCAATTGCATATTCCCGGTATGCGAGCCGGAACCTGAGAACTTCCGTTACTGCGCTTTCCTGGGATCCCTCTTCAGGCCGTGCAATTTTTTTTGCCCGTTCTCTGAGAAGGGAGGCGGCCTGTGCTGTATCCACACCGATGCTGTCATATGAGTATCCACCAGAAGCGTCGGATACAATTTCCGGAATTTCCAGTGATCGTGGATAACCAGGCCGGTACAGAGTCTTTCCCCCAGTGGCAATCAACTGGGTGAGATCATAAATTACCTGAAGGCCTTCCGAGGTCTGCCACACACCGGGAATTTCCGGTTGAATCGGTCCGAGTGTATCTGCAGAATCCGAAAAGAGGGGGATATCCTGTACGCCAGAGGTAGTATCAACCCAGAGAGCAACATCTCCACGCCCGGAACTGGCAATGATCAACATATCGGTCAACCTGGGTTGTGATGCAGCAAGACCTAACAGCGATCGCATCGAGATAACCGTGATCTCTTTTCCATGTAGGTTGATCGTGCCGGCTTCCCAAGGGAGGGCCCCGGGTTTTTCAGCCGGCATAACCATCCGGATCACGCGGGATGTATCTGCCAGAGGGATTGCACCGTGGACATCATCAACAGAGAAGAAGAGTAACTGGGCCATGGGGAATCACCGGTGATCTTGCATTAGTGTTGCTGTAATAAAAATAGTAAGGAACTACCGGCATTACTGTAATGAACATCCGGAACCGGTTAAAACCCGTTGATTTCAAGCGTATCCAGATTATACTCTGCATACCGGACTGGTTAAATAACAACATATGTTTATCTCAGTTTTTTCCTTTTCCAGCCGGGTTTCCCGGGCATTCAAGAGGATTGGCATCAAAAGGGCAAAACCGCTCTCTGCCACAGGTTTCCCATCCACAGACAGGGCAGCGCCGGAGGCTGCGTTCCCTTCTGAGGAACGGAAGTATCGGGATGAACAGGAAGAGACAGAAGAACGGTGACCCGAGATACCACATCAGCGCAGTGGCCGCAAGGGATCCAGCCAGCAGGAGGAGACTTGTTTTCCATACATTCATCGGTGCGTTCATTTCTGGTGATTCCGGGCTTATCGGGAAAATTCCCGATCGCGGATCGCAATTTCCCTTACTGCAAACGCCGGCAGAGCATCGGCCGCAGGACCGAGTTCGGTAGTCAGGTCATATCCCCCTAACTCCCGGGCAAAGATAGGGGCTCCGATGCCAGCTACGATAACATCCTCTGCATGACAGGAATCCGCACAGTTCCGTACTGCATCGCAGATCAGGGTATGCTGCTGCTGTCGGAATTGTTGTGCAATCGATAGGGCCCCGGTCTCTCCAATCTCATCGAGATCGGCACAGACCACCCGGGCGAGCCGCCGCAGGGATGCATCCCGTGTCTTCTCCTTGTGATCCGGGGTATCGCAGGTATACTGTTCCGGAGCGATCTCCCTCAGCACGAGGTATGCATCGGCACTTGTGGCAAAATATTCTGTGCTCACCGGAGTCTGCACGCCATCAAGGTTCACTGACTGGAGGATTGTTGCGATGTTGGTGCGCAACATTCCTGTATAGAGCAGGTAACCTTTCCGGAGCCGGGCAAGGTCGGTCATGCCCAATAGTTCATGAAACCGCCCAAGGGGGATGATATCCGCGGTTGTGCTGCCGATGTCCAGCAGGACTGATCGGGGATACTTCTCCCGAAGGATATCTGCCGAGGCAAGCCAGTTGGCAGCAGCCAGCTGCGGCACAGCAGTAGTATGGAACACTCCATCCATCCCATAGAATCGGGCTTTGGGAAACGCCCTGCGGACTGCATCCACGATAAAGGAGATGCCCTGCAGTTTGTTCTCAAAACAGTCAGCGAGTTCCCCGCTCATGACAACCGCTGCCATTTCATCCATGCCGGTTATGTGCTGCTCAAGCAGGGACGTGATCGGTGCTTTCTCCCAGAGCGGACAGTAATGGATGTGGACCCCGTTCCTGTCCACCACCTTCAGGTTGGCCCCGCCAACATCAATGCCGATCATGTGCGGGTAACCTTCCCATAAGTATCGAACCTGGCATGTCCTGTAAGGTGAACGGTTGCCGGGCCGTCACCTTTGGATGCCGCGACAAGCAGCTCCGCGATCTCCTCCTGCATACATGCGGCAATACCCACCAGACTTGTCGTAATCCTCGGGTTCACATCCACCACGTACACTTTGTCGGCAACAACCACATCAACACCGCAATATCCCTGGCAGCCGAGTACTTCAACCGCTTTTTTCGCCGTCGCTACAATCTCGTCCTCACGGGCCGGATGAACCGGGGTCTCGCCGCCAAGATACCGAAACGCACCGTCAGACCCGATTACAATCTCCTGCCGGTTCACTGCAAGGAAAACCGGGGGTTTCCCGGAGTAATAGGCGCATGCATCCCCAATCACCCGGTTCGGGATGAGGCTCACCGAGTAATTCTCTCCTTCAACATACTGCTGCGCAAACTCGCCCCCACGCGGCATCTCCTCTGATAGCCGGACTTCCTGCGTACCGCAGCCCTTCACGGGCTTGATCACCCGCTTCCCGGCGCCGGCATCGTCAGGAACCGGCACGCCATGTTCCCGGAGGACCCTGCCGCTCTGCACCTTGTTCGCGCAGAGCGCAATGGTCATGAACCCGCAGCCCAGGTTGTGCGTAGCTTGCTCTACAAGGAACGTGTACTTTGAAAGTAAGTGGTCCGGCGCTATCACAAGCCCCATATCGCATTCCGGGGCAAGACGCGCGATCTCCTCACCAAAATCGCCGGGACCGGGCAACACGATTTCGTCTCCACAACGTTCGAAACTGTCCCTGAGTACGGCAAGCATTGCAGCCCCTTCGTGAGCAAGGGCAGGGTCATGCGTAACAGTATATTCAGCGAGGAGAACTTTCATCCCTCTTCTTTTAGCGCTGCAATAAAATTACCCTATCCGATCGGTTGGGTATTTGTGCAATGCCGGAGAGAGAACAATACACATGAAGCCATCGATCCTGCTGACCAATGACGACGGCGTGAGTTCCATCGGGCTCTGGGCCGCATACGAAGCACTCACACCCATCGCGGATGTAACCGTGGTGGCACCTGCAACCCAGCAGAGTGCTGTCGGCAGGTCCATCTCGATCTTCGAGCCGTTACGGGCAAACAAGGTGATCATCAACGGCGAACAGGCATGGTCGGTTGCCGGCAAGCCTACGGATTCCGTAATCATCGGGCTCTATGCCCTGAAACTTAACCCGACTCTTGTAGTGAGCGGGATCAATATCGGAGAGAACCTCTCGTTTGAATCCATCATGACTTCGGGAACTGTTGGTGCCGCGCTCGAGGCATCCAACCAGGGAACGAATGCGATCGCGTTCTCGCTCCAGGTTGAGGACCAGGGGGACAAGTTCGACGACCCCCGCACGTATGGCCAGAGCTTTGGCGAGGCAAAGAAGATTGTGCGCGATGTGGTCTCCCGCGTGCTGGCCAAAGGATTCTGCACCGGTGCGGACGTGATCAATATCAACATCCCCTCGGAAGTGAAAGGGGGATACGAAGTGACACGGCTTGCCCGGAAACTCTTCCATACGGGAGTTGAAAAACGGCTCGACCCGAGGGGACGACCGTATTTCTGGATCAACGGGCCGCTCATCGAGGATGCTGAAGAGGGAACCGATGTCCATGCGGTCCGTAAGGGGAACATATCGGTCACCCCGATTACCCTTGACTGCACAGCGCATCATGCGCACGCGGCGATCGAAAAGATCTTTCTTCCCTGATCCTGCCAGTATTTCCCACCAAATCACCAGTTTTAACTATTTCCGCACCGATACGTATCACTGACATGGATGAGAAGGCACGCGCACTTACGGCGGCAAAATCTGCGGCCGGGTTCCACGCAGCGGACATGGTGGAAGATGACATGGTGATCGGGCTAGGCACCGGATCCACGGTGTTTTACATGATCGAGCGGCTTTCCGGCCGGATCCGGGACGGGCTTAAAGTATCGGGCATACCAACCTCCTATCAGACGGCCATGCGGGCACGCGAATACGGCATCCCGCTTACCACACTTGATGATTATCCGGTCGTTGATCTGGCAATTGACGGGGCAGATGAAGTCGATCCCTTCCTGAACCTTATCAAAGGTCGGGGCGCAGCTATGACCCGGGAAAAATGCGTTGCCGCCGCAGCATTCCGGTTTATCGTTGTTGTCGATGAACAAAAGATTGTCCCCCAGCTCAGTGCGCCGGTCCCGGTTGAGATCCTTCCGTTTGCGCTCACACCGGCCCTGGCACAGCTTCGAGGGCTGGGTTGCCGCCCGGTCGTCCGCGAGGGGATAAAGAAGGATGGCCCGGTTATTACCGATAACGGAAACTTCATTGTTGATTGTAGTTTTGCGGAGATCGCCAAACCTCTTGAAGTTGAGGATGCAATAGACCGGATACCCGGTATTGTGGAGAGCGGGTTATTCTGCGAGTTTGCAGACAAGACCACGGTCATCGTGGGCCATGAAAAAAAGTGCAGGATAATTAATTCAACGGATATAGTTCCGTAATTTCTGAACAAGGGCCAGCTGGTTGTTGGCCTCCTTCTTCTTCTCTTTCTCGATGCTGTCCATGATCTCATGGATCGGTTTGGCCAACTCGTAGATCTTTACCGGGCGACCTTTGCTCTCGGCCTTGCTCTCCCTGCTCGAGATCCAGTTCTGTTCCATCAGATACCTCATGGCAATGCTGACTTCAGGCTGGCGGAGATCGGTACCGCGCTCAATGGCACGGGACGTTGCTTCCGGTGTATTTGCAAGAAATACCAGAACCTTTGCTACATTGCGTTTCGTTCCAATCTCGATGAGAAGGTTGGCAAACTCCTCTTCCTTCTCGGTAAAATACATTACGTTTTCTGTTCTCATGCATCACATCCATCTATTATTTCTTATTGTACAGTCTATAATTATCTAATGATAGATATATAGGCTCTGTTATCGGCATGCAATGAACGAGAACTATATATGTATAATTGAAAACTTGCATGAAAAAATAAAAATATAAATTAGAGAAGACCAAGGCTTTTCAAATCAGAGACGATCTTGACAACGGCTTTTTTGGCATCTTCCGTTACTTTGCCACCAGTGATGATCAGTTTGCCTGACCCAAAGAGCAGGACCACAACTTTCGGGTTATCAAGGCGGTACACCAGACCCGGGAACTGTTCCGGTTCATATTCAATCCGGTCAAGGTTAAAGCCGACCGCAATTTTATTGAGGTTGATGGGCGTGGCAAGATCGGCAGAAGTAACAATGTTCTGGACTTTGTATTCCAGTTTCTTGGGGATATCAATATCGAGTTTCCGAAGAATATTGCCAAGGATATTGAGTCCCTTGGTCAGGCTGTCGAGACTCTTTGCGCCGGTAAGAACAACTTTTCCCGATCCAAAGACAAGCGCCGCAATCTTCGGGTCCTGCATCCTGAGGACAACGCCAGGGAACCGCTTCTTGTTATATTCGGCATCCTTGATTTGGGATGCGAGAGCGGGAAGATCCAGATAATCGGTTACCTTGGCAGAGGCAACGATATTTTCGATCTTGAGGGAGTCTTCTGGTCTGACCTTCATATTTATAAATGATATAAAACAGTATTTAAAAAGTTGGGTTCATATCCCAGCTACGTTATTCTTCATCCAGGGTGGATGTGTCCCCCAGGTCCGTGCCCATTTCCTTGGCCTTGAGCACACGCCGCATGATCTTGCCGCTGCGGGTCTTGGGCAGCGTGGTAACAAATTCGATCTCTGATGGCATGGCAATGGGACCCAGCGTGATACGCACGTGGTAGAGCAGCTCATTTTTCAAACGGTCCGTTGAGACAATCCCCTGGCGGAGGATCACGAATGCCTTGATGGTATTACCCTTGACGGGATCCGGTTTGCCGATGACCGCCGATTCTGCAACAGCCTTGTGGGAGACCAGCGCGCTCTCAACTTCGGCAGTACCAATGTTGTGCCCGGCCACAACAATGAGATCGTCAGACCTGCCAAGCACCATGATATAGCCGTCTTTGTTCCTGACTGCAAGGTCCCCGACTGCATAGCATCCCGGGATAGTGTGCCAGTACTTGAGATACCGCTCATCATCATTGTAGACCGTGCGCAACATAGAAGGCCACGGTTCACGAACGGCGAGGAAACCCCCTACACCGGGAGGCAATGAATTGCCCTCCTTATCCACAACATCCACGACAACGCCGGGAATCGCTTTTCCCGTAAAGCCAGGCATCATCGGTTCGCCAATCATGGTGGTGACCATATGCATTCCGGTCTCTGTCTGCCACCAGGTATCCACGATCGGGCATTTGCTCTTGCCGATAACACGGTAGAACCATTCGAATGCCTCGGCATTGAGCGGTTCGCCGACCGACCCGAGAAGCCGCAGGGAACTGAGGTTGGACTTGTTAGGCCACTCTTCACCGAGTCTCATGAACATGCGGATTGCCGTGGGTGCGGTGTACAGGATCGTAACCCCGAACTCCTCGACCATGCGCCAGTATACCCCGGGATCCGGAAAATCCGGGGTGCTTTCCGTGACAACAAGGGTTGCACCGAGCGAGAGCGGGCCATAGACGACATAGGAATGACCGGTGATCCAGCCGGGATCGGCAGTACACCAGTACACGTCGTTGTCTTTGATATCGAGGACATACTTGGTGGTATAGTACGCACCAACCATGTACCCGCCACAGGTATGCACAATACCCTTGGGTTTGCCAGTCGATCCGCTCGTGTACAGAATAAAAAGCGGATCTTCTGCATCCATTATAGCGGGTTCGCATTCCGGCCGGACATCCTTGATCATGTCATAGAAATCCATCTCCATCTCGCTGTGGATCTCCACAGGCTGGCGAAGTTCCCGCCGGAGGACAACAACATGCTCGACCGTGGGTGCATCAATGATCGCTTCTTCAATAATATGTTTGAGAGGAATCGTCTTACCGCGACGGAACGTGGAATCCGCGGTGATGACGACTTTCGCGCCGGCACCGGTGATCCGGCTGTTGAGGGCAGCTGCACCGAACCCCCCGAAAACAACGCTGTGGATAGCGCCGATCCTGGCGCAGGCAAGCATCGAGATGATCTGTTCCGGGACCATGGGCATATAGATGCAGACCCGGTCACCTTTTACCACCCCAAGACGCTTCAGCCCGTTTGCAACTTTCAACACTTCACGGTATAACTGGCGGTACGTGTAAATCCGCTCGGTATCGTCCTCTCCGCGCCAGATGAGTGCCACCTTGTTCTTGCGGGAACTCATCACGTGACGGTCGAGACAGTTGTACGTGATATTGGTCTTACCTCCTATGAACCAGCGGGCATAGGGATATTTCCACTCTTTCACTTTTGTATAGGGTGTGAACCAGTGGAGTTCCTTGGCTGCTCGGTCCCAGAATCCGTCAGGATCCTTGAGGAATTCATCATACGCCTTCTGGTAATCGCCAAGCCAGCTGTTCTGCCGGCAGGAGTGATCGGGCGTGTAACACTTCTCGGAAAGTATGACATCAAAGTCTTCAGTCATGAAAAACCCCGATTTAACACTATTAATAATGCGTAATTCAAAATTAAAGTTGTCGCTCGCAATTGAAGGATCGGCGACCTGTTGAGGGTTATCTGCTTATTATAACTCCCATTTCTATTTAATGCGGCGCTTCTCATTGATTTTCCAGATCCGGGCATTTTAATGAGTTTTTCAGATGCATTTTTGCGCGCGGTGGTACCCGGGCAAAAAATCCACGCTCATCCAACACCATTTTTCCCATACCTTTAAAACAGCATCGTTACGATTCATTAACATTACTGTGAACGACGATACTGCGACGGGCACAAGACCGGGTCTCACTTCACCCGACCGCCCGGGTAGGTGGTTCCGGTTATAAAACATCATTTATAATTTCAAAAAATGTGGTGACACGTATGGAAAGAACCATGTTATCGGAATCTGAGGGATACGATCTCCTCAAGGGATATGGCGTACCGGTCCCATCCTACCGGATTGTAATGACCCCCCACGATGCTGCGGATGCCGCCGAGACCATCGGCTTCCCGGTCGTGATGAAGATCATCTCTCCGCAGATCGTTCACAAGAGCGATGCGGGCGGTGTCGTCGTCGGTGTCGGCAGTCGAGAAGCGGCCGTAGCAGCATTCGAGAAGATCATTACCGGTGCAAAGAAGTACAACAATGATGCGGAGATCACGGGCGTCATTGTCGAGCAGCAGGCAGAACCCGGGCTTGAACTGATCATCGGCGGAAAGACCGACCCGGCCTTTGGCAAAGTGATCACGTTCGGTATGGGCGGCACGCTCGTTGAACTGATGAAAGACATCACGCTCCGGATCATGCCGCTGGACGAGGGTACGATCCGCCAGATGATTCAGGAGATCGACGGTTACCCCCTCATCAAGGGATATCGCGGGATGAAACCCAAGGATGAGGAAGCACTGGTATCCACGCTGATGTCGGTCAACCGCTTCTTCCTTGAGAGCGAGAATGTTGCCGAGTTCGATATCAACCCGCTGCGGCTGTACGAGAACGGGGCGCTCGCGGTGGATGCACGGGTTATCGTCTCCGATAAACCCGTTCACGAGGTCAAGGAGGAACGACCCCCGGTACCGATGGAGTACTTCAACCCCCGCTCCATCGCAGTCGTCGGCGCGTCGCAGGACTCGAACAAGATGGGGTATGCGGTCATGCACAACCTCCTCCATTTCCCCGGCCAGCTCTACCCGGTGAACAACAAGCGCTCAGAGATCCAGGGGCTGAAAGCCTACCCGAGCATCTCGGCAATCCAGGCCCCGGTCGATCTTGCCGTGATCACGGTTCCGGCAATCCATGTTCCCCGGGTCATCGAGGAGTGCGGAACCAAGGGCGTGCCGATGGTGATCATCATCACAGCCGGCTTCAAGGAGATGGGAGAACACGGAAAAGCACTTGAGGACCGGATCGTCTCTATTGCCCGGAGCCACGGTGTGCGGATCATCGGGCCGAACTGTCTTGGCATGATCATTCCCCCACGGGGCATCGACACCACCTACGTCCACCAGTCTCCCAGGCCCGGCAACATCGCGTTCATCTCCCAGAGCGGCGCCATCATCAACACGGTCGTGGATATGAGCCTGGCAAAGAACATCGGCTTCTCTGCGGTCATCAGCGTCGGCAACCAGGCTGACCTCGACTTCCTTGATTACATCCGGTTCGTAGGGAAGGACGAGAAAACAAAGGCAATCATCCTCTATATCGAGCAGATCACTGATGGTAAGGCATTCATGGAAGTTGCGGCCGAAGTGGCCAAGTGCAAGCCGATCATAGCGATCAAGTCCGGATCATCCACCCGGGGCCAGGCCGCTGCCTCGTCGCATACGGGTTCCCTTTCCGGTTCCTACGAGGTGTACATGGAAGCGTTCAGGAACGCCGGTATCATCGCGGTCCACACCCTGACCGGTGCATTCCTCGCAGCCCAGATGCTCGCCCACCGGAAGCGCTACCCGAAGGGCAAGCGTGCCGTGGTCATAACAAACGCCGGCGGGTTTGCTGTGCTCTCGTCCGACTATGCAGAACGCTATGGGATCGAGATGGTTGACCTGCCTTCGGAGGTCATCGACGAGCTCAACGAGTTCCTTCCCGAGTTCTGGAACAAGGGTAACCCGATCGACCTTCTGGGCGATGCCAGCGAGAAGCGGTTCGAGAAGACCTTTGCCGTGCTCGCACGACACCCGGAACTCTGGGATATGGCGTTCATTGTCGGGTTCCCGAACCTTGTCCTGACCTCAGAGCAGCTTGCACGGCAGATCCTCAAGTTCTCGGCATCGACCGAGAACCGGCTCGTGGCTACTCTCCTTGGCGGGGATTCGATGAACGTGGGTCGCGAGATGTTAAAGGAGCACGATATCCCCAGTTTCGACGAGCTGGACTATACCTACCGCGTGGTGGGACGCGTCCTCTGGCAGAAGTTCCGGGTCAAGGCACCGGGACTGCTGTAAATTTTCTTCTCTTTTTGTTGCTGCGGATTGGACGAAGTATTCCGTTGTCATGCAGATGCCGGAATGCCTGACGGGCCACCGGGAAAACCTGATGATACCGGGGGTTAAAAGGGGAACCGTCGGGTGAGTACAAAAACGGGAGCCGGATTTCCGGATGCGTCACCACCGGTACTTTCGCTGTTTCTTCTCCTTCTCCTCAAACGGTACGATAAAGTAACTGTGGATTGTGCGGTTGTCATCCAGCTCAATCTCAAGATATAATTCCATAAAGACGTGTTCGAAGGCTATCGCCACCTGATCTGCCCCGAGTTCGACAAATCCCAGGGCATGCAGGTCCTTCTCGACCTTGCGCAGGGATTCCCGGCGGTGCGTGGAGACGAGCCGTTCGACATGCCGCTTCATCCGTAACTGCCAGCCTTTGTTTACCATACCATGGTGCTCCTGTCTGGTTGCATGTTCTTCAGGAATGGATCTGGATGGCCGGGGTAGATTAACATATGGGAAGCCGCAGTAATCCTGCTGATAAGCTCCTCCAGGAGACGAGATTTTTGGAACCGTATCACTAGATACCGGTTGGTAAAAGGGATTTTGAATATTAGCCGGGATGAAAATACAGGATAAAATAAAAAAATTAATTTACCCGGCTGAACAAAAATACAAACTAATGAAATTGGATGAATAATGATCTATAATTTAAACAACCTCAACGCGCTGCTTGATGCGGGAGATATCGACAGAGACAACTGGAAGCGTCATTTTGCCGATGTCCCGGACACAAGAGTTCCCACCTGCCGGGACTGCCTGGACAGGAAAAATGGAAGCTGCCGGGATAATGGACATCCCATTGAATGCTTTCTCTATGGATCCAAGTCCCAGGCAAATGAGTCGTTATTGAAAAAAATGAACATAAAATAATTTTGATTTAATCATAATCACTATACGTTAAACAATAATCGGTTACTTCTTTTTGAATTCTTTCCCAATCGAGAATGCTTTTGCTGCCTGCTTACCCACATGCCAGTACGCGGATTGTGCGTACACGATCGGATCGATCTTCGCGGTATCGGGTTTCCCGTCCACAACACACGACTTGTCTGCATGGATCTCCGCAATCTCACCGATGAACAGCAGGTGGCTTCCGCAGTCAACCGATTTGAAAAATTTACATTCAATATTTACCGGGCATTCCTCCGCCATGGGGGCGGTTTTCAGTTTCCCGTAAAATGATTTGAAAATCTTCGACTTGTCTTCGTGCGTCCCTGATACGAGCCCGCAGTAATCAGTCTCGACAACGTGCTTTGCTGACGGCACGTTCAGGCTGAAGGTCTTGTTCTCGTCAATCCCTTTCACCGTGAACCGGGTCTTGTTGAGCGCAACGCAGACCATCGGCGGCGCCATGCAGGCAACCGTTGCCCACGCGGCAGTCATGTAGTTTGCTTTCCCATTCACGTTAGCACCCACGAGCAGGGTGGGCATGACACTCATGTACGGCATCGGGCCGAGCGTGACTTTGTCCATGATCGTTCTCCATGAGGAGGTTCGCGGGGGTGGAGTATAAGAGTTTCTTAACCGGTCAGAACGGACTCAGTACTTCTCTCATAATTCCTCCGTGAATCCTGGTAGTGTACACAACCTGCCAAAAACCTGAGTGAAGAGTTACACCATTCTCAGCATCGCAATCGATCTCCGGCAAAAAAAATTTCAACCACCCCCTCACCCCCTGCTCAATTTTTTTCTGGCAGGGTCCGGTTGATCGGCAAATTACCTCACGTCGGCAAATCAAAAATTTTGTAGCATGTACATACATATTGCCGGATAATTATCCGATAATCGCCTCATCAACTGACACCTCATGATCGCGATTGAAATTTTTTCAGCAGAGTCTGGCTGAAAAAAGCTCTGGAGGATATCTCAATCCAGACAAATAGTATGAATCCAGTACGTCTCTGAAATTTTCTTTGTGAATAGTGGAAAGTCAGCGACTCGTATCATGTCACATCACATCCCGGATATTCTTGGGCAGTGACGTTCAGCAGGTACTGAATCGCAACGTGTCTGGATGATCTCTTAGTATTCGGCTGGCTTTTTTGCCATATCGTAACCATATCCGGCGCCCGCTGCCTGTTGAGATCGTACGCTTTTCTTGAGGTAGGGCTCAAATTTAGTGAAGTACTGGGACTTGGAAAAAAACCATGGCTTTTCTTCCAAAATCCACCTCCTTTTATACTACCCGGTGTAATCCTGTTGCAAGCCCCTGACAACTACGGGGACAAAACAGAATGGTAATCGCAGCACCCGGAACGCCCATGGGCTCCCGTGAAACAATGCCCGGAAGGGGAGCGGGTTACTGCACAAACCATTTAAAGAATATATAAAAGACACACATGCTGCGGGAACTCCGCGAGGTGCAGGGAATGCCCCCGGCACCCTGGCATAAATATCGCGGAGGGGCTGGGCAATACTGCCCGGATATACGTAGCCCCGGTCCCGTACATGCGGCACTCAGGGCCCGGTGAGCCGGGCCCAAAGGAAACCTGACAGGTACGTGATAGTATGAATGCAGAGATTGTCCAGTTAACGAGTGAAGCAAAGACTCATGCAGGAACGCTGGATGCGATAAGAAACGAGATGAAGACCGTCATCGTAGGGCAGAACGACGTGATCGATCGCCTGCTGATGGCGGTATGTGCCGACGGCCATGTCCTCCTTGAGGGCGTGCCGGGCATTGCAAAGACCCTCACGATCCGCACGCTCTCGCAGTGTGTTGACTGCAGTTTCACCAGGCTCCAGTTCACCCCCGATCTCCTCCCGGCAGATATCATGGGGACGAAGATCTACAATCAGAAAGATGCGAGTTTCTCTACCGTGAAAGGCCCGATCTTTTCCCACTTCATCCTTGCCGATGAGATCAACCGGGCACCCCCGAAAGTCCAGTCCGCACTCCTTGAAGCAATGCAGGAGAAGCAGGTTACTATCCAGGGAGAGACGCACGTGCTTGCCCGCCCGTTCTTTGTGCTCGCCACCCAGAACCCGATCGAGTCCGAGGGGACCTATCCCCTGCCCGAGGCACAGGTGGACAGGTTCATGTTCAAGGTCATGATGACCTACCCGGATAAGGCAGATGAAGTGCTCATTCTCGACCGGTTCACCGAAGGGATCACGCTGACCCCGAAAAAGGTGATCTCATCAGAACAGATCCTCGCTATCCAGGCATTCACCCGGAAGGTATACGCCGATACCGCCATCAAGCAGTACGTCAGCGAGCTGGTCGATGCTACCCGGAAGCCCGCAGAATACGGGCTTGAGGAGGCGCGGTACATTGCGCTCGGCGCATCGCCGCGTGCATCCATCTTCCTGATTCTCGGCGGCAAGGCTCATGCCCTGCTGGCAGGCCGCGGCTACGTCATCCCGGAGGACATCAAGGCCGTTGCACATGATGTCCTGCGGCACCGGATCATCCTCAACTACGAAGGCGAAGCCGATGGCATCACCACCGACGCTATCATTGACCGCATCCTTGCAAGGGTGAAGGTCCCATGACTGCGATGACCCCGCGGGGAAGAGGGGCCTGCAGCTCCGCTCCCGTCAACCGTGTCAGCAGGAGGGGGAATGGCACATGGAAGACAGGAACGAACTGATCCGGCAGATCAGGAAGATCGACCTGAAGACCGGTATCCTCGTGGAGGGGCTCCAGTCCGGGCTCCACCACTCGGTATTCCGGGGACAGGGGATCGAGTTTGCCGAGATCCGCGAGTATGTGCCCGGCGACGATATCCGGTCCATTGACTGGAAGGTGACTGCCCGGTACAATCACCCGTTCATCAAGGAGTATACCGAGGAACGCGACCAGACATTCTACTTCATGGTGGACATCTCCGGCTCGGGGTCGTTCGGATCGGAGACCACCAAGCAGAAGAAGATCCTCGAACTCGTGGCAAGTCTCGGCTTTGCCGCGCTCAGGAACAACGATCGCGTGGGCCTCTGCCTCTTCTCGGACCGGGTGGAGAAGTTCATCCCCGCCCGCCGGGGCAGGAAGCATTTTGTCGGCATCCTCAGTACCATGCTCGATCACCAGCCGGTCTCGGATAAGACCGATCTTGGGGCTGCTGCAAAATTCCTTTCCCGGGTGCTCTCCCGCAGGAGTTCGGTGCTTATCCTCTCGGATTTCATCTCCCCGTCGTTCATGCTCCCGCTCCGGATCCTCTCCCGGCGCCACGAAGTGATCGCGCTCCGGGTCATCGACGAGCGGGAACGCGAGCTCCCGGATGTCGGGTACATCGAACTCGAAGACCCGGAGACCGGTGAGCAGGTATTAGTCGACACGGCCGATGAAGAGTTCCGGGAACGGTACCGTGTGCTCGTGGAGGAAGCAGAGACAACACTGCACCACGAGCTTGCAAAGCACCGCATCCATGAACTGACGCTCACGACAAACGAACCGTACGAGATCCCGGTGAAGTCGTTCTTTACCGGGATCGCGGGCAGGAGGAGGTACCATGCCGGGATTCTATGATCCGGTCTGGCTCATCGGGCTCCTTGCCATCCCGGTACTTGCCGCAGTGTACTTCCTGGTCACGCGGAAGAAGAAGACGGAGGCGATCCGGTTCTCCCGGCTCGCATTCGTCAAATCTGCGCTGGGCGACGTGAAGAAATCCCGGCGCACGCATCTCCTCTTCGGGATAGCGCTTGTCGCAATCGCCCTCCTCGTCATTGGCCTTGCCGACCCGCACATCCCGCTCGAACAGACCAAGGAGGGGGTCAACGTGGTCATGGTCATCGATGATTCCGGCAGCATGCAGGCAACTGACTACCAGCCGTCGCGTATCGAGGCGGCAAAGACCGCTGCCGACACGCTCATCAAGAGCCTTGACGCGAAGGACAATGCCGGTGTCGTGCTCTTTGAATCCGGCGCCACCACCGCCGCGTACCTGAGCCCTGACAAGGACCGGGTCCGCGAGAAGCTCGCGGCAGTCTCCCCCAAGTCCGGGCAGACCGCGATCGGCGACGGCCTTGCGCTTGCCATCGATATGGCCAAGTCCATCCCCAACCGGAAGAACGTCGTGATCCTGCTCTCGGACGGGGTGAACAATGCCGGCGTCATCACACCCGATGAGGCCATAGCGTTCGCCAAATCCTCCGGTATCCAGGTCTATACCGTGGGTTTAGGTTCATCCCAGCCGGTTGTGCTGGGCTATGACTGGATGGGTAATCCCCAGTATGCCCAGCTGGACGAGTCAACCCTCCAGTCCATCGCATCGCAGACCGGCGGGAAATATTTCAAGTCTGTTGACGGACAGACGCTCAATGAAATCTACGGCAGTCTCAACCAGCAGATCACCCGCGAGAAGGAGGAGACGAGCATCAAGAACGTCTTCATCTTCGGGGCGCTCATCCTCCTCTGCCTTGAACTCTGGCTGCGCTATGGGAGGGGGAGGATCATCCAATGAAATATCTGAACCTCTCCCTTGTCCTGCTCCTCCTGCTGGCCGGGCTCATCATCGTCCCGGCCTGCGCCGCCGAGATCACCCTCACGGCAGAGAGCAGCGAGTATTATATCCCGCTCGGCGAAGCGGCCGATATCCCGGTCCTTGTCATGAGCGGTTACGACCATACTGTCGATGGCACCCTCCAGTTCTCGACCGTTGAGCAGCTCCAGAACACCGGCACGGTGATGACCAGTACCAAGAACCGGGTATACACCCACACGATAGACCCGGGCGCATCGCAGATCACCATCAGCGCTGGCACCTCGTCGGTGGAAAAGAGCATGCAGGTGCAGGTCACCTACGATTACACGGATACGTCAGCAGTCCGGGTTACCCTGCCGGTGATCACGATCCACTTCGTGTCGCAGGTCCCGCAACCATCCACCAACCGGTCCCCGGTTACAAGCACGAGCGGGGCTGGAACGGGCAATGTCCCCTCATCGAGTTCGGTCCAGATCGTGCAGCAGTCCGTCTCTGTCCAGCAGCAGGCGGGCCGGGATGGGACCGTCCAGCAGGCGCTCTCGAACAGCCAGCAGTCACAGGACACCAGCGCCTTAAAGGAACAACTCCAGCGGGAGGCCGAGCAGGCCGAACTCGAGAAGACTGCGTTCGAGGAGGCCCTCAGCCGCGACGCACTGTTGGGCTCGGTCAACGAGAGCCTTGCTGCCGACGGATTCGCCCGGCAGTCCCTCTCATCAGACCCCACGTCCGGCAATGCCGGCACGTTCTCGATGGAGTACCAGAATGCTGCCGGTGAGAGCGTGACTGTTGCCGGCGCCATGGAGAACGGGGCAGTTCCCTCTGTTGCCGAGACCTCGAAGGCGCCGGTCAATGTCACGGCACCGCTTGCATCCAACACAACGTACCAGAACATGGCTGAACAGCTCAAGGCACAGGGCTACACCCGCAACACCACCGCCGTGAACATCTCGGCAACCGGATCGATGGTCAACCTCTCGTTCCAGAACCCCGGGGGGAAGCAGGCATTCATCAACGCCACGACCGACGATACGAACGTGACGTCGATCAGTCTTGCAACCGAACCGGATGCGCCGTTCGATTACCTGCCGCTCATTGCCGGGCTCATCGCTGCCGCCGTGATCATCGGCGCCGTATGGATCCTGTACCGGAGGTTCCGCTGCCCGGTTGTAATGGTGCGGGAACCGGCCGGACCCTCATTATGGGAGGAGCCGTTCGATCACAGGGCTGCTGCCCGCGAGCTGCTGGCCCGTGCCGAGACCGCGTACACGAAGCAGCAGCATGCCGAGGCATGTGGCCTTGCCGGCCAGGCGCTCCGGCTCTTCCTCTCGCGCGAGAACGGGGCACACCACGAGATGACCAACACCGAACTCATGGCATTCCTGCAATCCCGTGAAGGCGATTCACGGAAGACCGGGGAGATCCTCGGGCGCTGCTCCGATGTGGAATTTGCTAAGGGCACCCTTGGCGCGGATGAGTTCCCCGCAATGGTCGCGTACATCCGCAGCGTGATTGACACGAGATCGTAACCGGGCGGACTAATCTTTTTTTCCCGAAACGGGAAACCGGGGGCTGAACCCGAACCGTTGCCCCACGCTGACCGTGGTAAATGGCGGTAAACAGACATCCACCCGATCCCCGTGCACAGGAACCGGACGGGACGTACTTTTCGCTTTTATTCCAGGTTCAGGGCGCTCATGACCACACAATTGTTTTGTCTGTATGACGCCCATATGAGAAGACAAGCATGACATACCTGGACTGGGGTTGCGACCCCCTGGCAAAAGAATGTGAATCCTGCCTCGATGCCTTGTGTAATGCGTGTAATGAAGATTTTAAGAAAAAAACCGGGACCGATGAAACGATTGACGGTCTTGAGGAAGAAGGTCGGGACTCACAGGAACCGGATTGTGACCATTGTGAACTGGAGAAGAAGCCGGACTGTTCACGGTGCGGGATTATTCTCCGGGTCTGTCAGACCTGCGGCGAGAATAAGACCTGCGAATTCAGGATCAGCGGGTAACCGGCAGGCTTCATTCCGGTTTTTTTTAGAATTCCGCGTTGTCGCAGACACCGGAGAACACGGGCTGCCGGAAAAATGCTGTATAACGAGGGAAAGTGTTTTTTAATAAAGATCCTCACTGATGACCGTGCCGGCGCGATCCTGTTACCCTGAATCCCGGAGTTCCTTCCAGAGGTCCAGCTCAAGAAAACTTCCCGGGACATTCTTCTCCATCTCCCGGTACACTGCGAACGGGACGGAGAACGTCAGGATATTTTTTCCCAGCGTGGGGCGGACAGCCCGCCGGGCCGAGAGATCCGTGAGACCGATAACCGCACGCGGTGAACGGGATTCCCCCTCGGCATACGTGCACACACCCATTGCCTGGCACCCGGAAGCACCGGCAGTAACAACAATCCCGTCCCGGATATTCCCGGTCCCGTAATTCGCGAGGATAGAAAGGGCTGCGATCTGATCGGCGTTGGCGACAAACACCACGCTCTTCACCTCCTCGCCATCCCCGACATCATGGACGGGTTTCATCACGATATACCGGTCTTTCGCATCGTAGATCGGCAGGTTCAACAGGAAGTTCCGGACAGTCCCCGGGTTCTTCAGGAAGCGTTCCCCTTCGGTCAGCATCGTCCTGTGGCGCTCATCCGGGGCCTGCGCGATGATAGCATCGTATGCCTTCCGGTTCGCGGCTCCCCCGATACCGTTTGAGAGGAACGAACAGAACCCCTCCTCGCTCCGAGCTGCGTGACGCTCCAGCGGCCGCCCGAATCCAAGGCCCATCGCCCCGCCGGCGCATGTGGTCGTGTCCCGGGAAAAGACCGCGGTTTTTCCCTCCTTTGCAACCTTTGCAAAGAGCCACATGACACATCCCCAGACACCGGGTTTAAATGCAAGGGCATTTTCAGGTTTTGTATCAGTCCATACGATGGCAACCGGATTCATCATGATCCCGGCAGCCCGTGCGATTTCACTCCTGGGCAGCATATCGAGTCTCCGCTGGTTTTTATAGACAAAGGAAATGCCCCGGTAAATTTTCTTCAGAAAATTGCACAGGTATTCCGCTTACGATCCGGAATAGTTGACCATAGATATAAAACAGAGGGAATCGGCCCTGCATGCGTATCAGGATCCCAGAAACGGGACGATGCCTCCCGATATAGTAACCCTGGAGCGTTCAATCTGCTCAATAAACTTATTACATAGGTTACCTATTCGATAGTATGGACCTGATGATCATCCAGAGTTCAGTCACCCTTTTTGAGATTCTCTGTGTCATCGTCGTCTTTGCATCCCTTTTCGTACGGAGCCGTTTTTTTAATGAGGCCTTTGAAAACCGCATGACATGGGCCACCCGGATCATCATTATCCTTTTTTTTGGAATCATATCGATCTTCGGTACCCTCAGCGGGATGTCCATACATGGGGCGGTGATAAATATCCGGGATCTCGGCCCCATGGCTGCAGGCCTGCTGTGTGGGCCATATGTCGGAATGGGAGCAGGAATCATCGGGGGATTGCTGCGGTTCGCCCAGGGTGGACCGTACATGTGGACCGGGTTGACCGCTCCCATCCTCTCGGGGATCCTGGGAGGAATCCTCTATCTCGCCAACAAACGCCAGTTCGTCCCGGTATGGATTGCCGTGCTGTTCATGGGGCTCTCCGAGACACTGATCTCCTGTTGCACTCTGGTTCTCGTAACCAAACCCTCGGATTTTTTCACGATCCTTACCGAGGTGGCAGTTCCCATGATTGTGTACACCACTCTCGGCATGTTCATTTTTGCCTCAGTGGTTCACCGGTTCCTTGACGAACGGAGCCACTTTGAGAAGGTGCATATGCTGGAACTCGAACTGGAGTCCCGCAGGAACCTTGCCACGATGATCGATACCATCGCGTATCCGGTGTATGTCCTTGACCGGGACCACCGTTTCACGGTGGTGAATGACAGCATGTGCCGTTTTATCGGCCGCACGCGGGATGAGATCATTGGCAGGACACCGGGCAATTTCTTCAGCGATAAGGATTCCACATTCCACCATGATATGACCGAGGAGGTCATGCAGCTCAATACACCCCGTGAAGACGAGGTGACGATCACAAAACCTGACGGGCAGGTGTGTACGATCATCTCTACTTCCACGGTGTACACGGATCCTTCCGGCCAGGTATTCATGGTCGGGGTCTTCCAGGACATCACGGAGCGCAAGAAGATGCAGGTTGCGCTCGCGGAGAACGAGGCATGGTACCGCATCCTCTTCGAGCACACCGGTGCAGCCACCCACATCATCAACGAGGACAGCACCATAGACCAGGTCAACACTGAATTTACACGGCTGCTTGGATTCCCCCGCGAGGAGATCGAAGGGAAGATGGGATGGAAGGATTTCATCATTCCGGATGATTTCGAAATGGTGAGACGATACCACCAAAAACGGCGGATCGACCCGGCATCCGCTCCCACAAGGTATACGGTCCGGATCCATGACCGGAACGGGGAGATAAAAACCATTCATGCCGTTGTCGCCATGATCCCGGGAACCCGGAAATCGATCGCATCCTTCGTGGATATCAGCGAACAGAAGAAAACCGAAGACGCCTTGACCCTGGCAAACCGGAAACTCAACCTTCTCTCCTCCATCACCCGCCACGACATCATCAACCAGCTCATGGTCCTCAAGAGTTACCTGGAGCTGCTCAGACTGAATACCGATGATCCGGTTCTCCTCAATTATATCGACCGGAGCAACCATGCGGCACAGAACATCGATCACCAGATCACCTTCACCCGTGACTACCAGGACATGGGGGTGAAGGCCCCGTCATGGCAGAATATCAGGAGCGTCATTATAGACGCCAAAGGCGGGCTTCCCACCGGTAACGTGACCATTGATGTGGATCTGTCTGACCTTGAGGTATTCGCAGATCCCCTTTTTATGAAAGTCTTCTATAACCTGATCGACAATTCCCTCAAATACGGAGGGGTGACGTTACGAACCATCAGGATCAAGTCGGAGGAGAAGGATGGGGGACTGGTCATCACCTGCCAGGATGACGGCGAGGGGATTGGGGATGCGGACAAGGAACACCTCTTTGAACGGGGGTTTGGGAAACACACCGGTTTTGGTCTCTTCCTCTCACGCGAGATCCTCTCGATCACCAGTATCGCAATCCGGGAGACCGGCAGACCAGGGGTGGGGGCACGGTTCGAGATCCTTGTGCCGAAGGGGGCCTGGCGATTCACGAATTCACCCTAGTACCATTACCGTGACAGGTCTGCGGCGGGCTTCTCTGCCAGCCGGGTCCCGATTGCAGGCTTGAGAAATCCGGCCAGAATAGGAGTCTGTTGAGACGATGCGATACCAGCAGGTACTCAATGCAGAATCAATTTCTCCCGCAGGGACCAGACAGATTCGGGAGTCCCGTCCTGCCAGGGGGTGCACGGGATCATCCCGTGGGAAACATCAATAAAAAATCTTTTTCTGTGTTATCATTGAATCAATATCCGGGATGAAATACTATGGTAAATCTTAAAATTCCGCCGGAAAAAGCAATTCTTCTCATTAACCAGAGAATCGACGCGATAAAAACGATAAAAGCGGATCAGAATGGTCTGGAATTTTACGATTTTGTCCGCTGGTGTTCAAAAACCTGGCCGGTGATTGATGAGATCTATGGATCCGGTGATCCCCATTCAGAAGAACTCCGTAATCTCGGGCTTTCCAATTGTTCCTGCAATGCACAGATGCAGGCACTGATCCTTGCAGAGGCATATCATGTCCGGCTGCAGGATTTTATCAAGGAGATCCAGGATTCGGAAAAGACGCCGGAATAATAACGATCATCCTCTTCGAGGGCATGCAATCTGCCGGGGGATTTACTTCAACAGGTCAGGGATTTTGCATACAGACTCCAAAAAGGAGAGAATAAAAACATCTGGCAGGAGCCGGGCCAGCAGAGCGAAGGTTAATGGATACGAAACCACATCCTTACCCATGGCAGATCATCCCGAAGGTGCAATTCTCCAGCGCGATGGAGAGACCTACTCGGTCATGGCCCGGTCGCCTGCCGGGCTTGTCACGCCGGAACTCCTGGTAAAAATAGCCGCCATTGCAAGGAAATTCCACGTGCCCATGGTAAAGATAACCTCGGGGCAGCGTATTGCCCTGATCGGTATTAAAAAAGAAGATCTCGCATCGGTCTTTGATGAGCTCGGGACCGATGCGGTGCGGAAGACCGGGCCCTGCATCCGGTTTGTCCAGTCATGTCCAGGGATCCGCAACTGCAGGAACGGTATGCAGGACTCGCTTGGTCTCGCGATCGAAATGGAAGCACGGTACCGCGAGCGACCGTTCCCGGGAAAGATCAAGATCGGGATCTCCGGGTGTCAGCGCTGTTGCGGGGAGAGCCATACCCGGGATATCGGGATCATGGGGTCGAAGAACGGGTGGACGGTTTTTTTCGGGGGAAACAACGGCACCCGGCCACGGTTCGGCGATGTTATTGCAAAGAATCTGTCAACGGATGAGGTGCAGGACCTTGTCAGCCGGCTGCTTGAATATTACCGGCTCAATGCACAGCCAAAGGAGCGGTCCGCACGGTTCATGGAACGGATTACAATGGAGCGGCTGAACAGCGATCTCCTCACCAAGATACCATATATCCCGCTGGAACCGTGAGGATGGTCCGCCTCATGCACTGCCCTTCACGTACGGGTTCATCCATGCGATCTCCCGGAGCCGGAGGTCTTTGATCTGCCGGGGTTCTCCGGGGAAGTGGCCGGCCCGGAAGGATGAACTGCATTACACAGCACCTCCTGTAAGTGTAGAGGGGGAGACCAATCCAGTATGAGGCAAAACGCGGGAAACCCCTCACAGGGTTTTACGCCAGGGAATTATTTTGATCCGAACCTGCCCGGAGGTGATTCGATGAAGCGTTGCCAAGACACATAACGGAGCAGTGAGGGGGTGGAGAGATTCATCTGCGATCGTTTCGACCGCCCATACATTCAGATCATTTTGATCGGTTGCCAAACCCTTTCTTTCTCATGGGTTCGCACCGTGCCTCATTGCGGGAACCGGTTCTTACGACCGGGCCTGCCTTTGCTACAACCGTGTCATAGCGGAGAGGACAGGAGCCCACCCGGGATAATTCCCTCTGCACCATCAGACACTGGGGAAACGACCCGCCATCCGAATGGATGTACTGATCGCAGTGATTTCCTTCACAGAACTCCTCAAGCATAACCTCACATGAGTTGAGCGAGTGCTTAAACTCATGCTCACATAAAAATTGCAGTTTGCCTTTTCCGGAACGAACGTTCGCTGGCACGTGGAGCCGTGCACAAGGTGGGAAAAACCGGGGAAACTCTCCGGCACGTGTCCGACAGACTGTACCAGGTGCACCAGGCACGGTCCGCACGATCCAGTTCCCGGTTTCCCCTCTGGTGGCATCAGGTATTTCTCATGGATATCAACGATTGGGAGGCGCGGCAATTCTACGAGATCAAATCGCAGCAGAACCACGGGTTGCTCTCCAAACGTAAGGGGCAGTTCAACCAGGGGATCTAAAAACGTCTCGCACGCAAAAGCCGGGATAAAAAAACGGGTCCGGGCTCTTGCGCAGGAAGGTTGGATCCGTGTGGAGCCTGATGACGTGATCAGGATCTTCGTCTCTTGACTTCGATGAGGTATGACTTCACATCATTTGCAGTTATATCAAAGGAATATACCCTGTCATCCTCACCCGAGAAACTATTCGACCACGGGCGCGGATCATACTGTTTCCATAAGGTCGCATCGAGACCACCCGGTGGCTCAATCGTTGCTATTTTCTGACCGCTCCCAAGATCGGTAATAACAATTTTAAAGGAGGGCGATGACAGATGAGAATTCTGCTCGGACTCCACAGGTTCAACGGTATACCAGACTTCCCAGTTATCATAATATACCGGCACGATATGCCTTTGGTACCCGGATTGCCCCGAGATTGTATCGAATGTGTATACACCGGGACCCGAGGGCAGTTTCGCGGCGTAGGCATAGGTTACCGGGGCAGAATTTACCGGGGGAGTCGTGGATTCCTCTACCGGTGCCTTCATCTCACCAGGCATGCTCCAGTTCACTTTTTCCTGGCCGAAAATATTGAGGAGCGAATTCATCGTTGACATGAGTGCATACACACAATTATTCAGGTAATTTGTGTACGTCATCATAGATTCCTGCGATCCTAATGGTGCAGTTCCCTGGGTTGGAACGGGAATCGTTTCGATTTTTTGAACGTGAGCGTAGATATCCTCTTCCGGTGAAGCGGCAATAACCGGTGTAACTATACCGACAAGAATAATCAAAAAGAACAACAAACCCCAGGGAATTTTCATTATGCCTATCAGCATAGTGAACGTATGAATATTTAAATTTCTTTTTGTAGTTTAACAATGAAAAGCGGGTAAGGAATTTAAAAGAACCGTGATTCACCCAAATAAACTGCCAGTTAAAATATTCCTTTTCATAGAAGTGCATCTTTTCGCTGACACAGGATCTCGTCCATTCATGGACACTGTTTCCGATGCGGGGCGAGGCCTTACGGGCAAAACGCCACGCCCGGGTTTTACGCTATGGAGATATCGGTTCGCAAATGTATCGAGCGGGGGACGTTGCCCGGATACAATCGAAGGTGGCGTCGCGGGGACTTCCCGCGAAACAGGGTGGGGAAATCGCACGGGAACGAGGAACATCCGATCGCGTTTGAATCGCGAATACGTACACGACGACAGGAGACCGTCAGGGATGATCCCGACCAGTCCGGGGGCTGTTTTTGACCTGAACCCAACAGAGGTCATTTCAGCCCCCGATTGCCCTTCCCGAGAGCCCGACCGACACTATTTCGCGAAAAAACGACACTATTGTTTTGAGATTCAACCAAAATCGCCTCGGATTGGTGTAAATATGGATAAAATGTGCCCGGAAAAAACGCTATTTAGCACTATTCCAATGGACGATCTCCCCCAAATCCGGACTATCCGGTTTTCATAGAAAATCGCGAAAAATCACCCAGTAAAAAGAGGCTCATAGCATTGTTCTGCGGGCCGATTTGGGGGTGCCAACAGGTGTCGGACTTAGTGACGGGCTGCCGGAACTGATCCAAAACGCCAGTATCACGTCGGAGAATAGGATATGTGGGATTTGTCAGACATCTATTGATGATGGGTCTTCGACGGAGAATGGGTGATGGGGGGAGCAGTACTGTTGAGGGGGGTTACGACACGAGAGGTACCAAAGGTTGTTGACGGGGAGAATATGCTGTTTGGAGGAGTTGAACCAGGGGAGATTTTGAACATTTTTCCGGAAAAATTTTCCGGGCGCGATCTGAAATTTTTGTGCGTTGCCGGAATTTTTCAAAGAAAATACAGTATCCAGACTTGAACGTCAGTCACTTCCCGGTTCAGCGGGTCGGGGAACTCGGGCGAATAGCGGATATCTTTCAATGCGCTGATGGGCTCAAGACCCGGACCTGGAGACGATTCCGCAAGGATTCTCCGAATTGCAGAGTCTTATCAGACCCGGACCTTGAGGAGAACCCGCCCGGTTCTTCGTTGCAGCGGTTGCACGGCCGACAATGAAGATGCCAGTGCCTGCCATGAGTGTGTGCTTCACACCATCAACACGGATGCTGCTGTGTCAAATAAAAAAAAAGATCTCATTACCGGGTATTTCCCGGCAGATTAAATCCTGACACCATTCCAGGTCTGGGTGGTGTTTGAGAGGGCATCGGGCTTTTCGGATACATCTATCCACCGGCCGGTGAACGACTTGTCATCAGCGGACCGGACAAATTCGAAGATCCCGGTGTAATTCCCGGTTGCATCGCTCTCGGACCAGGTGCCGGCAAGTGTCTTTTCCTGTACGATTGCTTTGATCGCACCGGTGCTGTTCTTGCCATAGGTCCCTGTCACGGATGAACCGGTCTGGTTGATGACGAGAACCTCGATTACCGTTGCGTTATCGGAGGTATATGACGTGTTCCAGGATCCTGACCATGACAAGGGAGTTACCGGCGCTGCGGTGGTGTTCGCGGCAGCCGCAGTTGTTGCCTCTGTTGCAGGGACAGACGGTATCGCAGCTGCGGTCGTGGCAGCGGGTGTTGCTGCTGTTGTGGTTGCCGGTGTTGTACCGGAAGTATTCGTGCAGCCGGCTGCGAGCATCATAATGCAGACAAAGCCGGCAAGAAGTATAACC
>Ga0153915_10000233_pt1 | contig 50260 bp, 42 predicted proteins | sample Opewatmetagenome_2_FD_107003 | JGI IMG/M metagenome (GOLD analysis project Ga0153915, IMG submission 107003) | Freshwater wetland microbial communities from Ohio, USA - Open water 3 Core 3 Depth 3 metaG | ecosystem: Environmental > Aquatic > Freshwater > Wetlands | place: USA: Ohio, Lake Erie...
ACAGCTAATCGCTCATTTTCACTTATTCTATGTTAATTATATAGGCTCATAGCCTTTTTGATAAAGAAGTGTTGAAATGATCTGGTGGATGTAAAAAGAGAACAATGGTCTTGCAGATAAAATTTTACTTGAAACAGTTTAATTTACACTACCTTTCTTCCAATTTCTTTGAAATAATCCAGTGTCCTGTCCTGCGCCGTTTGCCTTTGAACAACTGATTCAGGAAATAATTCGGATCTTAAATCAAGATACAAATCAATCATATTTTCCAATGATCCAACAATTGATTTGATGTTGTATTCGGGAACCGTTTTTTCTAATCTGTTCAAGTCCGATTTCTTAAGATTGAATTCTACTTTTCTTAACCCTCGTGGTAGTTGACCATTCTTTATTTGCAATAATGGCGAAATAACAGAAACCCTCAGATAAGACAGGAAGTCAAGGGCTTCAAAATACTCGCCTCTTCCAATTTTAAGCGTTGCATAGTGTATCCAGGTCCAAAACCGATCTTCAATCCACTGATAATCCACTGTTGGCCATTCAGCTTTGGTGGAATCAATGATACCCGACAAACACGTGTCTTTTTCCCATACTATAGTTGGATTTTCAACTCTATGCCCGAATTCCTCCAGGGTTATAAATTTTATATCCACATGTAACAGCGGATTATCGTATAAGCATATCAAAACTCTGGGTTCTCCGACGTGTTCACCTGTAAAGGCACTAATCAGCGTCCCTAATTTATTAGCAAACGTAAGCATCTTATCCTTATTGTCCGTAATCCTCGTTTCTGTGACCAATACCATATCCAGGTCAGAATACTCATCGATTTCATGTGTAATCCAAGAGCCCCCGATGGCTAATCCAAGAACGCCCGGTATATTTTTAATGGCATTAACTGCTTGTTCTGCAAATAATTGCTGTATCATTTTTGTTGACTCCTATTAAACTACACACCTACAAAATAAGTCCGATCTATTTTTTAATCCAGACAATAGAAGCAGGGGACCAGTCTTCGGGAGCAGGCGTTCCCAGACGGTTAGTCCTTAAATAATTTGGTATAGCCAGAAGCGGCGTTCCGTCTTCCCATGTACCATTAATAGTCATTGTTCCATTGAACATATCAGGCCGCCATTCAAGCTTAAACGGGCCGGTACCGATTGACTTTCCGATATCCTGACCGTCTGCCTTTTCCACGTTATAGATCATAGGTCCGTAACGGAGTGCAACACGGCCACTGTCTGCCTCAATGTGTTCATCAGCGGATATCTGCTGTATCTCCATCGGGATAACCAAGTCTATCCTATCACCTTTTTTCCAGTCGCGGGTAATAGCAATATAGCCGTTCTCCGCATTTAACGGAACAGCCTTTCCATTGACTGCTAATGATTTTAGTGTGTTTATCTCAGGGACTGATGTATAGAGTTCACTTGTTTTACGGTTCGGAACACGAACATACACGGTAAATTTCTTCGCTTTTTTTGGATTTACAGTTATTGAGACATCACCTCTCCAGGGATAGTCTGTTTTCTGCACCATTTCAACATCAGTTCCTGCAACTTTCTCAATGTTAATTGTACTTCCTATGTACATGTTTACGTAGACACCATCGTCACCTTTGACATACGTCCAGGTCGGGATCATAAGCAATGTACGGGGAATATTGCCAACGCAGCATGGGCAAACATGCCATGCATCGCGAGGTTCGGATGCTGAAAGCGGGTTCGTATAATAAAAATGCTTCCCTTCATAATCGATTGAGCCAAGGAGTGCATTGTACATGGATTCCTCATAAAGGTCAGCGTATTTTGCATCGTGATAAGCCATGTTCATTTTATACTGGAAGAATATAAGTCCGCAGGTTGAACAGGATTCACAATAGGCGCGATTACCAAGAGAATAATCGGGTCCGAATCCTTCTGACGTTTCACCGCTGCCGACGCCACCGGTAACATAGTATTTTTTGTTTACCATGTTATCCCACAATGACATGACAGCACTCTGATAATCGATATCACCTGTTTCAGCAGCTACATCTGCCATACCTGAATACGTATAAACCGCGCGGACAGCATGTCCTACAGCCTCATATTGTTGTTGAACAGGGACATGACTCTGGTCATACTCATCTCCACCGGCACGGCTGTCAAGAAGGAATTTCGCGAGAGTTATGTAACTGTCGCCTCTTCCATTGCCTTCCACATCATTTACGAAGCGGCCAAAACGAACCAGAGCTTGTTCCATTTGCTGATGTCCGTCAAACCAAACTTTCTTGCCTGGTCCGGTACCGATATTTGCCACCCAGCAATCGGCCAGTTTTTTGGCAGCATCATAAAGTCTTTTATCTTTTCCTTCAGTAAGTGTATAGTGATTGATAGCTGATTCAATGAAATAACCTGCAACATAGCCTTCATGGTTTCCTCGGCCTTCAGGCGTCCATTTGCCTTTCCAATAGCCTGAAGTATCGCGAAGCGTATATGCTGTCTGCAGATAGCCGTCAGGTTCCTGAGCTGCAAGAATAATCGGGATCCATTTTTCGAGAGTGGCCTTCATCATTGACTGTGCGGCAATGATATCCTTATCTCCCTGAGGGTCGACCATCAATGCAATACACATCGATTCAACCGTCTGGTGTACCCATGCATTTGAAAAGACATATCCGAGATGCTTGCCATGAGGCTCACCTCGCAGCGCTTTAGCTGATTCAATGAAGTTGTCAATTCCACCCTGTCCCGTTGTAAGGTCTGTACGCTCACACTGAGCTATACAATAAGGTATCCAGCTTGTAATAAGTGCTTTGGCACGGTTGCTCCAGACAGGACTGTCAATCTTGTATTTTTTTGTATAGACAACATCGAGTCTCTTGCCGTTCGGAGGAAAATGAACTTTTACGTTCAGCGACGAAGATGATTTCATCTCACCAGCCTGTGAAGAAAGAGTAAGTACATACTCTCCGGGAACGATGAATGTGGCTGTAGTTTTCAGGGCTGTCGGGTCAGCAAAAACAACGTTGCCCGGACCGGTCGCACGCCAAATAGTGTTTTTTAGTGAATCTACTGCTTTGATTTCAGCATCCAGATATGTCTTGCCACCTACCATTACATCACGGTCGCCGCCAGCAGTAATGACAGGAGCAACCTCCGGAGAATTCAGCGTTTTCAACACTTTCCATTCGAGAATGGTTGATGAAAAACGTTCTACGGAATCCATCTCAAGTCTGAGGCTGGTCGTTGTAACCTCATCAAATTTTGTAGAATTATACTGGTCGTTCATAAACTCATAACCTTGAGCATTCTTTACAGGCACATAGGCTGCACCGTCCCAGTATTTGAGCCTGTAAGCCTGCGGGAATTTTGCAAGATTATCATAGTTAAACCAGAAAATCTGTACCTCATCAATAGTGACAGGATTGGCCCATTCGTACTGAAACCATTGAGAAGTTAGACGTCGTGGTCTTCTGTTCTGGTTTTGAGGAGCATTCGGGTCTGCCATCTGCTTCGCCCACTGACGCATCTGCTCGGAAACTTCATTTGGAGTCTGTTCATCATTCAAAAAGGCATTCCAACCACCGCCCCGTCCTGACCCTGTAACCGTTGCCAAAACTGCAATATTCGCTTTTCCTGTTTTAACGTGCTGACCTGAACACGGGAGGATAAGTCCTATCCCAAACAAAGTCAAAAGAGTAATAATCAAAATTCTGTTGTTTTTCATCTTCTACTATATTTTTCGTTTAAGGCCAGATGGAACGCCGCATGCCCTAATTATACCACGCTTGGGCGATTTTACAAGCATGCTCGTTTCATCTGATACTGATTTTCTCGTTTAAAAACAACTATTATAGATAGCCTATCATTTTACCGCATCAGGTTTTGTCTGCGCCATGAGTTCAGTTATCTCCTGCGCACCAAGTGCATAGTCGTACAGGCGCAAAGAGGTCATATAACCCGAATAATTTTCTCCTTCGTCAGAAGCCCCGATAATGATCGTTGCTTTATCAACGGCCGAGGCCAGTATCATGTTCTGCGAATTATCCAAAACACCGTCAACGTATATTTTTTCTACAACACCATCGAACGTCAGCACGATATTATGCCATTTGTTTTCGGAAGGTAACTTTTTATACCGCATATCAAAATGGCCATCCAGATGAGCCGCCGCACCATAATTACCGCGATTGTAGAACAAAGCGTTATAGGAATTGGCCAGTCTGAACTCATTCCTGTCACACCAAGATGCCAGGCACTCATCTTCTCGTTTAACCGTTGGATTCTTAACCCAGGCAGCTACCGTGAAAGCACCATTCCAGGCCAGGCTTCGCGGAACAGAAACACCGGTAAGTGTTAAAGCGCCACGAACGAAGTTAATCGCTTTGATACCCTCCTCATCCAATCCGACAGAGACCTCACCACTTTTCGTAAAAATGCCACCTAATGATCCCTTATTCGGGAAGCTTGGCAAAGGACCTGTAGCTGAAACATTATCCAGATCAAGATTAACCAACAATTGCCTGGTACTTGGTGCACCTGGGCCTTCAGTTGACGGTTTATTAACCAGTTTCAACGGAATATCGAATAATGAACCATATACTTTTATATTCCAGACAGCGGCGAAAAGGCCTGTTTTCTCTGCTGCCAAGACAGACAACTTCAGGTAACGTGCCGAAACATCATTGTCATCTATCATCGGGCTTCCAGAAATACGATTGGTTGATTTATCAGCATACATAGTCCAATGTTTGCCGTCACCGGAATACTCTAACCGGTATTGGTAGTAGTAACTGGCAAATTCAAACTGAGTCATGACCCGTTTCACTTTTTTTACCGAACCTAAATCAATAACCAGATTCTGCGGGAAAGAGCTGTTGGATGCCTTCCACATGGTTGCATTATTATTATCTGTTGCGTAAGAGGGCTTATACACGTAATCATAGTCCGGCGACATCAACTGGTAATAGGATGAAGCTGATGTAGCAGCCTTGAACGCGATATCTTCAGGTACATCTGATGGTATAAAATCGGCTATCCCTTTATGTGAAGGAACAACGGTTCTTATGGTCGAATCATTTTCAAAAATCAGGCTGTCAATACAAACCTGCCGTGAAAGACCACCCCTGGTAAACGGGTAATCATGCCGATGGTAAACAATATAATAATCATTCTTATGTTTCAATACCGAATGATGCCCGGGGCCATTGACCGATTTATCGGCATTTGTACTAAGAATGGGATTATTGGCTCCCGGGGTAAACGGACCATAAGGACTATTAGAATAGGAATAACGAACGTTGTACGTTTCATCGTGACAGGAAGCAGCCGAATACATCAAAATATAGGTATCGTTCTTTTTCAACATGTATGCAGCTTCAAATGGTTCCGGAGTCTGTGTCAATGGAATATTTTTTGAAGCATTCATAGCGGACATCGTTTCATTGTCAAGCAGACCAACAGCATATCCACCATTATAGTGCACCCAGGTGCCCCAATAGGCATAGATCTTGCCATCGCCGTCCCTGAAAAACTGTGCATCGAGTGAAGGAAAACCCTCTCTTGGATAGCCATTTGGAATAACCGGAGTATCATCATCATGCAATTTAGCCCATGGCCCTACCGGTGTATCAGATACGTAACCATATATATTACAACCTGCCTGGCAATTACCAAAATATAAATAATATCGCCCATCATCTCCTTCCAGAATATCCGGTGCCCAAAAATTCCTGAGGTTTATTGAGGATAATGATGGGATTTCCATCGTGTAATTGTACCAAAGCTGAAAGTCTTTACTATACCACAAGGTAGGAGCTCCTGAAGCCAGCATCTCATTGTCGGTAGTAGCATAGATGTAATATATATCGCCAAATTTCACGATGGTAGGATCAGCAAAATAGCCGGGCAGAATGGGGTTTCTTGCACCGGGGGAATTAATCGTCAGTGTTTCCTGCGCAAAGCTGTCAAACACAAAAGACACCAGTAAGAATAAACAGAACAGGAGGTTTCTCATCACTTTATTTTTTATAGAAGACATCTTACTTTACTGCTGTTATTTCAGGCACGACACTTGACTCATCTATTTATTTTATTTGGCTGCCAACATCAGTGCCATAAATCAAAGGTCTGAAAAATACCGCAATTTTTTCTGAAGCAATGCAAGAATTGTACAAATAAATAAACGAAAAATCCAAACAGACTTTTTTTATATACATTGAAATCAAAAAAATCCTATCTTTGTCCGGTCTAAAAACATTGGATGTTTACGTGTAAGAAGGATTTGGTAAAGTAAATAATCTTTGACAAGCTGCCAAAGGTTATCCCTTGTTTAAACTCAGGCATATTCTTGCCGGAGTTTGTATCCTATCTATTTATCTATTAACAGCAAGTTGAATCCTGGCAAAGGACATAATCCGCATGCCATGGTTTCAGCCATTACATTAAACATCATGAGTAACGACAATAAATCCATTCACGCGTTCGACATCAATTTAATCTGTGAGTATTTTTCCAACGTGGAACGACAAGGGCCTGGTAGCCCCGAAGTAACCCTTAAAGCGTTAAGCTTTATCGATAACCTGACCAACAAATCCCGTATTGCCGACATCGGTTGCGGAACAGGCGGTCAGACAATGGTGCTGGCACAGCATGCACCTGGACATATTACAGGTATCGATTTGTTTCCCAAGTTTATAGATATGTTTAACACTAATGCCGAGAAACTGCATCTTCAGGATAACGTAAAAGGCATTGTCGGTTCAATGGATAACCTTCCTTTCCGGCAGGGATCATTAGACCTGATCTGGTCGGAAGGAGCTATCTATAACATCGGTTTTGAAAGGGGTCTGAACGAATGGCGTAAATTCCTGAAAACAGGAAGCTATATCGTCGTTTCAGAAGCATCGTGGTTTACCGGAGAACGACCTGCCGAAATCGAAGAGTTTTGGATGGGTGCTTATCCTGAGATAGACACTATTCCAAATAAGGTTGCACAACTGCAAAAAGCTGGCTATATTCCCGTTGCAACCTTTATCCTGCCCGAAAACTGCTGGACAGACCATTTCTATGTTCCGCAAGTGGCAACACAGGAATTCTTCCTGAAGAAATATGCAGGAAATAAAACCGCCGAAGAACTTATCGCATACCAACGGTACGAAGCTCAGTTATATCACAAGTATAAAGAGTATTACGGCTACGTGTTCTACATCGGCAAGAAGTTGTAACCAGCTAAAGATGAAGAAGAGGCTGTCTCAAAGGGCAGCTTCTTCTTCATTGTTTCTTCACCATCACGCAAACAATTCCCTGTCGATAATTTTCCTTTTATCAGTATAATACGCTGTCCACCAAGCCTCATCGCCTGCATTACGAGGCGGTTTTATAAGCGACAGTTTCTTTTTGGCCTTTTTCGCTTCCTTCTGGGTGACCCTGAAATGATAGTGGTCAAAAATATGGAGTGCTTCAATCATATAAGCCACTGCGATCTTCCGGTCGCGAATAACCAGAAGGTTCTCGCCGTTTTTGACATCCGCAGTAGGAGAAAAATTGTAAGAACCTAAATAGACTCTGGCAGTAGGAAGATTAAAATCAATCACAACAAATTTATGATGCATCCGCACGCCGGATCCTCCGGTAGGTTCTGATTTAAACGGTTCCGGTAGATCCTTTGATAAGGCTGACGGATAAACAGGCGTTACTCTGCCACTTGGTTTCTGTAAATCCAACCCTCCAACTTTACGGTCAGAAATACCATAGATGAACAGGTTATCTTTATTAGTCAATGCTGTTACAGCGTCCCGGACAGCACCGGTAGTACTATACAAAAAAGCCAGAGAATAGAATAAATTCGAACTTGTTACACACATATCATCCGCTATTTCCTGAAGCTTTGCATTGTCCGAGGCATGAGGAGAAAATGAAATCCTGGCATCTATTCCTGCAAGTTTAAGATCATTCCATTCAGCAGAGCTTCTTTTGCCAACGTCTTTTACCGAATCAGAATTCCAGTAATTGTCAAAAGCAGCCAAAAAAGGCTGAATGGCATCTGCACCATATACCACCACGGCATTATTTGCCTGAACATAGAAGCCTCTCCACGACAAATTCGTCGAGCCGCCAATAGCCGCTTTAATTTTATTTCCATTAACAACGATAGTCTTGTTGTGTTGTAACTGACCCATGTGCTGGCGTTTCACTTTTCCTGCGGTAGAAATCTTTAACCGCGCTTCAGCTTGTGTTTCGGCGGAGGTATCGTCACCATGGCCAGCACTATTGTCAATAATTATCATCAATCTATCTCCGAGTTTTTCCAACCGGTCAACCACTTCAGGCAGGTTTAGATCAAATGCCACAACCCTAACCTGAGCCGACGTATCATTAATGGCCTTGTCCAATAATTCAAGAATGGCACTTCTTGCCTCAAACCCCATCCACGCCAAGGCCTCTGCTTCCTTGGGGTGGGTGGGTTTAAAAGTCAAACCATCATCCGCGTTTGCTGGAAGGATGGCAGAGATTCCACCGTCGCCCTGATACCTGTCAACAAAAGCTTGTGACGAAACGAATCCCCGGGTAAAGGCTATGTTTAACTGATCCGGGTATGTCTGCCTTCTCATTTGAATAGCAACACATTGTGGTTCACCATAGCTCAATGTATCCTGAGCATCCATAAAAACAGGTTTCACTTTGTAGACAAAGTCCCCATCCAGCTCTGCATTGGAAGGAAAATGTATCCAGCGGAATTTCTGGAATGGTGCCAATAGTGATGACGTTTTACCACCACTTATTTTTCCTTCTTTGTCCATAAAAGAAAGGCGGTTTTTCAAAGGAAAAAACTCAACACTTCCTGGTTTCATCAATTCAATGGAGAAGCCGACAAAATTATCAGGCGGCGTTCCGTTTTTCCAGTTCATGGCCAATAAAGCCATGCCCTCGCCACGGTGGACCTTTAAGGAAAACAAGGCTTGATCATTTTGACCCTCCACTTCAAATCCTTCATTGTTAGCAATTTCCATATCATTATTTATAAAATTATTTTTCTTACCCGGCCGCTAAAACCTTACGGACAATAGCTTCCAGTTCACCTTCTTTCGGCGGTATTTCCTGATCTTTACCATAAGGACACCCTTCCGGAAATTTCCACAAATCATTGACACAGAATTGACAAGAACTTTCGGCACGTTTCAGACGATTAATTTTCGGATCATAAACCAGCCGACCTGCCGTGTATTCCTGTTCAAGTACTTCAGCCAACATCTGTATGGGATCATAGTAGTAGGCCATCAACACGTTCCAGGCGGCCGCGTTCAGCTTTTCTTTAATGGGATCATCCGGGCCATCAATCTTGATGGGCATAATATCGTTAAAACTGTTATCCTTTATTCGACCTTCTTTTTCCAGTATGCTGGCATCTTCGGAAAAATCACTTTTGAATGCCTGCCAGGCCAACTGAGAAAGACGTGAATGCTTGACAAAGTTATCCGAATAGGAAAAATGCGGGGAAACAACCAACCTCGAACGGAGCACGTACTTGTCGATCTTTATTTCCATAAAAATCGCCCGTTCTGTCGTCTCTTTCAACAACTGATAGGTTTCTTTGGTCATCATGACGGTATTTCCTTTTTCATCAACTGTTTCATATTGATAGTCAAAGTCCTTCATGAAAGGAGCAAATGTCTTGGCAAACATATCCAGGGAACTGGTTCCCACGATCACGATCACAGCAGGTTTGGACTGTATGAGTTGGGAAAGCAGAAATGCGTGGTCGGTGACGCAGTTCCTGGTAATCTTGTCCGTTGGAATGTCGTATTTGGAACTCCAGCCAGGTGAGGCGCAGGCTATCATGTCATGCTGAGCCACGTCTTCCGAAATAGATAACGGGGCGTTGCTCAAAGGGGCACCAGCCATCTTCTTAAATGCTTCCAAAACATAGACATAGCGTTGATAATAGCCCGTGCTATTCTCATAAATCTGAACATTATCCTGAGACAGACCATAAATTTTTCCGCCGATGACGTCACCTTTCTTAAAACTCAGGTCTTCAAAATTCGGTTTATCCTTCACATTTACAAGAACAACAAAACGCAGGTTCTCAGTCCATGCGACTTCGATCTCTTGCTTTACATCTTCACCGGCAAACTGAATGGTCAACAGCAACCAGCGGTGATCGGAACACATTTGAGTAGACAGCAACCAACCATCCTTTTCGGCAATGATGGCTGTTCCTTCAACGATAGTACTTTTTATGAATGCCAGATCCAGACTCTCCTGATAAACATTATGGTGTCTGTAATAAAAAGCATATCGTGCATCTTTGCTGAAACAGGGGTAACTCCATCGAGCACCGGAAGTGCTCGGAAAATAGGATGTCATGTTTGGATTAATACCAACAGTCATAATCGGAGCTTTACGGCAGCCATGCATAATGCCTGGATCAATCTGTCCCTGCCCACAAGCTTTGCCCTTTAACAATGGTCTGACCACGTAATCGGTGGTTTGTTGCTGATTAGCAATCTCTTTAGGATAATCTTCGTTCCAGTCATAAACCGGAAAATCCCCATACGGAAGAACGCCTTCCCAAAACCATTTACAGACTCTGCATTTTCTGACATCGCTGACTAACTGAACTTCTAAAGGTGTTTTCATCTGATTATATTTTTTTGTTTAAGGCCAGATGGAACGCCGCATGCCGATTATCATCTGCTTGTGTGCCTGGTACAGGCATGCTCGTTTCATACTATCATAATTTTGTGTTTAAAATTGATACAATCTGAACTGATAGAACCAAACATCATTTGCCGGCGGAGTTTTTCCGTCCTTGTTCCAATGCTTGGCTGCCAGACGCACGTACACATCTTCCGACATGTTCTGAACCAACATGGCACCTGAACAGACCCAGCCGATATTGTAGTTATCCTTATAGTAGGTGGCAAAAACTGATCCACTCCGGATAAGCCTTAAGGTACCAACGGGATTGTCTGCCTTTCCGTTTCCTACATCACGCCCATACTTGTTGTACATATTACCCGAAGAGGCTTGCCAATCCGGATCGATTTTAGTCAAATTGAAACCGTTATTCCAACCACAGCGGAATCCATCGTCTTCATCGCGTTCACTACTGGCATAAGGAGCAGCTCCATGTACATCAAAAGTGAGATTGACATTACGGGTAGTTAAATCGGAATTATTGGTATGATCGTATCCCGGATCTATGCAGATGGCTGCCATTTCGAATGTCGTTCCCTGAAAAGGATGACCTACGTGAAAATCAACCTGGGCATCGAAACGCCCGTTAATTGGAAGGAGACAGACCGCTGCCGCTCCTGAATAGTCTCCACCTTCATTAATCTGAATATGCAGTCCATCGTTTTGCATGATGAGCGTATCCTGGTTGATATGAGAATAACCTGCAGCCCAGAGGTTCTTATTCATTTTGCTACCTTTGAAGTCATCCTCGACAATCAGTGCCGGCGGGGTCAAACTTTGTATGACCGGCAAAACGCCTTTTGCAATAATGCCATTGATCCCTTTTATTCCTTTTATCGCGTGAATATAGTCTGGCTTTGGAGCAAAAAACATCGACTCTGATCTCAGTATTAATCGAATATCACTTTTTGACAATTTAGACTGAAGAGGTTCATCAAAAAGGACTTTACCTTCAACAACGTGGCAGGCATCGTCCCAATCAAGACACAAACAGGACGCATGGATTAGTTCTGCAAGGCTGAGCTGTCCGCAAGGGTCAGTTCCTTTTGGCCCAATCAATACGTATGGAGCATCAGGATACTTTTTTTTAAGGTATTCACATGCAGCCTGGTCACCAAACAGCAGGACACGATTTAACACACCGTATTTTAGCAGTAACGCGATGGTCGCATCGATCAGATTAGTTTCACCAGAGGGGAAAAAAATGGTTACCGTACATCGGCGGGCAAACAAAAGAAGTACCCGTTCAAGGTTAAGAACACGAAGTGCTTTCTTTTTGGGCAGGTTTCCTTCCCATGGCGTATCAGTACCAACAGTTTTAATAGGTTGGTTATCTTTATCCAGCACGCTTGAACGGAAAGTGAGACCAGCATCCACGTTCTCGATCTCTGCCCAGCTCATGTCTCTTATGGCTTTGCTCTCCCCTTTTGCACAAGTCAACTGGTCTCGGCCTGAACAAACGACTACACCATCTTTACTAAGTCTGACACCAGAAACAAGACCTTCAGCACCACCGGCCAGGGCTGCCCAGAATGCAATCTCTGTGTGATCCGGAGCCATTAATGCATCTCCACCAAGACCGTAAACAATAACATCATCAAGGTTTTTCATGTTTTTTACAGTTAAAATAGGTTTATACTATTCCCTATAAGATATGTTCATTAAGCACATAAAAATACCTATTTATTTATATTAAACTATCTTTTTTTGAGAATTTATTTTTATTTTTTAGACATATAGTTTCCACGCTTTGCCTTGTAAATGAACACTTTGCCCATAAACAGGGCGATTGAGAAGATTCATCGCGGCAATTAACCGAGTCTTGTTCTGTTCCGGGAGAAATCCAAGAAATAACCAGTTAAGAAATAATTAGCGCACAAAAAAAAGGCGTCTCTAAGCTATTTGCTTTTGAAACGTCCTCTTCTTCAAGTAGATCAAACGATTAGCACGTGCACCTACCGGCTTATCACTATAGCAAGGAGATCATCCTATGCCATCCAGTTTCAGTAACTTTTAACGGGACACTAATGTCATTGAATAATTTTTAAATCAGAAAAATAACCTTCAGTACCCGTATCAACCCACAACCCTACTGAACCAAAAAGATTTTCTCCGTGCTTTAAATCCTCTATTATCAAGCTGGGTTTTTCTGCATCATTTATGTAAAGTTGGGCATTTGTATCCTTTATTACAATTTTAACTTTTATCCATTCATTTAGCGCCATGTCAGCATACGATTCGTATTTCTCCGGAGCTTCTTTTCCATTATACTCGCATAAGAACATTCTTACTCCAACAGTTTCCAGGTTATTACTGTTAAAATCCATCGTTTGTGAGAACAGATTGGTTGTTGCTATAAGACTTAAAACAATGGTAGTATGGAACGCCGCATGCCGATTATCATCCATACCTCGGTTTATCCTTGATTTCGTCATAATACGTTTCAACTCCGATTTTTTTCATTCGCAGATTTATGGCAACATAACGCTCATACAGATGTTTATCAAATCCCGTATCACCACATGGAAAATCAGGACATTGAAAACAAAAATCAACCTGTTTTTTTTCAGAGCAAGCCCGGACGTTACATGCTTTAAATAATTTACATTTTTCATTTCTGCATCCACCGCATTTCGCCGTAGAAAAGTGCTGAAGCATCTCTTTGAAATCCGGGTATTTTTTGAACACAGGTTCATCAAGCATATCCACAAACCGTTGAGCATAGACATCAAACTCACCCAACGATCTTTGGAGCAAACTACTATACTGCATTATATCTCCTTCAATAAAGGCAAAGCATTTTCCACAGTGCAGTCCACAGGGAGCCAGTCTCTTTTTTAATTGTTCGTAATCCATCGTATTATTACATTCTTTTCTCCGTACAGCCAATGCTTTGATTCTCAAACCCACCTTCAGCAAAAATCCCATCACTGTTCCCCTGACAGCAACGGGATTTTATAGAGCGTTTCAGGGACCTAAAAAAGCCTCTTACTTGATTTCAAGTTCTTCTTTCATATCAATTTCTTCGCCATTCGCGTCGATAAACTGATACTGCAAATACGCCAGATTCTGCACCGGCATCACTTTAATACCAGCACCGTATTTCAGGCGCCATTTCGCTTCCAGGGAGAGCAAGCCCCCCTTCTTGATGTAAGCCGAAACATAGGGATGAACCCTAAGTATGCATTTCCTCACCTTCATTTTGTGAGACACGTAATGGAGTTTATTTTCAAGCTTGTCCGTGAACAACAGCGACGGCTGAATCTCCCCCTTGCCAAAACACGTCGGACACGTCTCACTCGTCACGATATACGTCTGAGGACGCACCCGCTGCCGCGTAATTTGCATCAAACCGAATTTCGACAATGGCAGAATATTATGCTTTGCCCTGTCATTCTGCATGGATTCACGCAACCTGTCATACACTTTCTGACGGTTCTCACCCTCCTGCAAGTCAATAAAATCCACCACGATAATGCCCCCCATATCCCTCAGGCGCAATTGTCTCGCCACCTCATCGGCCGCGTGCAAATTTACCTCCAGTGCATTCTCCTCCTGACCCTTGTCCGATTTTGAACGGTTGCCACTGTTCACGTCAATAACGTGCAGGGCCTCCGTGTGCTCGATGATCAGGTAAGCACCGCTCTTGAACGACACCGTCTTGCCAAAGGCCGACTTAATCTGCCTCGTGACCCCAAACGTGTCAAAAATCGGTAATTTTTCCTTGTACTGCTTGACAATTCCTGCCTTTTCAGGCATAATGAGTTGCACATAATCTCTGATTTCCTCAAAAGCCTGAGGAGAGTTCACGTGAATGTGCTCAAAAGACGCGTTCAAAATATCGCGTAAAATGACCACCGTGCGGCTCGTTTCCTCAAAAATGAGTGAGGGGGCCTTGGCCTTGACCAATCTGGCCAACACCTCGTCCCACCGCTTGAGCAACACTTTAAGTTCCATGTCCAGTTCCGCCACCTTCTTGCCCTCGGCGACTGTCCGTACAATGACACCAAAATTCTTGGGTGTGATACTCTGCAACAATTGCTTGAGACGCACCCGTTCTTCTGCAGATTTGATTTTGGTCGAAACGGAAATTTTGTCAGAAAAAGGCATCAATACCAAAAAGCGTCCGGCAATGGAAATTTCAGACGTCAACCTGGGCCCCTTGGTGGAAATCGGTTCTTTGGCGATCTGAACCAGGATTTCATGACCTGGTTTCAGAATATCGGCAATGGTACCCTCCTTGGGAATTTCAGGCAACAAATGGAACTTGCTCAGCAGGTGCTGTTTGTTCTTGTTGGCAATAACGGTTTTCGTGTAGGCATTCAGGGAATTAAATTGCGTTCCCAGATCCAGGTAGTGAAGAAAAGCATCCTTTTCGTAACCAACATCGACGAAAGCAGCATTCAGTCCGGGCATCAGCTTGTGCACCCGACCCAGGTAGATATCACCGACTGAAAAAGAAACGGTATTTGATTCCTGTTGGAATTCAACCAGATTCTTATCCTCCAGAATGGCGATAGAGACCTCTTTAGGCTGGACATCAATGACAATTTCTGTTGTCACAACTTTCTTGTTTTCGATAGATTACAGGATTTTGATGTAAAGGGGGCCTTGTTGATTTTTCCGGACGGGGACTACCGGACCAGAGCAAACAGACACCCGTTACAACAGGTTAAACAAACAAAGAACAAACTCTAAGACATGAATGTACTTTGAGCTTGTTCTTTGTTCTTTGAGTTTTTGTAATAGCGTTAAGAATTATTTCTTTTTCTTATGTCTGTTCTTTTTCAGACGTTTTTTACGCTTGTGGGTAGCCATCTTGTGGGCTTTCCTTTTTTTTCCGCTTGGCATTTCTAAAAAATTTACAGATAAATTATTTCTTAACTTCGTTTACAAACGTCTTAGCCGGTTTGAATGAAGGGATATTATGCTCCGGGATAATAATTGTCGTATTCTTGGAAATATTGCGTGCGGTCTTTTTAGCTCTTTTCTTTACGATGAAACTGCCAAAGCCTCTCAGATAGACATTTTCCTCTTTTACTAACGACTCTTTAACTACGTCCATGAATGCCTCAACACTTGAAAGGACGGTAACTTTATCAACTCCGGTTCTTTTGGAGATTTCGTTAACAATATCCGCTTTAGTCATCTTGATAAAAATTTAAATGGGTGATACAATGATTAATATATTCGTTTTTTATTCTGCCTGGTAACAGCTTTTGTATTTTTTTGGCTTGCAAATATATAGCTTTCTGCTCATTAAAAAAAACTTTGGAAGAGAATTATTGTTGATTTTTGATTTTTTACTGTACTTTGCACGATGAACTCATTATCAAACGTTTCCATTATCCGGAAAACACTTCTTGACTGGTACGTGGACAACCAGCGTGACCTGCCGTGGCGACACATGACTGACCCGTATAAAATCTGGCTTTCAGAAATTATTCTCCAGCAAACCCGGATTGAACAAGGCCTCTCCTACTACGAACGATTTGTCACCAACTTCCCGGATGTACGGGCTTTGGCCGATGCACCACTCACTGAAGTACTGAAATGCTGGCAGGGACTGGGTTATTACAGCCGGGCCAGAAACCTGCACACCACTGCCCGACAACTCGTCAATGACTTTCAGGGACAGTTCCCGGCCAGTTATGACGAACTGTTGAAACTGAAAGGCATTGGTGCCTATACAGCAGCAGCCATTGCCTCTTTTTCGTTTCAACTTCCCCATGCTGTGCTGGATGGCAATGTATTCAGGATACTGGCACGCCTGTTCCTGATCGAGACACCCATCCATACAACGGCCGGTAAAAAACAATTTACTGTCCTGGCTGGCCAATTGCTGGATCCGCTTCATCCGGACACCTATAATCAGGCCATCATGGATTTTGGTGCCCTGCAATGCACACCCGCCAACCCTGATTGCGGGCACTGCCCGCTATGCTGGCAGTGCATGGCCTACAAGCAGGATTGTGTGGCTACGTTACCTGTCCGCAAAACCGAAACGACCAAACGCAACCGGTACTTTTATTATATTGCTTGTCACGATGAAAAGCACACCTGGCTCCATGAGCGAATGGGCAAAGACATCTGGCAACATCTGTGGGAATTTCCCCTAGTTGAGACCACAGAGGAAACAACACTCGAAAACCTGCTGAAACGGCCGGATGTCAGTAGCTGGACAGGGCAGGTGTCAATCCTGCAGAAACCGGTAAGCTTCCGGCACATATTGAGTCATCAGATCATTCATGCCACGTTTATACCGGTACAGGTAGCTGATTCCAGGCAATTGAATGCTGATTATGTACGCGTCACCCTCGACAGGCTGGAGCTATATCCCGTATCAAGACTTATTGACTTATTCTTATCTGAACATTATTTTATTTAGATTTAACTGTTATTTTATCTCTATTTACTTGTTATCACTCATTCCTGTCCGTGTTGTTTTGACAGCTACGATTTTATGCCTACATTTGAGGTGTCAAACAACAAACCGACCCTTGTCCGGACAAGCCGGCAGCGTCATTGAAAAACGAGTATTAACCCATTAAAACCATAAAAACATGTCCATCAACAAAGCCATCCTCGTTGGAAACGTAGGGAAAGACCCTGATATCCGCTATTTCGACAGAGACAATGACAAAAAAAATGCCGTAGCCTCCTTTACACTTGCCACCACCGAACGGGGATATACCCTCGCCAACGGTACGCAGGTTCCGGACCGGACCGAATGGCACAACATCGTAGCCTGGCGCGGTCTGGCCGAACTGGCCGAAAAATACATCCGCAAGGGGAGTCAGATTTATGTGGAAGGTAAAATCACAACCCGAAGCTGGGAAAAAGACGGTGTCACCCGCTACACCACCGAAATCGTGGCCGACAACATCCAGTTGCTGGGAACCCGTCGTTCGGATGGACAACCTGAGGCTACCGCAGCCCCGGTTGCATCACCAAAAGGCACTACGCCCGTTCCTGAATTGCCCGACTCCGGCGGATCGTCCGACGACCTGCCATTCTAACCAGACAATGCCGCAGGTTTCCATCTGTTCCCGAATCACCTACAGCATAGCCGGTTTGTTGCCGGTCATGCTGTTATTGCTTGTATCCTGTCACAGGAATGAGATGCCGAAACCCTATGCCCATGCCCGATTGACATATCCTTCATCCGGTTATGCTACATTCAGTGAAGCTGGATACCCTTGTCGTTTCGAGTATCCGGCCAGCTTTACGCAACAGCTTAAAACAGCAGGCTCTCCTGGCAGCAAATGGGCAGACTTCAGGATGGAACAATACGGCATCACTTTGTATACCTGTTTCATGGAATCTGATATGCCGGATTTCATTTCTTTCCAGTTCAGCCTGCAGGAACAGTTGCTGAAAAAAAAGCTGCCACCGTACGCGACTGTTACTCAATCCATCCTGCCTTCCGGAAAAAAAAATGTAATCATTCACTTGTTTGAAGTGAGCGGCAATTCGGCCATTCCGTTGGAGTTCCTAATCACAGACAACCGGCACCGTGTATTTACGGGCAAACTCCTGTTTGATAAAGTACCGGATCGAGATTCGCTGGCCGATATCATGGATGGGCTGGGCGATGACATGCTGCACCTGTTGAGGACGTTTGAATTTACCGCCAAACCATGAGTCTGCTGCACCTCGAAAACCAAACCGCCTATCGGTACGGTATCTGGAAAACGGAGGAAACCGTTGAAACCCTCTCCCGACTTTCAGGATGCCTTCCGCCCGACAGGCTGACCAATCTTGTCCGCATGGCTGAATACCTGGCTGTCAGGGCCCTGGCAAAAGCCATGGACATCGATCCACACGCCATAGCCTATCAGCCCTCCGGCAAGCCTTTTCTGACCAACGATAGTCTGACCATCAGTATCTCACACACCAAACGGTATGTAGCCGTGCTGGTTAGTCCCTTACCCATGGCAGCCATTGATATCGAAACACGCTCTCCACGGGTATTGCGTGTCCGCCATAAATTCATGCACCCGTCGGAAGAAGCCTTGTTACAACAAAGTGGCAGGGACGAAACAATTGGGTTGTTGCTGCACTGGTGCATCAAGGAAGCCGTATTCAAGGCTATTCCTGATGAAGGAGTGGATTTTGTACAGGAAATCAGGGTCACTCAACTGACCGATTTACACTCGACCACAGAATCTCCGATAAGTGGCAGGCTTGAAGCCATAGCCGACAGGCAAGGTCTGTTGTTCAAGGGTGATTACCGGATTGAATCCGACTTTGTGCTGACTGCCTGTTTTTCAGGCACGCTTTAAAATAATCCAGATAATGATGGGTGCGCCAAACAAGGCTGTCACCGAATTGATGGGCAAGGTATTGCCGCCAAGTCCGGGCAGTTGTGTCACGATATCACAGAGCAACAGCAAACAGGAACCGCATAGGATACTGGCTGGTAGAATGATACGGTGATCCCAGCTTTTGAATAGTCCCCTGGCAATATGAGGTACCGTCACCCCGATAAAGGTGACCGGTCCGGCAAAGGCCGTTACCCCACCGGCCAGCAACGCAGTCGCCAGAATGAGGAGAAAACGGATGCGGATAACAGAAACACCCAGTCCTTTGGCATAGTGTTCACCAATCAACAGGACATTCAAGGATTTTATAAGCAGACAAGACAATGCCAAACCGAGGCCAACCACCAGCAACAGGGCCGGCATCATAGACCAGGAAACAGCACTCAGACTTCCGAAGGTCCAGACAATAAAAACCTTGAGGGTATCGGGATTACTGATGTTCTGAAAAACGCTGGTCAAGGCTCCGCCAATATAGCCAAACATCATGCCGACAATCAGCAACGAAACCAGATCGGGTACCCGGATAGAAGTCAGCAACACCAGCAACAAAACAGCAGCTGCACCAATGATGGCGGCAGCTACCAACCCCCAGGAACCCATTCCCAGCAACATCCCTCCTGTACCGGAAGCCAGCATGGTGATAAGTGCCACCCCCAAACCGGCACCGGCATTGATACCCAGCACATCGGGACCAGCCAGCGGATTGCGGAACAAGGTTTGCATTAACAAACCAGCCACAGACAAAGCCGTTCCGGCCAGGATGGCGGTAATCACTTTTGGAAGACGGTAATTGAGCAAAATTTCCCGGTAGGCCTGATCACTGTCCGCTCCTGTGATGACAGCAAGCAGTTGGTCAAAAGGAATTCTCACACTGCCAAAAGCCAGGTCGGCCAGGGCCAGCACGACCATCAGCAGGACAAGCATCACAAACAGGGCACTGGTTTTATATCGGAACATTTATTTCAGTTTTTTCAGGTACGTCCATTCATGACCGGGTAACAGTTCCGGGTGAAACAAACAGATGAAATCGGCCAGCAACAAATCAGGTCTGGCTACTGCCCCTTCCCAGAAATCATTACCACCTTCGGGTGTGATCCGGTTGGTATAGGCATAAACATTGCCTTCCCTGAACGGTCGAAACAGGGTATACCGTTGATCCAGTGCCTGCAGCTCTTTCAGGGAAGCACCATTGGTTGCACCCACCCAGACATCGGCCTCAGCCAAATCCTTGTAGACTTGTTCAAACGACAACGGAATACTTCCTCTGGTCGTATCGGCATGGTATATATACCTGCCACCAGCGTCACGGAACAACTGGGCAGTAAAACTACGGCCGCCGGGTTGGTACCAGGTACCTCTGAAATTATCGCCCGATAAGATAAGTGGTTTCTTTCCCTGAGCTTTTCCGGTCAAGGCCACCAGTTGACGGTAACGTTGCTCGGTTAACCGGAACAGGCTATCTGCCAGTGCTTCTTTTTCAAAGAAGCAAGCAATATAGCGAATCCATTCAGCTCTGGCCAGCAAGTCCTGTTCCATCCATTCATTGTTGAACACCACCGGTATACCTGCATCAGACAACCGGCCGGCATTTTCATCGTATTGATTGAAACCGGAAATCATGACCAACTCAGGTTTCAGCATCAGACATCGCTCAACATTCATACGAAAAGGGTCACCCAAATCAGCGATGCGCTTTTCAAGACAGCCTTGCCGGATGGAAGGGTTGTACACGCGCCTGGCTTCGCAGATACCGGTCACCTGCCGGGTAACACCTAACATGTCCAAAAAGGCATAATGGGTACAGGAACCGGAAACAATAGAACGAACGGGCGTTAAAATGCGTCGGCCATCAAGGGGCGTTTGACAATTGGAATCTGAAGTCAGGTAATAGCGTTCCAGTTCTTGGCCGGACTGCCAGGGATTGTAGACAATCAGGCGTTTATAGTCTTTAAAATAATCAATGGAAAAGCCTTTGGCATAAGTCAACTGTTGACTGTACAATGGTTTGTCATCCCTTCCGGATGCTGGTTTTCCGTTTGTACAGGATAACAGTCCGGACAGGAATGTAATGTACAACAAATATTTAACAGACAGAAGCTGCTCCATAGGTGCCAGATTCAACTATTCGTACAAAGAACCGGTACTGCCGGCAACTAAAAAGAGGCTGTATCAAAAAAATGCAGCCTCTTGTATTATTTAAGATGTTTTAAACAGAAGTGATTTTGCTTCCTTCTGAGACATCTTTATTATTCGTTTGCAGCAGGAGCTTCGGTGGCTCCAGTAGCCTGGCCCTGAGTACCGAAATCAGGAGATACCAGGTTTGGATCCACGGCTACAGCATTTTCTACTTCAGTTTTGATAATGGATTGTTTTTCCTCCGCATTGTTTTTGACAAAACCAGCTGTAGCAATGCTCAGGATGGCAACAATACCTGCAAGAGTCCAAGTCATTTTTTCCAGAAAGTCTGTTGTCTTGCGTACGCCCATTACTTGATTGGATGCTGAGAAACCGGATGCGAGACCGCCTCCTTTGGAGTTTTGTACCACAACGATCAGAATAAGCAGGATAGCTGCCAGAAAAGCGATAACGGTCAGAAAAATGTACATATCGTCAGTTATTTTGTATTAATAATCAGTTTTTCAAGGAAACGAATCTGGTCTGCAAAGTAACTATTTTTTTCTGGATATTTCAAGCTCAGTGTCTTGATAATTTCCAATGCGCGGTCATATCTTTTCTGTTTCAGGTAAATTTTTGCAAGTGCTTCCGAGAATGAGGCTTCCGGAATGGTTACAGACGGTGGTTCAGGCACCACTTCTTCGGTTTCCTGTGAATTAGCTGAAACAATCTCATTCATAGGGAAATCAGGTCTTGTACGGGACTTTTCGTTGGTAAGAAAGGCATCAATCAGTTCATGCCCCTTTAAAGGTGCTGTTGATGTAACCGGTTGTTCATCCTCCATTGTTTTATTGGAGCGATGTTTTTGATAACTCAGGTAATCGAGCGAGATACCGCCTGGTATGGATTCATTTACCACTCCTTCGAAAATGACAGGGTTGAGTTTGTCTACCGGGTCCACAAGCACAGGCACAGGCGTTGGTTTTTCAGAAGGCATTATACCAGGTACAGTTGGTTTGACAATACTGGTGGCTTGGAGTTCGCTGCCAGGCATGATGAAACTGGTGATTATATCGCCGGAGGTTTCATCAGAATGAGCTGTAGCTGAAACATGCAAAAAGCGGTCGATGATGGAAAAACCGGAAGGGCTATGAATGTTACCGGCCTCTTCAACAAGCGGGGTTTCATCTGACCGGTCTTCCATAAACAGGAACAACTTACGGCGATCGGGCATGGATATCGCAGTCCGGACAAGTTCTGCTGAATACCGGAGATCTTTTTGCAGGGCCAGGTTCTTCAGGTATAGCATCCGTGCCGGGACAAAGCAGGGGTATTCATCCAACAACGAACGTAGATGTACCAGACTGTCCTTATCAAGAGAGGCTGGGTGCTTAAACCATTCTATGAGTTGGGATGGGCTCATGTTACCAGTTCGCAACGGCTTTATTGAAGATTTGTTCTGCTATTTCATCAATGATTTCCCCGTTCAAATCTTCCTGAACATCGTCCAGCATTTCGGAAGCATCAAACGTTCGGTAGGCCGAAAAGCGTTCCTCAAAATCTTCATCGGGCTTTTTGGTATTGGTATATCGGACATTGATGGTCACCGTGAGTTTGGTCTCGGAAGCGTAGCCATCAGACTGGGCTGCCATAGGTGTCAGGTCATACCCGACAATCTCCCCTTCCAGATTCAGGTCGCCATCCCGTTGCAGCAGACGCAATTTGGTCTGTTTGGCAAAATAATTTTTTAATCCTTCGGTAAACTCGTTGGAAAGAGGTGCATAAACCAATACAGCCTGATTGGGAAAATCCAGTATGGAAATGGATTTTATAAGATCATAGTTAATCGATGCCCCATTGAACTTATACTGTACAGTGCAACCTGACAACATCAGCAACGGCATCAGCAGGTATAGGAAACGTTTTTGCATAGTCGGATTATTCCAGATTGTATTCTTTTATCTTTCGGTACAATGTCCGTTCGGAAATGTTCAGTTCGGAAGCAGCACACTTACGCTTACCCCCATTCCGGTCAAGGGCTTTACGGATGGCTTCTTTTTCCATATCCTCCAGGGAATACGATTCTTCAACGTATTCCTCGGTATCCTGAATATTGGAAGAAGAAGAGGTAGCGGTACGGTTTTCCTTTGGAGGCACATCGGTTGGGTAAAAAGGAGGAAAATTGCCATACTCCTGATCGTGAATGACACTTGCCTCCTTGCCGTTCTTCTTCATAATGTCATTAACCAGCAACTTCAGTTCGTTCATGTCCTTTTTCATATCGAACAATACCTGATACAGGATTTCACGTTCGCTGGAAAAGGAACGCTGATCGCTGGCGTGGCCGGCATACAACATCGGGAATTTCTCGCTGTTGGCATCGGGCAGGTATGTCTGCAGGACTGTCGCCGTGATTTCCCGCTGCTGCTCGATGATGGAAATCTGTTCGGTGATGTTCTTTAACTGCCGGACATTGCCTGGCCAACGGTAATTGACCAATAATCCTTTGGCGTCTTCTGCAAGTTGTATAACAGGCATACGGTATTTTTCAGCAAAATCGGCAGCAAATTTCCGAAACAAACGGTAGATATCTTCAGGCCTGTCACGCAACGGCGGAATGGAAATGGGAACGGTGTTCAACCGATAATATAAATCTTCCCTGAACCGGTTGGTATTGATAGCCTCCATCATGTTCAGGTTGGTGGCGGCGACAATGCGTACATTGGTCTTCACAATTTTTGACGATCCGACACGGATAAATTCGCCGGATTCCAACACACGTAACAGCCTTGCCTGTGTCGATAAGGGCAACTCACCGATTTCGTCCAGAAAAATGGTTCCGCCATCGGCTACTTCAAAATAGCCTTTACGATCGGCCAGGGCACCCGTAAAAGAACCTTTTTCGTGACCAAACAATTCAGAATCAATGGTACCTTCGGGTATGGCCCCGCAGTTTACGGCAATATAGGGACCATGTTTACGGTGACTGAACTGATGGATGATCTGGGGAAAGCTCTCTTTGCCTACTCCGCTTTCGCCGGTGATCAGCACCGACAAGTCGGTTGGAGCCACCTGTACCGCTACATCTATGGCACGATTGAGTTCAGGGGCGTTCCCGATGATGGAAAATCGTTGTTTGATTATCTGGATATCCATGGTTGTTAATTAGGCTTCCTCTTCTGTTGGCAAATCGGACAGATCGCCACTTTGAACGATAGTCTGCTTGCGTAAGGGGTTTTTAGTCAATTCAGCATATTCCTGCCTGTTTCTGAATATATCACAAGCCATATAATAGGCTTCCCGAAAGGATTCTTCGGAAGCGATGTTCTGACCGGCGATGGCATAAGCCGTGCCATGAGCCGGTGAAGTACGTACACACGGTAAACCAGCTGTGAAATTGACACCACTTTCCATGCTGAGCACTTTGAAGGGAATCAGACCCTGATCGTGATACATGGCCAAAATACCATCATATTTTCTGTAATCGGCGGAGCCAAACAAACCATCGGCCGGAATAGGGCCAAAACAACAAACACGTTGTTCCTGAGCCTTCCTGACTGCTTCAGCTACGATTTCCTGATCTTCCTTACCGATAACGCCCATATCTCCGGCGTGAGGATTGAGTCCCAGCACGGCAATACGAGGTTTTTGTATACCGAAATCGATCATCAGGGAACGGTTGAACAGTTTTAGTTTTTGAAGCAAGCCTTGTACGTCGATAGCTGCAGGAACGTCTGAAATGGGTATGTGTCCGGTAGCCACTGCGACACGTAAAATGGAAGAGGCCATGATCATAAGAGCAGTCTTGCCTTCGCCGAGTTGTGCCTGCAGGTATTCGGTATGGCCAGGAAAAGAAAAATCGGCCGACTGGATGTTGCTTTTGTTAATCGGAGCAGTCAGCAGGACATCAATCAATCCTTCCTTCAAATCATTGACAGCCCGTTCAAGTGCCTGGAAGGATGCTTTACCTGCAATTGGCGTTGACTGGCCAAGTTCGACCTTCACTTCCTCATCGGTACAATTGATAATGCTGATTTTTCCGGTTTGCGCTTCTTTGGCGTGGTTGATACCCGACAGGTTGACATTGTTCAGGTCCAAGGCCTTTTTATGATAGGCTGCCACTTTAGGCGAACCATAGATAATAACAGCCTGTTCTTCATAAACCATTGGTTCTGAAAACGTTTTTAAAATAACTTCATAACCGATACCATTAATATCGCCGTGCGTAACGCCGACCCGTATTCTTGATTCTTCCATATGTTGGTTTAAGGATGGCTTTCTAAATAGCCAGAAAGCCGGTGTACTGACAAAATTTCCGGCAAGTTACATATAATTACCCTTATATCTGACAAAAAAGGTAAAAAAAATGTTACTGCTGGTTGGAGGTGGATAACAATCCACAGGCAGCCTGAATATCTTCTCCCCTGGATTTTCGAATGGTGGTTCTCAGGCCTTTTCGGGTAAGGTAATCGGCAAAGTCCTGCAATATCTTTTCGTCGGGACTGGCAAAAGGTGTATTGGGAATTGTATGAAAGCGGATCAGGTTGACGCGACATTCCAGCCCTTTCAGTAAACGAACAAGTTCATCAGCATGTATTTTACTCTCATTCAAACCTTTAAATACAATATATTCAAAAGATAACCGTCGTTGACCGCTAAAATCGTAGGTTCTCAACAACTGGATGATCTCTTTTTCCGGCCAGGCTTTCTGTGATGGCATCCATTCCAGGCGTTGATCAGGCAATGCCGTGTGCAGACTGACGGCCAGATGGCAATGACTTTCGGCCAGAAAACGTTTTAATCCTGGAAGAACACCGATAGTCGAAACGGTGATGCGCCTGGGACTCCAGGCAAAGCCATCGGTAGCAGTAAGACGGTCGCAGGCCTTCAAAACCTCATCCAGGTTATCCATGGGTTCTCCCATCCCCATGAAAACGATATTGGTCAACGTGTCTGTTTCAGGTATGGACAGGATTTGATTCAATATCTCATGCACGGCCAGGTCAGATTTGAACCCCATGCGTCCTGTCATACAGAAGGTGCAGTTCATCTTACATCCGACCTGTGACGATACGCATAAGGTGGCGCGATCGGATTCCGGGATGTAAACTGCTTCAATAAACAAACCCTGGATGGTTGGGAACAAATATTTGATCGTTCCGTCAACGGATTTCCGCGTATGTACGGGAAGCACCTCATAAATATCAGCTCGTTCAGAAAGGAGATTCCTTGTGGTCTTAGACAAGTTGGTCATCGCCTCGAACCGACGTACTTTTTTTTGATAGATCCAATCCTGCAGCTGTCCGGCCGTGTAGGACGGTAAACCTTGTCCGGTAACCCATTGCCTGAGTTCCTCCGGTTTCATGCCCAGCAACTGTACTTTTTCCATCATGACGCTCTCTGTCAGACAACAAAGAGGTTGTATCTTGATCGAAGCAGCAACGCTGCCACTTACTCCATTTTTATAAATTAATAGAACCTGATCCGGTTATCCTCTACCTTCGAAGCCTTACGCACTGCATCAAATCCCTGGTACATAATACGGTACATATTATTTGAATTATAGTTGCGTTTTTCTGTTTCAATATTAAACACTTCGTCGGTTTTGGTTTTTGAAAGTACCTGGAACACATAGACTCCATTTTTGCCCTTGACCGGAGCGGATACCTTGTTTGGTTCAGCGCTCATGACAGCAGCAACAAGGGCAGGCTCTTCACCGGCACCCGTAATACGGCGCATGGAGAAATTGACATACCTGGCTGTATCGATTTTCAACCCCTCTGCTACACCAAACTGAGCCAGCGTGGTCGGATTCATGGCTGTAATCTTTTCAGCCAGATCATCAGCCTTGAGTTCGTTCATCAGCTCATACGTAAGGGGTTGTTTTACATTTTCAAGTGTCTGGTAGTCGCCATCACTGACTGCCGTAATACCAACAACGACAAACTGATTGGACGTGTTTTCCAGAATGGGTGATACATCACCCAGTTCATTATTGAAGACAAAACGAACAGCTTGACGCATTTGCGGTATTTCAGCAATGGTATTGTCATTTTTACGAACAAATTCAGCCTGCTGAACTTCATAACCAGCTTGCTGAGCAGCAGCAAAGAAGCTTTCAGCATTCTGATTTTCAGCGACAATACGGTTAAGGGCGTTATATTGGTTACTGTACGTTATTGAACTGGGGGATACTTTCAGGGAAATCAAGGCCACCTTTGATTTGGCCACAGCTTTGGTTAAATCAGTCACTTGCATCACACGGATATCATACTTGGTCTTAACCGTGAAATAAGCATCTTTTGAAGCACTGAAGCAGGCCTTGATGAAATCTTCACCCAACTGAAGGGCGTCCAGTTCGCGGAACCAACCCATATCTGAATTGGCTGAACTGGAGAATCTGGTAGCCAAGGCCTGAAAATCGCCGCCTTTGCGAAGTACCGTTAACAAACTGTCCGCCCTGGTCTCTGCATTAAGCGGCAAAATAATCTGACGGGCTTTGACAGAATCAGGAGCCACCTTACGATCCAACACCCTGGCCATACGGTAAACGTCTTCACTGAAGGTCGGTTCCATCATGCTGCCACTACTTGCCAGAAAAGAGCTGACGGATTTATCAAACTGCGTGTTGGCAATATAACAATCATTATAGGCTTCTTCAGAATTGGAGTTGGCAAAAACAGCCGGTTCTTCGGTAGCGGCAAAAGCATCTTTCATGGAATTGATCTTGGTTTCAACAGCCTTGAAGTCATCATTACTGGCCACCACGTTGACAAGCACATAGTTGGCCGAACGATACGGACGTTGATAGTAACGTTCCTTTTTGAGGGAATAGCGTTTTTTCAGATCACTGTTGCTTACTTTATACAACGAATCGGGTAATAAGCTGTAAGGTTTCATCACATAAGCAAAATCCACCTGTTCACTCCTGTTGGCAAAATGCGCTTCTGCATCAAGGCTGTTGGCCTGAACGGCTTTTGTAAGCAAGGTGTTAATTTTTTCTTCCAGACGGGTATATTTCAGGTTGTTTTCCCAAAAGAGCCAATAGCTTTTCAATTGCTTGATCTGAGTCTGAGCGTCAGCATCATAGGCTGACAAATCTTCCAGCTGGATGGTTTGCAGAAAATTCATCATGATGCTACGGTCGAACTGACCGGTCTGGGGGTTCTGGAAAATAGGCAACTGCATAACCAACGGGTGAATAGTGGCTCCATTGATCATAGCGAACACTTCCTTGCTGGTTACACATACGCCCAACTTTTCAGCCTGCTGGTCGAGCAATCGTTCACGGACAAGACTTTCGAAAACCGATTCACGGATCTGTCCTGAGACAGCATCTTCCATTGTCGATTGACCGGTCTGTATCTTGTATACTTCCTCCATTTCAAGAATTCGTGCTTCGTATTCTTTGTAGTCAAGCGTAGATTCGCCAATCGTTGCGATTTTCTCCTGAGACTGACGCATAAGGGACGATCCTGAATTAAGGAAGTCTCCGATGATAAACGCGAACAAGGCAAGTCCGATGATAAGAGTCAGCAGGACGGCCCTGTTTCTGATTTTCTGTAATGTTGCCATAGAAAAGATATGTTACAAATTAACGTGTCTGTTATGAAAAGTGAAAAGGAGATTACCCTTTTTTTCAGCCTGCGAATATACAAAAAAATGGTTAAAAAAAGGGGCAAACAGATTATTTTACTGCTTTAGGATCCATCTTCAACGAATCGGGTTCATCCGAATCAAGGTAGATGGGGCCATTTGGTTTAAATATGGTATATTTTGTCATGGTTTGATTGGATTCGAAACCAATGCCCGACAAGATGACATCTTTTTGTTCGATCCGGATGAATGAATCAGAAAAGACCCGGCCGTTCCGTTGATCCCAATACATGAGCGATGTTTCAAAGGTTTCCCCTTCAAGATTGATAATCAAAACGTTATTTTTAAGTTCCCACAAACGCCGGCGGGAATAATAACGCGCGGTATCGCATTCGATAACGGATTCAACCCGCAGGCTATCGTCAAATCGTTCAAAGTGAATTTTTTCCGGAAACAACCAAAAAGGTTCGTAGGCCTTGTCGAAAATTTTCCAGACACGCGCAACTACACGGTAGCGTATCCGGCCCGAATCAGATATCAGGGTCGTAACAGAGTCTGTATACATGCCTGGTACGGTATCACGCTTACTGAATGAAGGAACAAATTCTTTGCTTTCCTTATTGCACGATACTGATAAAAAAGGCAAAACAGCTACACAAAGTGCAACTGCCATGCCAACAAAAGAATTTTTACAAGCGTATACGTGCTGTCTCACGAAAAAATTACAGTTTCCGCTTAAAGAACCACGCTTCGTTGAACGTGATGTCAAGCGACAGTTTATAATATGTTTCCTGAACCATTGATGACTGTGGCGGCAATACTTTACCCACTTCAAAAGACAGGTTCAAGGCAGAACGTTGTTTTCTCAGGGGTAGTCCGACACCAAACGTCAGACCCACCGTCTTCAGGTTGCCCAGATCATTGCTGATGTACGAATCGGAATAGTAACCACCAAAACGGTATTTGACAGCCTTATAATAACTATTGGTTATAAAAGACGGCAAATATTCGGCACCAAAGGAAATGCGACGGTTGTTGCTGAGGCTGTCTGTTACACCATGGAAATTGACATCCGCCCAGTTTTGCTGCTGGTAGTCAAGTGCCAGTGTCAGCCGGTCATCATATATCCAACTGGCACCCAGACCTATTGTCCGTGGCATTTCAAATACCGACTCACTTGTTGTAGTAATCGTATCGGATGCAATACTTACGGTATACAGGGTATTGTTGAGCGGCATCTTTTCAGAAAAGGTAGCTCCCAGGATGAGCTTGTTTCTTTTACCGATCGGCTGTTGATACTGAAGGCCCACATCAAAGCTGGAACCATTTAAGTACCAGTATTCTGTTACTGTTTGTGACAGATAATCCGCATCGGTGAAAGACGTCGCGCTGGTCTGTGTAATCATACCTGAATAATACTTGTAATTCACACCCAGCCCCAGATTTTTCCACAGGGCGACGGAGGTCCCGATAAACAGCGAAGTCAGTCCCCCGGTTCCGTAATAGCTCTCAACATATTCTTCGTCATTGCTTAATGTATTTTCAAAGCTATAGGAATAACCCACCTTCGAAAACTGATTGATGCCGACTGCCAGACCCCACCAGGATTTCAAGGGAATTTTCATGGCTACATAGTCAAGGCCACCATTGGGATTGGTTTGTCCGACGGACGCTTCCCTGAAAGTGGAGAGTGATCCGGTCATACCAAAGTCAAACAACATGGTCATGGTATCCAGTGCCGAATAGGAGGCCGGATTGCTCGGATTGATCATGTTTTTTTCCCGGATACCCACACTGACGCCGCCCATACCCCTGGTTTTACCGAGGGTGGAGTATTCCTGTACGCCAAAGCCATAACGGCTATAGGGAGAATTGGTATTCTGAGCCGTTAGTAATAACGGTAAAATCAGCAGTATCAGAACCGCTTTCAGGTATCTGTTTTCAAACATTGTGGTTAAGAATTCTATTCAGTCCGGCAAGCACCAGATTTTTGCTCACAAAGATGCCATTTTTTAGCCTTTCAGCAAAATAAAAAGCGTCTCCGCCTGTTAAAAAAGCGAAAAGATCGGGATAACGCTGTTTGTAATCGTACAAATAGCCTTCTGTTTCATACAAAATGCCCTGCATCACACCTGCCCGTATAGCTGATTCGGTATCGATGCCAAACACGTTGAAATCTTCCTCCGCCATCACCTCGGGCAATCGTCCGGTAAACTGATGCAAGGCTTTTAGCCGTAGGTGCAATCCTGGAGCGATATTCCCTCCCTGATAAGTTCCGTCAGTACTGACATAATCGTACGTAATGGCTGTGCCCATATCGATGACCAGCAAGGGCTTGCCAGGTTGCAGCGTCCAGGCTCCCACCGCTGCTGCCAACCGGTCCAGACCGAGGGTTTCAGGAGAATGATAGGCATTATTCAGGGGAACCGGTGTGTCAGGACAAAACTCAATAAACCGTATCAGCCGGTTCTGAAGGAAATTGACCAGTTCCGGATCCGGATTAGCTACGGAAACGTATATGCCGGCATTGATGTGAAACGTCGTCATCAGCTTTTCAATGTCTGTCTGAACAGGGCCGAACAACTGGCAAAAGGCAACGGGCTCTTCCCCTTTGTCATAAACGGCTATCTTACAGCTGGTATTTCCCTGATCGATAATGAGATTCATGTATCGGACTTTTATACGTGCAAAGTAAGATAAAAATCCAATTATAAACAAAGAAGCTGTCTCAAAAGGGCAGCTTCTTTGCAGTAATGAGTATCAGAATTAATAGCCAGGATTTTGATAAGCGGCTTTTTCTTCGTCAGTCAGTGCACTGTTTTCCTCGTCGGTCAGTAATTGCAGGAAGGCAGTCGGCCATGGCTTAAACGTGTGGTATTTCTGAAATTGTCCTTTACCAACACCTGTAGCACCAATAGAAACACCAGTCGAACTACCAGGATCATCTATCGGGAACGGGAAGGCTGTTGTACCGGTACTTGTGGCAGGGGCACCAAGCATATCACGGTCGCGGACACGTTCGTACAAAATGCCGGCATTATGCAGGTCTTCTGTCGTGGTCAGCTCGAAAATCAATTCCCGGCCCCGTTCATTGTAGATAAAATGAATGAAGCGATCAAGCGTTGTTGTGGCCTCAACCGGATAGTTTTCTTTAACAGACTTGGCGGATACACCATCCCATTCCGTTCCATCAATGGTTATCTGGGCGTATGAATCTGTTGTCACAGTATAGGGTGATAACTTTTCGAGTGCAGGAACGATTGAACTACCCGTTATAACGCTTGGCTCAACAGCTATCAGAATGGTACTCCGTTTTTCACCGACATGGTAAGCGGCGCGTTTACGAATCACGTTCAGATCGGTGATTGCACTCGTGTAGTCCAGTTTACGACCATAGGCTTCAGCCCGGATAAGGTATGTTTCTGCCAGGCGGAATACCGGCGTATCGAACGACTGGCTACCGTTGGCGCTAGTACCTTTACCGCGTGTTTTGTCCAGCCATTTGTTCGTACCCATGTACCAGACAGCGTTGGTAGTACCTCTGTCAATACCAAAAGCCGTACCGTTTGTACCGCTGATACGATAATAGAGTTTCCGGCCTTCCGCGGCGTAATTGGTTACAACCGGATTGGCCGGATCAATATCTCCGCCAGGCTTGAAACCTGTAACAAGACTATCTTTCGTACCAGCAGCTGTTTTGATGGTATTGACATAGCCTCCGTTGTTCGGGCTGCCGACAATCCAGCGGACATTGATGACATATGGCTGACTCATGACCCAAAGGGAGTCCAACGGCTCACTCCTGGCATTTTCAATATAAACCAGACCAATGTTGCCATAACTCATACGCCCCTTGCTTGTGACCGTAACCGGTGTAGAACCAACAGGCAATTGTTTGTTGTTGTAATAGTAGGCAGAAATCAAATCCCATGGTTTTCCTGAACCATCGGTGGCAGTCACATTATAACTGGTCAGAAAACTCTTGTAATACCTGGAATCGTTTGCCTTGTCGGAAAACTGATCATAGCCCCAGTCCGAGGGCATCAACGTGGCATAGGGTCGTCCATAGTTGATATCCCGCAAGATACCGGCATTAGCCGTGGTATGATTGGAATTGTAGACATGCGTCAATGAAATGGCTGATGCATCCCCGTAACGGCCGTTGTAGGTCTGTGTCGGTTCATACTGGGCAGACAGCAGTATTTCTTTCTGATTATCTCGTGACAAGGTTCCGTCATTCAACCACAGACTACCAAAATCGGTCGACAATCCGCCGTATTCAGTATTGTTGGATTTCATCTGATCGATGGTCATCGTAGCATAGTAGATGCAACTGTCAAGATCGGTAGACACATTGCCTTTGTAGAGCATCTTCAGATGCGTTTCGGAACTGCTTTGCCAACCAGCCGCCTGAGCACGCACCAGGTACAGTTTGGCCAGGAAGTGGGCTGCGGCAGGTTTGGTTATTCGGCCTAACTCGGTCGTCGTTTCCGGAAGTACATCAACAGCGTACCTCATATCGGCAACCAGTTTGTCGTAAATAGTATCCAGCGATATCTTTTTAAAATAGAAATTGTCAGGCATTTCCGTGAATGGTTCCAGAATCAACGGCACAGCACCCAGTGTATTGGTGATCAAAAAATAGGAATATGCTCTGAGCATCAGAACCTCTCCATACCTGGCAACAATGGATACCTGATCTGCTGCTGACAGCTGCTTGTAATACATTTCAAACGTGTTGCAGGCGCCGATGGATGGATAACATCCTTCTGTATACTTAACAGACGTTGTGACTGAACCGATCAGGTTATTGACAAAAGGCGTGATGCGCTGACCGCTTACGACGGCAGCACCCCAGGCATCCGGAGAATAGGATCCATTGACAATACGATCGGCAAGTGACCAGGAATACACTTCAACGTCGTTGCCGGAGCCAAACAGGTATTCTCCCTGATTATAATCTCCTTTATAGCGCAGAATTTTATAACAGCCTTTGCAAAGGCACTCCAGACCTTCGGTGGTTTTGTAATAATCCTGCGTCAGGGTTGTCACCATTTCTTCTTCCAAAAAGTCTTCACAAGCCGTGAAGGGAAAAAAGGCCAACGCGACAAATAAAATAATACTGTATTTTTTCATACTATTATATTTTTTTAGTTCAAGGTAGTATGGAACGCCGCATGCCCTAATTATACCACGCTTGGGCGCTTTTACAAGCATGCTCGTTTCATAAAATCTGAGTATTAACGATTTATAATCCGATCCGGCAACCGACAACAAAGCTTGTCAGCATCATGGTGTTGTTATTCGTACCTCCGACAGGATCGCCGACGGAGTTTACTGTAGCCCATTCATTGGTATCATCAGGATTGATACCGTTCTGTACGCACTTTCCGCCAAACATAAAAGGATTGAGCACCTGTGTATAAAGCTGCAAACGGTTTACATCAACATATTTCAGTATTTTTTTCGGGAAATTATAGGATAACGAGATGTTTCGTACCGCTACAAATGAACCGTCATTGATGTACATAGCCTGATTCACATCGGTGGTGGATACAGTGGTAATTGCAGAATACAGCTGTGGCCATTCGGCATCTGTATTTGTCGGTGACCAGAAATCGGTCAGATCGGCCTTGCGCACATAACCAACATATTTACCACCGGTTGAACCACCGGGTTGCAGGGATGAAAAATATTTCTGCCCGATGCGGGCATAGATAAAGCAGCTTAATTCCAGATCCTTGTACCGGATGGTGTTGGTCATACCACCTGTCCATTTTGGGCGATTACTGCCTACAATGACTTTGTCATCATCTGTTAGTTTGTGGTCAGCTACTCCCTGTTCAACTGGTTTATACTGACCCGGGGCAAATTTGTAGCCGTTAGCAGCCCAAAGGGCGATTTCAGCCTGATCTTCCGGGGTATCCTGCCACAAGCCATCTACCTCATACGTACGGAACACCTGTACCGGATAACCGATATACCATCCATTTCCGGACATATCTTCCTTTCCATTGACCAACTCAATAATTTCTTCCTTGTTGGTGGCAAAACTCAGGTCTGTATTCCATGAAAAATCTCTGGTAGCAATGTTTCGGGTGTTAAACATCAGTTCCACACCCTGGTTTCTGGTCTTTCCAATGTTGTCAATGATGTAGGGATAACCCAGAAATGATGGCAGTGTACGTTCCATAAGCAAATCTTTGGAATTGGACAAGTACCATTCAGCAGAACCACCAATGCGGTTGTTTAAGAAGGAGAAATCAAGACCGACATCAATCTGGGTGGTTTTCTCCCATTTCAAATCGGGATTTGGCATGGCGTAAGGCAAATAACTGAGGGCGGCCGTCGTACCGTATACATAGCTGTACTTGGAGAGAGGGCCACCAGACATATACGCTTCAACGGCTGAATTTCCTGCCGTGCCATAACCGACACGCAATTTCAACTCGTTCACCCAGCTGATATCTTCCATAAACGACTCCTCCTGAATTTTCCAGGCACCAGCGAAGGCTGGGAAATAATCTCCCTGAATGGCCAGAACGGATGCTCCATCCCAGCGTACAGTCGCCGTAAAAACATATCTGTTCAACAAAGAATAGTTCAAACGTCCCATAAATGATGCCATCTGGTAACCGGTATAGCCAGAACCATAAGAATCAGGTGAACCCGATCCGTTGGCATACAAGTCATACCACTTTGCCGCATCCGTCATAATTTTTGAAGCAGACAGGTATAGGTTCTCCCTGTTGTATTTCTGAGCTGATTGCATCAACGTAGCATCAATGGTATGAATATCATTGAACGTTTTGTTAAAATCAAGGATATTTTCAATCAGCCATTGGGTTGAACTGGCCATGGTATAATAGGCTGCAGCTCCGGCTCCGGCAGTACCCTGACGCAGCGTGGATTCAGAACTTTGCCAGGTACCTTGCTGATAGTTGTTCAATGCTGTACCAACATTGAGCCGGTATTTCAACCAGGGTGCGAAGCGGATTTCGGCAAAAGCATTGGTCTGGATGTTCGTATTTTTACGATTGTCTTCCGATTCATCAAGATCAATCAACGGGTTATAAAGTGGCGTGGTTGAATTTCCACCAGGATACAGGATAATGTTATTATCTGCATCATAAGGTTTGGCCATCAACATTTGTGAAAGGGCAACACCATATAGGTCTTTGGGGCCAGTGGCGCTTCCGGAGCGGTTGATGGTACCGTATTGCTGGTCGTCGCGTGATAAGTTCACGTTCAGGCCGAGAGTGATCCATTTCTTTGGAGTCACTTCTCCGTTGAGTTTGGCTGTTATACGGTTGTAACTTTGATTCAACTGAGTCCCTAATACATCATAGTAGCCGATTGACATATACAGTTTTGATTTTTCCGTGCCTGCTGTCAATGATAGCTGGTGGTTGTTTGTTATACCTGTCCGGGTTAACATACCGATCCAATCGGTGGTCGGTATCTTGCTGGAATTATAGGTGCCGTCCGCGTAGGCCAGGTTCAGAGCGGCAATAACATTGGCATCGTTGTTGGCAAACATTTCAAGATCAGCAGCTAACGTAGGTACTGTATAGGCCACATTGGCGGCCTTGTATTCACCGGCATTGATGTATGCCTGACGGTAACGGTCCAGCGATTCACCGGCTGTCGCCCATTCGGTCAGCGAATTGATCCGGTCGAAAGAAACACTTCCGTCATAATTGATTTCTATTTCACCGGCTTTACCTTTCTTGGTCGTTATCAGGATGACGCCATTGGCTCCTCTGGACCCATAGATAGCCGTGGCTGATGCATCCTTCAAAATTTCGATGGAAGCAATATCATTGGTATTGATATCGTTGAGAGTACCCATCATGATGACACCATCAATGACGTATAGCGGTTCATTAAGGTTTGTACCCAGAAGTGATTTACCTGTATACATGGAACGTGTTCCACGAATGGTCACTGTTCCAATGTTACCAGGCCGGACGTTAGAGATAACATCCAAACCGGAAACCTTTCCCTGGAGGGCCTGAACCACGTTCTGGACGGGACGGGATTTGACAGCCGCTTCATTGACACTCACCATAGAGCCTGTCACATCGCCTTTTTTTCGGGTACCGTAGCCAATGACAACAACTTCGTCGACTTCAGTGGCACTTTCCCGCATAACGATGGTAAACACGCGTTGAGTTCCTACCCGCACCTCCTGAGAGGCATAGCCCAAAAAGGTAAAAACAAGAACAGCATTTTCATTGGATACTTCCAGGTTGAATTTTCCTTCAATATCAGTAACCGCTCCACCACCAGCTCCTTTCTGAGTGATGGTAGCCCCTGGAAGTCCTGTTCCGGAAGCGTCTTTGACTGTTCCGGATACTCTGATCTGGGCAAACATCACCACTGGCAACAGTAAGCCCAATAAAGAAATCAGCAATCTTTTCATTGGCATTAATTTTAAAGTTATTTAATACAATCAAAACATTCACCAACTGCTTATCCGGAAACAAAAATAGGATCAATGACAGGATGTTATACTTTAAAATTTGTCATATATTTTATACTTTTTGATATTTTTTAAGATTTTTAAATACAATTTACCGGTGAATCCTTATTTTATTACTGTCAATGCACACGGTTAATGTTATAATAAAAAATCTGCGGGAATCCGGATCAACTCCGGATTCCCGCAGACATGAGGGTCCAACAAAAAATAAATCAGTTATTGAAGCTCCTTGCGGTTTACCGTGAGAAACTTCAATAACCCATCATACCATTTGCTCAATATTCCAGACAAATGCCCGGACGCCGGCTTCAGGATTCCGTTCGTCGAGTTTTCTGATGTATTTCAGCAGTTCGTCCACTCGTTCATCCTCAATGATGGTGATGGCGGCTGAATTCATCTCTGGCCATGTGTGCGTTCCCATGCGGGGATCGCCGTTGACACTTCCGCGGCCGTTTACTTGTTCCCAAGTGGTGTAGCCACGAATGGCCAGCTTGTCAAACAGGTAATCGACGCGTTCGGTGTTGGTCTGGTTGTATACAATAAATACGGCTTTCATTGTGCTTTCTGTTATTTGTCCATGAATATGAAATGCTTGCGCACTTTTTCCCGTTTGTCGCGTTCGCCATGTCTGGCCATGAGCGAATAGAGTACTGGAATCAGAATCATTGTTACCAGGGTCGATACAGTCAGACCGCCCACGATGGTCACGCCAAGTGGGGCCCATGTTTCAGAACCTTCACCAATACCCAGCGCCAGCGGTAACATACCCAAGATAGCTGTCAGTGCTGTCATGATGACAGGCTTCAGACGGGACTTTCCTGCCAGTGCTATGGCTTCGTTCACTTCATAACCCCGGTCACGCATCAGGTTGATAAAGTCAACCAGCACGACACCGTTTTTCACCACGATACCGACCAGCATGACCACACCGATGGCGGCAATCATACTCAGGCTGGTTCCTGTGAGAAACAAGGCTATGGCAACACCGGTAAAGGCAAAAGGAATGGAGAACATGATGACAAATGGTTTGGCATACGATTCAAATTGGGAAGCCATCACCAGATAAACCAATATGATCACGATCAGCAATAACAAACCAATGTTTGCAAAGGATTCCTGCTGGTCTTCATAGCTACCACCAATATTGACCATCACATCAGAGGGAACATCGATATCCTTGATTGCTGTCTTTATATTTTCTGCAATTGTTCCAAGCGGTACACCAACCGGCGTGACAGAAACGGTTACGATACGCTCGCGACGTTTGTGTTCGATGTTTGGCGGGGACCATAATTCCTTCACTTCTCCGAGTTCTTCAAGTTTGATTTTTCCACCTTCCGGAGTTGGAATGGTAATATCCTCCACATCTGAAATCGAATTGCGGAAATTTTCCTTCGTACGTACCACGATGTCATATTCCTCACCGTCTTCCTTAAAATAGCCGACAGTGGCACCATTGATCCGGTTACGGATATACGTGGAAACAGTCGCTGAATTCAGATTGTGCAAAGCCAGTTTCTGTTTGTCCAATACCACTTGCAGTTCAGCCTTGTCATCTTTACGGCTGACAGCCACATCTCTTGCACCGGGTATATGTTTTACCCTTTCTTCAACTTCAGCTGCATAAGCATTTGTCTTGTCAAAATCATAGCCATAAATTTCAACATCGACTGTACTGCTGCCACTCATCATGCCAGTACCTCCGGCTGTCACCGAAGAGTTGATCACTTCGGGCAAAGACAGTACATAACGTCGTACCTGCTCAGCAATTTCTACATCCGAACGCTTTCTTTCTTCAACAGGTTTCAAACCTATGTTCAGGTTGATCATGTTCGTTCCGGTTTCGGTAAACATGGCCGATATGCTTGACTCATCGTTGGATCCGGTCGAAGATGACAGCAATTTAACCTCAGGACAGTTTGCCAGAATATACTCTTCAATTTGCCTGGTGGTCTTCATCGTTTCTTCTACCCTTGTTCCAGACTGAACTTCAATGGCTGCACTAAGGTGACTTTGATCAGAACTTGGCATAAAATCAGTACCGATAAACTTGAAAAGGAACATCGAGGAAACAAACAAGACAAGCGAAACACTGATAACAGTTGCCTTATGTTTTAACGCCCAGCGCAATACTCCTTCATACCAGTTTTCAAAATGCTCAATCTGACGTCCGATCGTGCGGTCATACCAGGTTGTTTTTTCTTCATCTCTTGCTTTTAGCAATTTGGATGAAAGCATTGGAGTCAGTGTAATGGCGGCCAGCATTGACGTCGTGACTGTGATGGTGATAATCCAGCCCAATTCCTTGAACAAGACACCCATCATACCGGATATCATCGTCAAAGGCAAAAATACGGCTACAATGACCAACGTGGACACCAAAACGGATACCCAGACTTCGTTGGTTGCATATATGGCAGCTTCTCTTGGGCTACTGCCTCGTTTTATATGCTTGGTAATATTCTCAAGCACGACAATAGCATCATCTACCACAAGCCCTATTGCAATGGAAAGAGAGGATAAGGATATTATGTTAAGCGTACTGCCTGTTGCAAACAAATAAATGGCAGCCATCAACAACGATGTCGGTATGGTAAGAGCAATGATGGCTGTTGCCCTCCAGCGTCCGATAAAGAGCAACACGATGAAGACAACGAAAATAAGGGCCAGTAACAACGTTTCTGAAAGGTTTCCGATGGCACCACTGATAAAATCGGATGAATCATAAATCATGTTGAATTGGACGTCAGCAGGCAATCCCTTCTGCAATTTCACCAATTCTTTCTTCACCTCCTTGCAGACGTTCACCGTATTGGCACCAGACTGACGGGTTACCATCAAGCGGACTGCTTCTCCTTTGTTGGCACGTTCGATCAAACTGACATCCTTAATCGTATCGTTGACCTCGGCAATATCCCTGACAAAAATAGAAGCTCCGTTATATGTACCGACTACCAGGTTCTTGATTTCGGAACTTTCTTCAAATTCGCCTTCCACACGAACCTGATAACTTTCTTTACCCATTTTCATGGAACCTGCAGGCAGGTTCAGGTTATTGGCCGATATGGCACTGGTAACCTGTTCCAGATTTAGTCCTGTTGCATCCAGTTTTTTGGGATCTATATTCACATATACATACCTGTCAGGGGCACCAATAACAGAGATGGTGCCAATTCCGTCTATACGCTTCAGGGGATTGGAAACTTTTTCTTCCAGTAGCTTTTCCAAACCGGAATAGCTTTCATTGGCAGTCACCGAATACATCATGATGGGCATCATGCTGGTACTTAGTTTGAAAATGGCAGGCCGGCTGCAACCGTCAGGAAGGTAATCGTAGATCAGGTCAATGGCATCACGCACATCGTTCACTGCCACATCAAGGTTTGTTCCCCAGTTGAATTCCATAACAACCATCGACATATTGTCTTTGGAAGTAGATGTTATCTTTTTCATGCCCTGAACACTGTTGAATGCGTCTTCCAGGGTTTTGGTCACATTCGTCTCTATTTCGGAGGCATTTGCTCCTGAATAGGTTGTCATGACCGTAACATAGGGAGGTTCCATCTCTGGATACTGGTCTATGGGCAACAGTGACAACGAATACAATCCCCCGACCATAATGGCCACAAAAATCAACAGGGTTGTAACCGGTTTATTGATTGAACTTTTATAAATGCTCATACTTATTTATTTTCTGTGTGATTTTCCAAACGGTTTATTCCACAACATTCAGTTTAACACCTTCTATCAGGCGTGCTTGTCCGGCCACCACCAGACGATCGCCCTGGCTGATGGAATCGCAATTAATTTCCACCTGGTCATCAAAGCGTTGACCGAGCGTCACGGTATAGCGTTTGGCCTTGCCTTCCTTATCGACAAATACGTAGCGTTCGTTGGAACCTTGCAGCTTGAGAACTGATTGATAGGGAACTACCACGGCGTTGGTCTGGCCCATAGCCATCTTCACTCGTCCGAACATTCCCGGTTTCAGGATTTCGCCGGAATTGGGTACGCGTAGTTCAACTTCGAAGGTGCGGGTGGAAGAGTTGATGGTCGGAGCAATATTGAAAATGGTGGCCGTGAATGATTTATCGTCATAAATATCTGAAGTGACCGTAGCTTTCATCCCTTTCCGGATAAGTGGATAATAACTTTCCGGAACATTGATAAAGGCTTTAAGCGCATTGATCTGCACCAGGGTAATGATGGGTTTGGCTCCGGAATACAATTCGCCATCCTCGTAGTTTTTTGCAGAGACAATACCCGGGAAAGGAGCCTTGATGACGGTGTTGCTTTCCAGATAGGTAATGCTGGTTTTCTGGACATTCAGCTGAGCCAGCGTCTGATCATAGGTTTGCTGGGAAATGGCACCGGTTTCTTTTAATGCTTCATAACGCTTGAAGTCGTTTTCCAGGTTGGCCATCTGGATTTTCGCCTGTTGGTAACTGGTCTGATCCATCCGGACAAGCACTTGTCCTTTTTGGACGCGGCTGCCGACTTCCACCAGTATATTATCTATCCTTCCAGGCGAAACGGGTACCAGATTCACTTCCTCGACAGCCTGCATGTTGGCTGAGAATTCAAGTTCCCTGGCAATGGCTTTTGATTCCAATGTCATCACCCTGACGTTTTCGACTTGTTCAGTGGTTTTTTCCTGTTTCGTCTCCTTGCCGGAACAGGCGGTTAAAAGCGATGCTCCTGAAAGCAGGACCATCATCACGATACTAACTTGTTTCATGTGTGTATGATTGTTTATTGTTATTATCAGGTTAAAGAATACCGAGCAGCTTTTGAAGGGAATCCTGGGCGTTCAACAGTGACAAAACAGCTGAAACATAATTGGATTGGGCTACCAGCAGATTATTGTTGGCGTTTGTCAGTTCCAGACTGGAAGATAGGCCTTGTTCGTATTTTCTGGTAATGTTGTCAAACACCCGCTGGGATACTTCGATGTTCTTTTTCTGGATTTCAAAGCTTTCCAAAGCGCTTTTCAGGTTGTAGCGCAGCTGTTTTTCCTGAATGAGGAGCTGATCTCTGGCCAGCTCGTTATCCAGTTGGGATGATTTAAGGGCCAGTCTGGCTTTCTTTACATTGGCGGCGTTTTTACCGCCTGTAAAGAGAGGAACACTGGCTGAAAGCACCAGTGTATTTTTCATGGTAACATCGAACGCGCTCGTCAATAACTTTTCATTACGCTGGTAAACGGCAGAGACTGTTGGCAGGTGGGCATAAATAGAAGAAGTCAATTGTTTCTCACTCATGGCCAGGCTCAGGTTGCTGGATTTCATATCAATGTTGTTTTCCAGTACAAACGGTTCCAGTAGTAAATCAAACGTATTTGTCTGATTGGTGATTTCCGACAGTTGACTGGTCAGCGTCAGCTGGTCATCCGGGCTGACGCCGAGCATGAGTCGCAGTGAGTTGTAAGCCATTTCAATGTTCCTTTCAGTAGATTGCAGGGTATTTTCCAGATTGGCAACCGTTACGTCCATCTGATCGGCCTCGGTTGCTTCACCGATACCTACATTAACCTTGATACGGGTGGCGTTTGCCAGTGTACGTATATTTTCCAGGTTCTTTTTCAGAAGGCTTTCACTGAATTCAGACACAATAATGGAGTAATAGATGATATTGACATTTTGCTTGACGGCCAATTCTGTTTGTTCAATCGCGTTTGCATAAATCTGTTTTGCAATGTCTGCCAATTGCACTCCAACCAGTATGTTCATATTGACCAATGCCTGAGTTATCTGGAAAGTCATGGTGCTGGAAGGATTCATGGCAATTGAAAATGCACCGATGCTGATGCTGTCGTTGGTCAGATAGCTTTGATAATTGATACTCAGACTTCCCTGAGGCAAATAATTGGCCAGGGTTGCCCATTTTGCCATTTCTGCCTGTTCGAGTGCTAAACCAGCCTGTTGGATCGATTTGTTATGCTGCAAAGCATACTCCTTTGCCTGTTCCAGGGAAAAGGACCAGCTTCGCGGGCTTGTCCCGTTTCCGGCGTTCTGAGCCTGGGCTGTTGTGAAAACAAATAAGGTCGCCACCAGGGCTCCCATCACGTTTTTTCTGCAAATCATAGTACAAAATATATAATGTTATAGTCTTTTAGCTAAATTCAGGGTATCCGTATTATCCATCAGCTGATCCACCAGGCTGTCAATTTCGTCATCACGCAACGGCGGATTGGATTCAGATGACCGGGCTTGGTCAAGAGCTGTCTTCTTTTCAAGATAATAGGCCAGACCTTCGGCATTGCATAACAATCGAAGAATCGTATCGATCAGAAAACCAACCGCCGGTTGCCGCCGGTTTTTGGTGCCATCCTGTTGAAACAAACTCATGACAGTCATAATCTGAATGGAAATGAATTCGGTCATGATATCCAAATCCAGATCTTTTCTGAACAGGCCTTCTTTCATACCATCCAGAATGGAAGCCCTGATGTTTTCATGTATCTCTTTATGACTGCGTTGAACCTGACGCCGATGTATTTCGGGGTAATACTTGATCAGATCAAAAAAAAATTTGATACACTGATTGTTTCTATTCAGGATCTGGGAAACGGAAAAAGCCATGACCCTGTCGATGACATTACCGTTTAAAAGATACTTCGGGCCGTGTTTCTTTTGCTTCTTTTGATCGATATCCAACAAAACAGCCTCAACCAGTTCTTCCTTTTGGGAAAAATACGTGTAGAATGTTTTCTTGGAAATATGCAACTCGTTGCAGATATCATCGATACTGACACTACGGAGACCATACTTAAGAAATAGTTTGGCTCCTGTTTTCAGGATGTTCTTTTGCAATGTCGTATCCATAACCTATCTAAAACCGGTACAAAATTAGTGTACGGGTATCAGATACGACACAATTAGAATGTTAAATATATTTAATATATTTTTATATGTCATATTGTGCTGATTATCAATATTATATATGGAAACTCATGAAACATTGCAGTTTCCGGTTTTCCAAAGGTGACGATAAACGGAACAGCCTTTATTTTGATGGCGCCGGCAGGAAAAACCTGATATATTTTAGATTGTCAGAGATTTGAATAATTTCAACTCGCCGTACAACTGATGGACAGGCAACCCCATGACATTGAAATAGGATCCTGATATGCGTTCGACTGCCACAGAACCAATCCATTCCTGGACACCGTAAGCGCCTGCTTTATCATACGGCTGGCAATGATCCACGTACCAGCCAATTTCCTCGTCCGATAATGAGCTGAAACTGACATCAGTCTGAGCAACAAATTCACGACATTCCTGCAGACTGTTAAGGCATACACCCGTATAGACCTGATGGTGTTGGCCGGATAGCTCGTGAAGCATCCGGATGGCATCGGCACGGTCAACCGGTTTGCCAAACACAGTACCGTTTTTGTAAACGATGGTATCTGCCGAAATGACCAGGTCATGGGGTTGCATCAAGGGACGGAAAGCTTCAGCTTTCCTGCGGGCAATATACAAGGCTGTTTCTTCCCCGCTCAGACCGGAAGGAAAAGATTCGTCGGTATCAGGTGGCTTCACAACGGAAAAATCGATACCCAGTCCTTTGAGCAGTTCTTTTCGCCTGGGTGAATTGGAAGCCAGTATCAGATGGTACCCGGTTAGATTGGGAAGTGTGGGATTCATTGGGATTGTTGTATAAAGACTCCTCTACCAGCCAAAAGCCTCGTCCCCATCCATCCAGGTATTCTGTGCCTTCATAATCTGTTCAATCAGATCCCGACCACACCCCTCTCCTGCCTTGACATGGGAAATATATCGGGCAATGCTCCGGATTTCAGGCGCCGCATCGGCCGGACAAGCCGGCAGGGCAACCAACCTCATGATTTCGTAATCGGGAATATCATCCCCCATATACGCTACTTCCCGTGATGTCAGTCCTGTCCTGGCCAGAAAATCTTCAAAATCCACCTTTTTGATACTGGAGCCCATATATATATGTTTGACGCCAAGCAGTTCAAAACGGTGAAGAACAGCTTCAGAACGGCCTCCGGTAATGATACCGATTATCAGCCCCTTTTTAACGGCATGATGGATGGCGTAACCGTCCTTGATGTTAACGGTCCTCATGGGTTCTCCGTTCGGAAAAAGCGGTATGATGTCTGCAGACAAGACACCGTCCACATCAAACACAACCGCCTTGATGGTTGTCAGATCATAGGGTATCGTACTCATAGTGTGTCAGTATTTTTTCGCTGATAAATGCCAAGACTGAGTGTCTTGTACAAGGTTGCCCATTCAGGATGTGACTGCAACCATTCCAGGTGCCTGTTCATTACTTGTTCGTCGTATCGAACGGCCGGACCAGTTTGAGCAGAGGCTGGGGACAATTCATGCACCTTGGCGGCGGTCTCGTCAATCAGAGGTAACAGGTAGTTGAAATCCAACCCTTGTTCATGAAGTAAATCGTCGGCAATACCATAAAGATAATTCACAAAATTGCAGGCAAAAACGGCAGACAGATGCAGGGTTTTTCGCTTGTCGGAGGACAACGGACTGACTATTCCGGATATACCCGAAGCCAGGTCGGTCAACAGGTTCAGGCTGTCAGGCCTGACAGCCTCCACAAAAACCGGTATAGTTGAAAAGTCCGTCCTGCGCCCTTTGCTGAAGGTTTGCAAAGGATAAAAAACGCCGTAATCGGTTGAAAAATCCGCCAGTATCTCCATAGGCAAACTGCCCGCGGTATGAACCAACAAGGATTTGCTGAAAGTCAGTTTACATAAAACCTCCTGTATGACATCATCTTTAAGAGCACAGAGGTATAAATCGGCACCAGGCTGTATCAACGCCGGATCGGTAACCGCTTCAGCCTTCAACTGGAAAGCCAGCATCGCGGCTGAACCGGCAGTATGGCTATAAACTTGCTGAAAGCGGTGACCGGCGTCCTGTAAAGCCAGGCCCAGCTGTGTTGCAAGATTTCCGGCACCTATCAGGGTGATAAGCATGATTAAGACGTTTTATTCAGTATGACCAAAAGCATTGAGATGTACTTTTTCCCATTGCATCTTGCTTTCATTAAAGGGCTTACGGACTTCATCCTTGACACCGACAGACACGATGGACAAGACCCTGATCGATTCAGGTATGTCAAGAACCCGGCGAACATACGCTTCGGAGTCCTCACCCTCTTCGGTCGTGCGACGGCGAACCTGAATCCAGCAGGATCCAAGCCCCAGATCTTCGGCTTCGAGTTGAAGAATGATGGACGCTACAGAAGCATCTTCTACCCAAACATCGCTTTGCTCCGGATCAGCTATGACAACAATGGCTAAGGCCGCTTGTTCCAAAAACAGGGCACCGTGTTTCTTGCATTGAGACAGAGCTTTCAGCTTTTCAGGTTCATCCACGAGGACAAATTGCCAGGGATTGGATCGTTTGGATGAAGGCGACATCAGCACGGCTTTCATTAGTTGTTCCACCAATTCAGGGCTCAGTTGAGTATCTTTGTACATGCGCGTGCTCCTGCGGCTGCGCAGCAATTCCAGTAAGTTATCCATAATTTAAAGACAATATAGACTGCAAATATACGTTTATTTCGTTAGATTTGCCGACTTTCTGACATGTGCTGAACAATCCGTACGTGTCATATTATGACATAATGATGTTAAAAAAAGGATCCTTTCTGTTTTACCTGTCAACCCTCTTGTGTTTTCCGATGATACATGCCAGGGAAACCGTTACTATTTCTGGTTTTGTGCTGGACATGAACAGCCGGGCCGTTGAGCTGGCACAAGTGCAAGACATGAAAACACTGTTGGGAACAGCTACTGATGAAAACGGTTTTTATTCGCTGACCCTACCACTCGCTGACACCATCGCTCTCCGTTACAGTTGCCTTTCCTATCAGCCAGCTACCCGTATTATTCCCATTGAAATGCAAAACCTTAGGGTTAACGTCATGCTGGGCATTTACAGCAGAGACATAAACGAAGTAACGGTCAGGGGACAACAACGTCAGACAAGCACCCTGGAAGCACTGGATGTGTCCAGGTTACGTCTGCTGCCTGATGCCTCAGGGGGCAATATCGAAGCCTTGCTGGTTACCTTTGCCGGTGTCAGCTCCAACAATGAAATGAGCACCCAGTATTCAGTCAGAGGTGGTAATTACGATGAAAACCTGGTATACGTGAACGGAACTGAAGTCTATCGTCCCTTGCTGATCCGGGCCGGTCAACAGGAAGGACTGAGTTTCATCAATCCGGAAATGGTGCAGGAAGTGAAGTTCTCAGCCGGTGGTTTTGATGCCAAGTACGGCGATAAAATGTCTTCCGTGCTGGATATTCAATATAAAAAACCCGATACGCTGGAAGCCGTCACCTCGCTTAGCTTACTGGGAGCCAATGTCTACGTTGGGCAAGCTTCAAAAAACGGCAGATTCACTCAGATCCATGGTTTCCGTTATAAAACCAACGCATACTTACTGGGAACGCTCCAGACCAAAGGCGAATACCATCCCTCTTTCGTGGATTATCAAACCTATCTGACCTGGAAACTGAATCCCTCGACAGAACTGAGTTTTCTTGGTAATTATTCCAATAACACGTACCAGTTTGTGCCTGAAAGCCGCGAAACGGAATTCGGCACATTCAAACAGAAATACACCCTGTACGTGGATTTTGACGGGCAGGAAAAGGATGTATTCGAAACCATGTTCGGATCCCTGTCGTTAAACAAGCAACTGGACAATAAGGTGAAAGTCGGTTTACAGACCTCCATTTTCCGCACCATCGAAGAGGAAAACTACGATATTACAGGGCAGTACTGGCTTAGTGAAACACCCATCAAAAACAATCAGGCTGACACAGCCAACACCGAACTGATTGGTTTGGGCACCTATCACGAACATGCGCGTAATTATTTGACAGCAAACGTGTTCAACATATCACACAATGGTAGTTGGAAGCTGGACGGCCATTTGGGTCAATGGGGTGTCGGCTATCAGCGGGAAGTCATCCATGACAGGCTGCGCGAATGGGAAATGCGCGATTCAGCCGGGTATGCCCTCCCCTACAGTACTTCCTCCATCAATCTGGTATATTCCATGCGTTCGCTGGTCGACATGGAAAGTAACCGCGTAACCGGATACATGCAGGATACCTGGCGATTTCGCAGGCAAGCCGGTATGTTTGTACTGACGGGGGGTGTCCGTTTCAATTACTGGGATTTCAATAAGGAAACACTGATTAGCCCACGGTTTTCAATAGCCTTCCTGCCAGCCTGGGAAAAGAACGTTACGTTCCGTCTGGCATCCGGCATCTATTACCAGGCACCTTTCTATAAAGAATTGAGGGATACAGCTACTGTCAATGGGGTGACTGAGATCGTGCTCAATAAAAACATCAAGGCACAAAAAACCATCCAGTTCATCGGAGGTATGGATTACCACTTCATTTGGGTGGATCGACCGTTCAAACTGACCACAGAAGCCTATTACAAGGATATGAGCAACCTGATACCTTACACGGTGGATAATGTCCGCATCCGTTACTATGGGAAAAATATGGCTGATGGGTACACGGCAGGACTTGACATGAAACTGTTCGGCGAATTTGTGCCAGGTACGGATTCCTGGATCAGTCTTTCCCTGATGAAAAGCCGTGAAACCATAAATGGCGTGACCATACCTCGCCCGAATGAACAACGGTATAACGTATCTGTATTCTTCCAAGATTATTTTCCGAGCGATCCCAGGTTTACGATGAGCCTGAAACTGATCTGGGCAGACGGGTTACCTTTCGGTCCTCCCAACAGTGACAAAAGTTACGCGACCTTACGTATGCCTTCTTATCGCCGTGTTGATATTGGTCTGTCGCGGGAATTTTCACCGGAAGAGGATGTGTTTATGCAACGATCTTTCCTCAAAGAGTTCAAGCATCTGTGGCTTGGCGTGGATTGTTTCAATCTGCTGAACATCCTGAACGTAAATTCCTATTACTGGGTAACGGACATCAGCAATACCCAATGGGCTGTTCCCAACTATTTGACCGGTAGGTTGTTCAACCTGCGCCTAACGGCCGAATTCTAGCTGTTATGGAAACGGTCGATTTTTCATTCAGCTTCGAAGAACTGCACGTTACCCTGCAGGATATGCTTGATATTGCACCAGCGGAGTCGATGGGGCTGGAAGATTTCATTGTGCCATTTGAAGAAGTGCTTGCCCTGGGCCATACAATTATCCAGGCCAAAGGAGGCTACCGGATACTGGAAGGTGTTGTCTGTCTTGAAACAGGAATCCGAATCGGACAGACGGTGTTTGAAACGGGGAAAATTATCGCCAGACCGTTTCAAAAAGCAGAAAAAGTAGCGCTGTTCGTCTGTACGGCTGGACCAGGCATTCGTAAAGCCTATGAGGCTTTCATGGCAGCCGGTGATCCGTTAAAAGCGTTTATAGCTGACACCCTGGGCACGGTAGCTGTCGAAAAGGCCATGGATAAGATTCAACACGCCTTGGTTCTTCAGGCAAAACAGACTGGCTTACATTGCACCAACCGGTATAGTCCTGGATATTGTGGATGGCCCGTGAGCGAACAGCAACAATTATGGTCGTTGCTTCCTGAAAATTATTGTGGTATCCGTTTGTCTGAATCATCACTGATGATCCCCGTTAAATCGGTCAGCGGAATCATTGGTATTGGCGCTAATGTCCATAAATCAGCTTATGCCTGTGCTGTTTGCGAGTTGGGCCATTGTATTTACCGGCGAAAAAAACACAAACAAGTTGGATAGTTTTTACAGTTTTATATAGTTATCTACCATCAGCATGCACGCACCACCCCTTTTGAGAATAATCATCTGGACAGGCCTTTTATGCCTGTTCATAACCAGTTTGACAGGTTGTAAGAAAGCTGGCAGACAGGATAGTCCGACGTTAACTAAAACAGACAGCACCATCCATTTCCATCAGGTGCCTGCCATACCCCTGATCCTGAAAACGTCCGAAGAAAGAGCCTCCTGGCTGGCCCTTCATTACTGGGACAACCTGGCCTTTACCGATACCAGCCTTGTCCATCAGCCTGAGACAGAACAATC
>Ga0153915_10000234_pt1 | contig 50202 bp, 43 predicted proteins | sample Opewatmetagenome_2_FD_107003 | JGI IMG/M metagenome (GOLD analysis project Ga0153915, IMG submission 107003) | Freshwater wetland microbial communities from Ohio, USA - Open water 3 Core 3 Depth 3 metaG | ecosystem: Environmental > Aquatic > Freshwater > Wetlands | place: USA: Ohio, Lake Erie...
ATCTCCTCGGAAGGGCCGGCTTTGGGCTCTTCTGCCGGAGTCACCTCGTCGAGGGAAAGCTCTTCCACGGGGGCATCCAGGTCGAGGGAAATCTCCTCGGAAGGGCCGGCTTCAGGCTCTTCTGTCGGAATCACCTCGTCCAGGGAGATCTCTTTCGAGGCTTCGTGGGAGGCGGATTCTGCGGGAGTCTCCAGTTCGAGGGAGATTTCATCCACGGGAGAGGAAACGGCCTCGGGTTGCGAAGCGGGGCCGGATTCAGGTAAAGGCAATTCCGGCCCCTCAACTTCCCCCGTGGAAGCCTCTTCGGCCTTGGCGGACGGTTCCGGGTCGGGCTTCTCGATGTAATCCAGGATATCCGGCTTCTCCAGAAGGGTATCCGGTTCCTCGGTATTCATCGCCTCGGGTTCTGCCGTCCCTTCCGTGATCTCTGCCGTGTTCAGGATATTGTCGAGCTCGTCGCCCGTCAGGGCGATGGTCTCATCCTCGTCCTCATCGAAGAAACCCTTGTTCTCGTTCTCGGAAGTCTTTTCTGCCGCGGCGGGAGGTGCCTGGCGGAGCTCAGTCATGGTGCGCCGCAGGTCGGTCAGGTCGGTACGGATCGACTTCAGCTCCTCCTCGATGCGCGCGAGGACATCTGATGCACCGCCTACGGCCGATGCCGCGGAAGCACCCGCCTTCACGGCCGTCAGCTCATCCTCAAGCGCCTTCAGGTCGTCGAAATGCTCTTCCGCGGGAAGCTCTTCTGTGGGCGGTTCATCCAGGGCGGCTTCGGGTTCTGCGCTGCCTGACGCGGCTTGCCCGGCCGCTTCCTCGTCCAGTTCCAGTTCTGGAAGGTCCTCTCCGGACTCCTGGCCCAGGGCGATGTCGGGGATCTCCAGCCCTTGAGCGGATTCCTCCAGGATCGGGGGATTTTCTTCCTCAATTTCAAGGTTTTCCGTTTCATCGGGAATCCCGGGAAGCTCCTGCGATTCGGTCGTCTCCGCCTCTTCCGGAATCCCGGGAATCTCCAGGGATTCCGGTATTTCCGCTTCATCGGGAATCCCGGGCAGCTCGGAGGATTCAGGATTCTCTCCGGTTTCGGCCGCAGACAGTTCCGAATCCAGATCGTCGAGGAGTTTTTCCTCCTCCTGGGTCAGGGAGGAGTCCTTCTCCTCCTCTTCCGGCGTATAGGAGCCGATCAGCTGCTCTTCCTCCGGGGTCAAGGGCCTTACGGATTCCCCGGAAGGGGCTGAGGGCTGCTGGTCGAACTCGTCTTCCAAGGGCGGAAGCCCGACGGACGAGGTTTCCGACTGACCGACGGACGGCTCCGTGGCAGGTTCGGATTCGGGGATCTCGAGATCGGACAGTTCAAAGGACGTTTCCTGGGCCTTGGGCCTGCCGATTTCGCGGGGCTTCACCTTCACCCAGACGCCGTACTGTTCGAGCCTTTTTTCCGTATCGGATTTCATTTGACCCCCTGCATTTGATCCGTACCTCCTAAGTGTCGGTACATTGCAGAGCTTTCATTATATTGTATTCATGCGCCCTCATCCCTGTCAATATCGCCACACGGTGCGCCGCGCGGTACCGTAACGCCCTCCTTTTGTCGCGTGGAAACGTTAAAAATTATGCCTCCGCAGACCGTAGATAGGATAACGATGTCGCGCTGGAGCCGGATCCCCCCCCTCGCCGCATGCCTTCTCTGTGCTGCCGCGGGTTTTCTCATCTCGACCGTCCTCATCTACGTGTACGGGGATACCGGCTTGTGCGCCTATGCCGACCTGGATGCCTACCACGCCCGCTTGGAGGACAATGTGGCCCGTCTTTCCGCGCTCAACGGGACATTGTCCGCGGAAGCCAGGCTTACGGAGGATGATCCGGAGACGATCCGGGTCCTGGCCCGGGAGATCGGCCTGTATGCACCGGAGGAACGGATCATCCGGATCCAGGGGTATTCCGGGTCCTCCTCGGCGTACGAGGTGGGGGATCTGATGCGCTACCGCATCGGGGACGCCGGAAGGACCCGGGTGTTCAAGATCCTCGGCGTTTCCCTTCCCCTGACAATGGCGGCCATAGCCATCATCCTGCGCCTGCTCGAGCGGAAGAAAAGATGAACCGCGCCCCGGTGCTTCGCATGGAGGATCCGGCCGCCGCGGCCCTTTTCCGGGATGTCCTGTCGAGGCAAGGCGTGGCGATCATTCCCTGCGACACCATCTACGGCCTCGTGGGAGGCGTTCCGGAGTCCGAGGAGCGCATCCGCCTCATCAAGGGACGGGGAGAGGACAAGCCTTTCCTGATCCTGATCCCGGATCCCGGGCGGTGTCCCGATTTCTCCCCCATGCCCGTTCCTGTCGAGCTGTCAGGCTTCTGGCCGGGGCCTCTCACTCTGATCCTGCCGCGTCAGGGCGGCGGCACGGTGGCGCTGCGCGTCCCTGACTCCCCGTTCCTGCGCGGCTCGATGCGGTCCACGGGTGCGGCGCTTTTTTCCACCAGCGTGAACCGGACGGGGTGCCCCCCGCTGTGGAGGGAACGGGACATCATCGGGGAGTTCCGCGACGATGTAGACCTGATCCTCACGGCGGGAGATCTGGAGGGTCGGATGCCTTCGACGATCGTCGATGCCTGCCTGCGGCCCTTCCGCCTTGTCAGGAAGGGAGCTCTGGAGCTGCCCGCCGGTCTCCTCGAGTGAGGACTCCTCAGGGGGCCGTCTTCAGGGCCTTGCGGTAGGTCGCCTCCTCCGCGTCCCACCAGGACAGGAATCCCTGCTGTCTGCCCTGGAAATACCTGTCGATCATCGATACGGCCGCGGCGCCGACGTATCGGTAATGCCAGGACTCGTAGACGTAGCCCGTCGTCGCTTCCTCGCCCTTGGGGTAGGAGAGCGAGAAGCCGAAATCACCGGCGTTTTTCTCCAACCAGAGGGCCGCGGGCGTGCCGTGGAATTTCTCGTCCGTCGGATCGAAATCGACCACTGTGCCAAGCTGGTGCTGGGAATGCCCGGGCCTGGCAATCTCCTTTTCCGTGACCTCCCGCCCGTAGGTTTTCAGGTTCCAGTCAAAGAGGGTCTCCTGATAGGCGTAGGTGCGGAAGCTAGATGCGACCACCAGGGGGACCCCCGCTTTCCGGGCCGAATCGCTCATCGCCGCGAGGGCATCCGCCGCCGCCCGGCGCATCTTCAGGTCGTTCCGGTTCAACCGCAGTGAGGGATACCGCGTGAGTTCCACCAGGTCCGCCGGAACCGCTTCCCGTCCCAGGCCGCGGGTCTTGTCCACCAGCACAAGCAGGTCCCTGGGAGTCGCGAGGACTTCCCGGATCCCGGAAAGGAACCGTGCCGGATCCTCGGCGGCGAGGCGCGCCGTCTCGACAGGCATCCGGGCCGTCAGTTCCCGCCATGAGGCCGCGGTCAGGGAAAAGTCGGGATGCGGCGGTTTTTCCGCCTTGGCGCAACCGGTGGCCGCCAGGGAGACCAGGAGCAGGGACAATGCTTTTTTCAAAAGATCCTCTCGATGACTTCCTCCATCGTGTTTACGGGATGGAACCGTATCCCCTTCTTCACGTTGTCGGGGATTTCCTCCAGATCCCGCACGTTTTGGGCCGGGATGATGATTTCCTTGATGCGGTTGCGCCGCGCGGCGATGACCTTTTCCTTCAGACCGCCGATGGGCAGCACGCGGCCGACGAGGGACAGTTCCCCCGTCATGGCCAGGGCCTTGCGCAGTCTCTTTCCCGTGGCGAGCGAAAGCAACGCCGAGGCGAGAGTGATGCCCGCCGACGGGCCGTCTTTCGGGGTCGCACCGGCGGGAACGTGCAGGTGGATCATGTTCTTTTCGAAGAAATCCGCCGGGACGCCGTAGCGGCCTGACGCGTGGCGGACCCAGGAATAGGCGATATTGGCCGATTCCTGCATGACCTCCCCCAGCTTCCCCGTGAGTCGGAGGCCGTCCTTGGCTCCCGTGTTGGCCAATGCCTCCACGGTCAGCACGGCACCGCCCAACTGCGTCCAGGCGAGACCCGTCGCCATGCCGGGCCTCGCGGTCTCGACAGCCTGCTCCTCCAGGAACACGGGCTGGCCCAGATATCCCGAGAGGTCCTCCGTGACCACGGTGAGGGGCAGCTTCGCTTCCTTGGACAGCGTGCGGCGCGCCACCTTGCGGTGGATCCTGTCCAGCGACTTCTCGAAGCTCCTCAGGCCCGCTTCCCGCGCGTATCCATCAGCGATCGCAACCAGGGTTCGCGTCGGATACTTCACGGCTTTCCTGTCGATTCCGGCCTTTTCCAGGGACTTGGGGATGAGGTACCTGCGTGCAATGACCACCTTCTCCTGCTCGATGTAGCCGGAGAGGCGTATGACCTCCATACGGTCCAGCAGGGGTGCCGGGATTGTGTCCAGCGTGTTGGCCGTCGTGATGAAGAGGACGTGGGAGATGTCGAACGGCAGGTCCAGGTAGTGGTCCCTGAAGGAGACGTTCTGCTCCGGATCCAGCACTTCGAGCAGGGCGGAGGAGGGATCCCCCTGGTAGGAGGCGCCCAGCTTGTCGATCTCGTCGATCATGAAGACCGGATTGCGCTTCTTCACGATCTTGAGGCCCTGGATGATCTTGCCCGGCATGGCGCCCACGTAGGTGCGCCTGTGCCCCTTGATTTCCGCCTCGTCGCGCATGCCTCCCACGGAGAAGCGGAAGAAGGTGCGTTTCAGGGCCCTGGCGATCGACTTGCCCACGGAGGTCTTGCCGACCCCGGGGGGGCCCACGAGGCAGAGAATGGATCCCTTGGTGTCCTTCTTGAGCTTGCGCACCGACAGGTATTCCAGGATCCTTTCCTTCACGTCCTCCAGGCCGTAATGGTCCGCGTCGAGGATGTCCCGGGCCTCCCCGACGTCGATCTCCTCGACGGAGTCGTCGTCCCACGGCAGGTTCACGATGGTCTCAAGGTAGTTGCGCGTGACGATGAACTCGGAGGAGTTGGCGTCCATGAGCGAAAACTTCTCCAGTTCCTGTTCCACCTGCTCCTTCACCTCGCCCTGGAGCTTCATGGCTTCCATGCGTTCCTTGAACCGCTGGTACTCGCTGGACTTCGCGTCCACCGCCAGGCCCAGTTCCGCCTTGATGGCCTTCATCTGCTCCTTGAGGAAATACTCCCTCTGGCTCTTGTTGATCTTCTCGTTGATCTGCTCCTGGATCTTCTTCTGGATCTTCAGGAGTTCCTGTTCCTTCTTGATGAAGATCAGCACGTGCTCCATGCGCTTCTGGATGTCGGGCATCTCGAGGATCCGCTGCTGCTCCAGCCTGTCGATGTTGAGGATGGACGTGATGAAGTCGGCGATCTTGCCCGGATGGTCGATGTTGACCATGTTCAGGCGCATCTCTTCGGAAAACAGGGGGTTGTTCTCCGAGATCTGCTTCATCTCGCTCAGGAGCGCCCGCGTGAGGGCCTTCACCTCCATGGAATCGAAGTTCTCGTCCTCGATGTACTGGACGGCCACGGTGACGGGGTTGGACTGCTGGAGCACCTTCTTGATCTGGAACCGCTTCAGGGTGGAGATGAAGACGTTCACCCCGCCGTCCGGGAGGTTCATCTTGCGCACGATCTTGGCCACGGTCCCCACGGGGAACAGCTCGTCGCCCGTCGGATTCTCGTTTTCGGCGGATCGGGTCATCACAAGACCAATGTAGCTGTCCCCCGCCGCCGCCTTTTCCACGACGTCGGTGTCGGCCTGGCCCGGAAGCATCAGGGGCGTGAAGATGCCCGGAAAGATCGGCTTGCCCTGCAGCGGCACGACGTAAAGCCGGTTCGGCAGCACCTGGTCCGCGGGAACGATGGTTCGATCGCTCATGATAGGCAAAAATTATGGCTTCCCCCGCGCGGAGTCAAGCGACGCGCAGGTGGGCGGACCGAGGGAGCTCCCGAGCATCGTCGCGGCATGGCGCGCCGGGCACCGCCTCCGTCGCCGCGGTTGCCTTTCCCACGGCGGTTGGTTATGATCTTCCCGTGTCCGCATCCTCGTTCCGCACGGTTCGAACATCGGCCATCGTTCTGCGCCGCGTCCGCTCGGGCGAATGCCACAAGGTCCTCACGTTCCTCACTCCGGACCGCGGGTTGCTGAAGACCATGGCATTCGGGGCCTACAAGGGCCGCAGCAGGCTGGGCATGGCCAGCGAGCCTTTCGTCCATTCCTACGTCTGCCTGTACCACAATCCCGTGAAGGACACCTACAAGGCCGTGGAAATGGAGGTGCGGGACGGCTTCGACGGAATCCGGGCCGATCTGGGCAGGTTCTATGCCGCATCCCTGTGGGCCGAGGTCTGCCTGAAGTCCCTTGCCGCGGGCGAGACCACCTCCGACCTGTTCCGGCTCCTCCTGGAGTCCCTGCGGGCCCTGGAGGATTCGCCGGACGGCACCTACCTCTCCCTGCAGTTCCTCTGGAGGTTCCTGGGCCTGGCCGGATACCAGCCGGACCTGACGCGCTGCGAACGCTGCGGGCACCCCCTGGAGGATGCCGCCGTCGAGCATTGGTCCGCCGACGGCCGGGGCATCTCCTGCGCCCGCTGCCGGGAGCCCGGTGCCGTGGCGGTCCCCGCGGGCTGTCGGCGCTATCTGGCCGCCTCCCAGGCGCTTTCCATGGCGGAGGCCGCCCGGATCCGCATGGAGCGGGAGGCCTGCGCGGCCCTGCAGCGAAGGCTCCATGCCGCGGTGCAGGGCGCCCTGGAATCCAGCCTCAGGACCTTGGAGACCACGGAGGATCCCGCGTGAGGGTCTTCCTCGCCCTTCCATTGCCCGCCGGCGCCGCCCGCCCGCTCTCCGCGGCGCTGTCCAGGCTCCGCGCGGCGGGTCCCGGAGTCAAGCCCGTGTCCCCGGAGGCGCTGCATATCACGCTCCATTTCTTTGGGGAACTCTCCGAGGATGCCGTTGACGAGGTCTCCCGCGCGCTGGAGGATCCGCGGCTTGCAGGACCGCCCATCCGCGCCTCCCTGGGCGGCCTGGGAACCTTCCCGTCCTCAGGAACCCCCCAAGTTGTTTTCCGAAGGCTGGACACGGGGACCGCGGAGGTCCGCTCCTACAGGGAACTGACGCTGGGCGTCCTCGCTCCCCTGGGTTACCGGCCGGACGGGCGGCCCTTCGAGGCGCACCTCACCCTGGCGAGAAACCGGGGCGGGAAGGTGGACCTGGGGGAGGCCATGGAGGCGCCCGTCCCGGATTTCTCCTTCGAGGAATGCACGCTGTTCCGATCCATCCTGGACCGCGACGGCGCGCATTATTCGGTCCTGAAACGGATCCCTTTCCGGGAGGTGGACCCATGAGGCCCGTTGATCTGATCGTGAAGAAGAGGGACGGCGGCGTCCTCGCGCCGGAGGAGATCCGGCTCCTGGTGCGGGACTACGTGGGCGGCGCCATCCCGGACTACCAGTTCGCGGCGCTGCTCATGGCCGTGTTTTTCCGCGGCATGAGCGCGCAGGAGACGGCCGCGCTCACGGAGGAGATGATCCGCTCCGGGGATGTGTTGGATCTTTCCGGCATCAAACGGCCCCTTGTCGACAAGCACTCCACCGGCGGGGTCGGGGACAAGGTATCCCTGATCCTCGCGCCGCTCGCCGCCTCATGCGGCCTCACGGTGCCCATGATGAGCGGACGCTCCCTCGGGCATACGGGCGGGACGCTGGACAAGCTGGAATCCATCCCGGGCTACCGCACGGACCTCCCCGCGGATCGCTTCAGGCGGGCGCTTTCCGAGGTCGGCTTCGCCATGATCGGCCAGAGCGCCTCCGTGGTTCCCGCCGACCGGCTGATGTACGCCCTGCGCGACGTGACGGGGACCGTGGAATCCATCCCCCTCATCACGGCGAGCATCCTGTCCAAGAAATTCGCGGAAGGCGCCGAGTCCCTGGTTTTCGACGTGAAATGCGGTTCCGGGGCCTTCATGAAGAAGCGGGACGTCGCCCGGGAACTGGGGAACTCCCTGGTCGCCGCGGCCCGGGGGCTGGGCCGCGACGCCGCCGCGGTGCTCACGGACATGGATCAACCCCTGGGGAGAAAGGTTGGCAATTTCCTGGAAATCGAGGAGACCGTGGACGCGCTGCGCGGGGGAGGCCCCGCGGACCTGCGGGAGGTGACCCTGCGCCTTGCCGCCTGGATGCTCGTCCTGGGCGGCCTCGCGCCCGACGTGAAATCTGCAGAGCGCATCGCAGGCGGGAAGCTGGATGACGGGTCGGCCTGGAAGAGGTTCCTGGCGAATGTGGAGTTCCAGGGCGGGGACCTGTCCGTGGTCGAGGACCCGGCCAGGGGACCCCACGCGCGCATCCGCCGGGATGTCCCGGCCGCTTCCGACGGCTTCGTGCGGCGCATCGACGCGCACGCGGTGGGGATCGCCTCCGTGATCCTGGGGGCAGGCAGGTCGCGCAAGGAGGATGCCGTGCTCCCGGGCGTCGGCATCGAGCTCCTGGCGGTCCAGGGGGAGGCGGTGCGGACCGGACAGGCGGTGGCCGCGGTATTGGGGGAGGACGAGGCCAAGGTCGAGGAGGCCTGCCGCATGGTGGCCGGAGCCTACGTCTTTTGCCCGCAGCGGGAGGCGCCCGCAAGCCGGATTCTTGAGGAGATCAGCGGATGACATGGCGCAAAGCCGAGGTGGAGCCAAAGGAGGTGAAGGAGATAGCCCGACGCTATTCCCTGGACCTCCTGACAGCTTCGATCATGGCCCGAAGGTCCATTGGGGACCCCGCCTCGATGCGGTGGTTCCTGGAGGACGATCCGGCGGCCATGCCCAATCCCTTTCTCATGGCTTCCATGGCCGAGGCCGTGGAGCGGATCCACGCCGCCGTCGACAGCGGGGAGAAGATCATGATCTTCGGGGACCGCGACGTGGACGGCATCACCTCCACTGTGCTTCTCTTCGAGGCACTGAAGGAGCTGGGCGCGGATGCCGATTGGATGCTTCCGGAGGGGGAGGAGACCTACGGACTTTCCGAGGCGGTCGTGAAGCGCGTGGCGGAAAGCGGCGCCGGACTCCTGATCACAGTGGACTGCGGTATCTCCAACAAGGCGGAGATCGAGCTGGCGGCCGCGGCCGGAATCGATACCGTCGTCGTGGACCACCATGAGCCGCCCACGGAGCTTCCTCACGCCGTGGCTGTCCTGGATCCCAAGAGGGACGACGGGTATCCCTTCCGGGACCTGGCCGGTTGTGCCGTAGCCTGGAAGCTGGATTGGGCCCTGCGTTTCTCCCGTACGTCTTTTTTCGGCCAGCCGATCTGCCTGTTGAATGCCCGACCCGGCAATGGGACCACCTTCGTGGAGGCCGTGCTCCTTGTCAACCTGGCGGAGACGGATCGGGCGGTGGAGAATATCGTCCCCGGCATGGTCTCCTTCGGGAAGACCCGCCTGTCCGGAATGCTCCAGGGCGCTGCGGTCCTGGCCCTGGATGCGGCGGCCCAGGGCCGTCTCCTGGCCGCCGCGTTCGGTCCGGACGGCGTTCCGGCGATGGAGGATATGGCACCCCTGGTGCGCGAGTACCTTCCGGAATACTCGGGGATGGGGCTCCTCAGGATCCGGGAGCTCCTGCCGGGATGCCGGTATGCCGGGAACCCGGCCGCGGAGATCGACGCGCTCAAGGAGCTTTTCCAGCGTCTGGTGCTCAAGCGCTGCGAGGCGGATCTGGCACCCGCCTTCCGGCGCCTGGATCTGGCGGCCCTTGGCACCCTGGCGGATCTCATGCCGCTCCAGGGGGAGAACCGGACCATCGTCCGCCGCGGGCTTGCCCTGCTGCGCGGCACGGAACGCGTCGGGTTGCAGGAGGTCTTCCTGAAACGCGACCTTTCCGGAAAGCAGTTCGGGACCTCGGATATCGCCTGGCAGGTGTCCCCCCTGCTCAACTCCGCCGGAAGGATGGGGGAGCCGGACCATGCCGCGCGCCTTCTGCTGGCCGAGACTCCGCAGGAGGCGGAAACCCTGGTGACCCGCCTCCTGGAACTGGACCAGAAGCGCAAGGACATGGGGGAGGCCGCCTGGACCATCGCCCTGGACCAGGCCAAGGAGAGCCTGCAGAAGACGGACGGCCGTTTCCTGCTCATCCGGGACCCGGCCATCGCGCGGGGCATCACGGGCGTCGTGGCCTCCCGCCTGCAGAACTACCACAAGGTTCCCGCCGTCGTAGTCTCGCTGCAGGGGGATCGGGCCGTGGGATCGATCCGCTGCGCCCGGGAGAACGTGATCCGCGATTTCTTCGACCGGTTCTCGGACCTTTTCGACAACTATGGCGGTCATGAGTTCGCCGGCGGGTTCAGCCTTCCCATGGCCGGATTCGATGAGTTCAGTGCGCGCTTCTACGAGGCGGTGCCGCAGATGGTGGGCGCCCCGCAGGAGGATGTCCTGAACATCGACGCGGAAGTCCCCATTCCGTACCTGAAACCGGACCTGTTCCAGGTTGTGGAACGCTTCGAGCCGTACGGGGAGGGGAACCCGCCCCTGGTGTTCCTGACCCGCCGCCTTCGCCTGAGCCAGTGCGACATCATGGGCCGGAAGGAACCCGTGCACCTGAAGCTGCTCTTCGATTCCGGCAAATGGAAATGGCCCGCCGTGTTCTGGAACGCGGCTCCGCGCTACCCGGCCGACTTCAAGATCGGGGAGGAAGTGGACGTGGTCTACAGGCTCGGAAAGAATTCCTACGCGGGAAGCGAGACGCTGCAGTTCAACGTATTGGACATCCATCGGTGATCCGACGTCGTTTCCTCCCGCTCTGCCTCCTGACGCTTTCCGCGTTCCTGCCCGCGGAAACGCTTCGCATCGAGCGGCCCATCCTGACGTTCTGCCAGACCGCTGTGGACGTGGACGTTTCCCTTGTGGACGGCATGTTGAGGCCCGGAGGGGGCCTGTTCTCCTTCTACCCCCCGGACATGCTTCCCCTGCTGGCGGCGGTCGCCTTCCCGCAGACCGCGGATCGCGGTACGGTACTGCGCGTCCAGGTTCTCCTCTCCGAGGATCCCGAGACTCTTTCAGTGGAATTGACGGACCCCGACGGCAGGAAAGCCTGCCAGGCCCGTGGATTCCGCGCCGGCGATTCCGGCGGCTCCCCGCTATGGCTCGTCCTTCTGCCCCTGCCTTCGGACATGAAGGGGGGCGACTGCAAACTGTCGGTGAACGCGGCGGTGGGACCCCGCAGCATGCTGTTCCGGGCGCGTCTTCCAATCGGAAGCAGGGGCTTCGTGGCGGAAACCATCGATTTGACAGATTCCCTCACCAATCTGCGGTCCGCGCCGGATCCCAAGCGCGATGAGCAGGCCGTGGAGCTCTGGAACCTGCTGCAGGTCTTCAATCCAGGCGCCCTTTTCGAGACGGACGGGTTTTCGCCGCCCGTGGACGGCCTGCAGAGGCGTAGCGCCTTCTATGGGGACCGGCGGGAGTACAGGAACGCCGGAAAACCCGCGGGCACGACCCTGCATGGCGGCGTGGATATCGCCGTCCCGGAGGGCACGACGGTCCGTTCCTGCGGCAAGGGCCGCGTGGCCATGTCCTCGGACCGGATCCTCACGGGAAACACGGTGGTCGTGGAGCATCTTCCAGGCCTGTATTCGCTCTACTACCACATGTCCAAACTCCTGGTGAAGCAGGGGGACCTGGTGGAGAAGGGGCAACCCGTCGGCCTTTCCGGCATGACGGGACTCGCCACCGGCCCGCACCTGCACTGGGAGGTCCAGGCCCAGGGTGTGCCCGTGGATCCCGACTTTTTCATCGGGGAGCCGCTCCTTGACAAGGGGGAGACTTTGCATGGTATTATCGACACGGAACCGTCATTGAAGGAACCGCTCGAAGGGAGGTGATTCTCATAGCGTACATTGAGGTGGGCAGCGACGAGATCCTCGAAAAGGCGATCAAGCGCTTCAAGAGGCAAGTCGAGAAGGAAGGCATCATCCGCGAATGGAAGAAGAGGGAGTTCTTCGAGAAGCCCTCGGCCATCCTGAACCGCAAGAAGAAGGCCCTGGCGCGCAAGCGCATGAAGAGGGCCCGCAAGGTCTCCATGATGAAGAGCTACTGATCGCTTCGTTGATTCCCGTCGCGGTCGGACGTCGTTGGACACCCGGCCGTTGCCCGGTGCGGGCCGCAAGGCCGACCGGGTTTTTTTTGCCTAGAGGATGTGTTCCAGGAACCGGCGCGTGCGCGCTTCCGTCGGACAATTGAAGACGGCATCCGGCGGTCCCTGCTCGATGATCTCCCCATGATCCATGAAGACCACGCGGTGCGCGGCGGCGCGGGCGAATCCCATCTCGTGGGACACCACCAGCATCGTCATGCCCTCCCGCGCCAGGTCCGTCATCACGTCGAGGACCTCCTTGATCATCTCCGGGTCCAGCGCCGAGGTCGGCTCGTCGAACAGCATGACCTTGGGATTCATGGCCAGGGCGCGGGCAATGGCCACCCTCTGCTGCTGCCCGCCGGAAAGCTGGTCCGGGTAGGCGTCGGCCTTGTCGGCCAGGCCCACGCGCGCCAGCAGTTTCATCCCCGCCTCCAGCGCCTCGGCGGAGGGGACCTTCTTCACGATCCGCGGCGCGAGGGTGATGTTGGACAGGGCGGAGAGGTGGGGGAAGAGGTTGAAGGATTGGAAGACCATGCCCACCTCCTCCCGGATCCGCCGGATGTCGGCCGCCCGATCGCTCACGCGGTCCCCGTCCACCCAGATGTCCCCGGAGGTGAGGTTCTCCAACCGGTTGATGCTTCGAAGCAGCGTGCTTTTCCCGCTGCCGGAAGGCCCGATGATGAGCACCACCTCCGCCGGCTTCACCTCGAGGTCCACGTGGTTGAGGGCCACGACATCCTTGAAGATCTTGCAGGCGTCCTGGACGCGGATCCGGTATGGCCCGGGGGCCTCCCGCGGGGTCGTTTCGCTATCGTCCACGCCTGCCGATCCTTTCTTCCATGATCGCCACCAGCCTGGAGAAGAAGAGTGTGAGCACCAGATAGACGAGGGCTACCACGGTGAAGCTTTCGAAGTAGAAGAACGTCTTGGACGCGTATTCACGGCCCCGCCGCAGCAGGTCGGAGACCGCCAGGATGGAGACCAGGGAGGAATCCTTGAGAAGCGCGATGAACTCATTGCCCAGGGGCGGGAGCACCACGCGCAGGGTCTGCGGCAGGATGACACGCTGCAGGGCCTGGCTGCGCGAAAGGCCCAGGGCGATGGCCGCCTCCATCTGGCCCCGCGGGATGGACTGGATGCCGGCGCGGAAGATCTCCCCCAGGTAGGCGCCGTAGCAGACGGTCATGGCGATGACGGCCGCGGCGATGTCGGGCACCTGCACGATCTTGCCGAGGGCGTAGTAGATGTAGAAGATCTGCACCAGGAGCGGGATGCCGCGCACGATCTCCACGTAGATCGTGGCGATGCGGTTGACCAGGGTGATCCGGGAGATCCGGCCGAGGCCCGTGAACAGGCCCACCACCACGGCGCACACGATGGATAGGACCGTGACCTGGAAGGTCTTGAGGATCCCGTCGGGAAGGAACTGCAGGATCTTCCAGTACGGGTCCGGGGCGATGAACGGCAGGATGACGAGAAGCGCGATGGCGCCGAAGAAGGAGATGCGCCATGCCGAAAAGACGACGCGCTCCCCCTTCTCGGGGATGAGCGCGCCGTCGGTGACCTCGATGCGGGTGGACCGGCCGGTGGGACGGACCTCCCGCCTGGGGTCTTTCAGCGAAGCCATTTGGCTTCCAGCTGCTTGTTGAGGCCGGCGTCCTTCACCTTCTTCAGCCCGGCGTTGATGGCCGAGAGGATCTTGGCATTGCCCTTCTTGACGGCGATGCCGTAGTACTCGTCGGTGAACGGAACGCCGACGATCTTGAGCTTGGTCTTGTAGTTGGCGTTCTGGAGCACGTAGCTGGCCGCCGTGGGATTGTCGGCCACGATGGCGTCGAGGCGGCCGTTCACGAGGTCCTCAACGGCGAGGCCGATCTCGTCGTAGCTCTTGAACTTCAGTTCCTTGTTCTTCTCGATCTCGAAGGCGCCGGTGGTTCCGATCTGCGCGCCCACGGTCTTTCCCTTCAGATCCGCGAGCTTCTCCACGCCCTTCGCCTCGGTCTTCACGACGATCACCTGTCCGGCGTTGATGTAGGGGTCCGAGAAGTCCATGCTCTTCTTGCGCTCGTCCGTGATGGTCACTGAGGAGATCACGGCGTCGTACTTGCCCGCTTCCAGGCCGGCGAAGATGCCGTCCCAGGCGGTGTTCTTGAACTCGACGGCGAACCCGCCCTCCTTGGCGGCCGCGGTGAGAAGGTCGATGTCGAAGCCGACGATCTGCTTCTGCTCGTCCACCATCTCCATCGGGGGCCAGGTGGCGTCCGTGGCCACGACGATCTTCATTGTCTCCGCTTCTTTCGTCTCCTTCGCCCCGCCGGCGAAGACGAATGCCGAAAGCGCGAGAAACGCGATGCCGACGCACAGAATCTTCCTGCTCATGAACACCTCCTCGTAGGATGCCTTCTTTATAACTCCGTGGCGACCCATCATGCAATACTTAGGCTTGACTTCTTTTCAACGGATCGGTATATTCCTGTCCACGACGCAGGGTAGAGCAGTTGGCAGCTCGTCGGGCTCATAACCCGGAGGTCGCAGGTTCAAATCCTGCCCCTGCTAAACAGCCGGCCGAAAGGCCGGTTTTTTTATCTCCGGGAGGGATCCTCGTGAGAGTCGCTCTGCTCTATCCGCCGGCCGCCGATCCGACCGCCCCCTACGTCTCCGTGCCCGTCCTCACGGCCTTCCTCCGGTCGAAGGGGGTCGACGTGCTGCCCTTCGACGCCAACCTCGGCGCTTTCAACCGTCTATTGCGGCGCGAAACGATCGACAGGCTTCTGCGCAGGATCCGCAGGAGGGCTTCCGCCCTTGGTGCGAAGGCTGCTTTGGGCCACGAGGAACTGCTCGAATACGTGAGGCTTCGCGAGGTCCTTCATGGATCGTCCGGGATCGCCGACCGGGTCGGGGAGGCGATCCTGTTGTTCAGGGGACGGAATCCCGGCGGGACATCCCGCGGGTTCTTCGACCCGGACCGCTACGAGGAGGCGGTGAAAGTCGTGGAGGGCGCCCTGGGAGTGATCTCGGCGGCCTTCTATCCCGTGCGCCTCGACTTCGCATCGTACCGGACTCCGTTCAGCCTGTTGAACCGGATCGAGATCGACCGCGACGCGCAGCCCGCGAGGGATCCGTTTCATGAATACTACGCCTCCATCTTGATCCCGGCGTTGCGCGAGGCGGCAGCGGACGTCGTCGGAATCTCGGTCTCGCTGCCGGGTCAGGTGCAGCCCGCCTTCGCGCTCGGGTGGGCGTTGCGGGAGGGCCTGCCCGGGGTGCACCTGACCGTGGGAGGCTCTGCCATGACGCAGCTGCTGTCGGGCCTCGCCGAAGGGCGCAGGGAGGAGTTCCTCCCGCCGTTCGATACGGCCGTCCTCTTCGAGGGGGAGGACGCGCTCCTCGATCTGCTCGGTTCGATCGACAGGGGGGAACGGCCCCGCGGCATCGTCCTCGGCGCCCGCCGTTCGGGGCTCGAGTCGCTCCCTCCCCCGGACTTCGGCGGCCTTCCCCTGTCCGAGTACCTCTCCCCGGAACCCGTCCTGCCCTACGACGCGACGCGCGGCTGCTATTGGGGCCGGTGCGCCTTCTGCCACTACGGACTGGCCGAGAGGGGAACGGCGCCCTACAGGGAGCGGCCGATCGGCACGGTCGCGGGCCACCTCGCCGAGCTTTCCCGGCGCCACGGCGCCCGGCTTTTTTTCCTGTCGGAGGACACGATCGCCCCGGAGAGTCTTCTGGCCCTCGCCGGACTCCTGGCCGCGCAGGGCCGCGAAGGCCCGCGGCTGCGCTGGTCGACCGACCTCAGGGCGGAGGATGCATTGACCGACGAAGCCTGCCGCCTGCTGCGGGCCGGGGGCGCCCTGAGCGTATCGCTCGGCATCGAGTCGGGATCCGACCGGGTGCTCGCCCTCATGGATAAGGGCCTCGCGGCCGACAGGATGGGGACGGCGATGGACAACCTCTCCCGCAGCGGCATCGCCGTGGACCTCATGTGCTTCACCGGGTTCCCGACGGAGACCCCCGAAGAGGCCCTGGAAACCCTGGATTTCATCGAGAGACACGGCCCTTCCGTATCGCTTTTTTTCTGCGGGGATTTCGGGCTGACCTACGGCTCCCGCGTGGCGCGAACCCCACGGGCCTTCGGAGTCCGATCGGTCTGGCGGGTGACGGGGGACGACCTCGGCATCCGGCTCTTCTTCGACGAGGAGACACGCGGGGGAGAAGCGGGCGAAGCAGACGGGGAAGGCGACGGCGGGTTCGAGCGGACCTTCGATCGGCTCGCTTCGAGGTGGAACCTTCGCCAGTACCCGTGGGCCGGTTCTCTTTCCACGGCGCACACCATGCTCTGGTACGAGCGCTTCGGCCCCGATGCGTTCCGTCTCCCGCCCGTACCGAAAGGCCGCCTCCCTCAGCGCGGCCGGTCCCGTCGCGGCCCCTCCTTCCAGGACCGGCTCCGGCAGCTCGCCGAGGATCGGGAGCAGGAGATCTGGGAGGAGCTGGTCTACGGGAAACGCGAGGTTTCGCGGAAAGCCTATGCGGGGCTCGCCGCCAAATACCCCCCGACGGCGCCGAGGGAGGGCAAGGGGCCCCGAGGCCGCGGAATCGCATAGGCAGGGCGTGTGGACGGCGCTTGCGGGCATATCCCGCAGGCAGGTCCTCATGCCCGGGCACCCGCGTTCCCCACCGGATGTCCGGCTGCCGGTCTTCGATCACGGGGCGATGGGACTGGACGGGATCTTCGGGGATCCCGCGATCCTCCAGGCCTGGCAGAGCCGGGCCTGAACGCAGGGTTCACCGGTCCGCCAATGGCCCGCAGCGGGATGACCCCCTCCGGGTTTCGGCCGCCGCCGGCCGCCAGGATCACGCACGCCGCCAAGCGGAGCCAGGGTCGAGGATCCGCGCATCGATTCCTCCCGCCGGAAGCGCCGCCGCGCGGACCGGCTTCCGTTTGACATGCGTCGGTCGATCGCCTAAGATATCCGGACCCTGCGGTGCGAAGAGCCATGGATCGGAGTCGGAAGGCTCCGCGGCGGGGGAGCAGGGCCTTCCGAGGGACGGATGGCATGAAGCGCAGGACGCGGCTTTTTCTCCTCTGGGTACTCGTCGCCCTGTCCGCCCTGCTGCTGTCGGTCTCCCTGTCCGGCACGCGGCTCGAAGCGGGGCGCAATGTCCTGCTCGTATCGCCCGCGGGACCGTCGGCCATGACGGCCCCCGCCGCATGGGGCGGCATGCTGACGCTCGTCAGGATCGTCTCCGTGGTCTTCCTCCTTCTCTGCGGCGTCTCCCTCATCGTACATCTGCTTTCGCGGGAGGGCAGGCGGAAGCTGCTTGTCGATCTGGCCGTCTTTCTCGTCGCCCTCCTGGCCGCCACGCTGCTCCTGCGCATCCGTCCCGACGACGTCCCCCGGGAGCGGACAGGGACGGAGGAGGCCGCGCCGGCCGTCGAGGGGCCCGTGACCATCGCCCCGCCTGAGGACCTGCCGATCCTGGACGCCAATCCGCCGTCCTGGACGGGTTGGGCGCTGGCCCTGCTCGCCTCCCTGGCGGCAGCCGTCGCGGCGGCGGTCCTCGTCACGGCCGTGGCCCGACGGCGGCGAGGCGGCATGGCGCGGGAGCTTGCCTCCTCGGCGGATGCCGCCATCGGGGCGCTGCACGCCGGGGAGGATGCGGGAAATGTCGTGATCCGCTGTTATACCGCGATGTGCCGGATCGTGTCGGAAAGCCGCGGCCTTGAGCGCAAGGCGGACATGACGCCGGGCGAGTTCGTGGAGATCCTGGCTGGCCGGGGGGTGCCGCGTGCGCCCGTCCGCAGCCTCACGGGCCTCTTCGAACAGGTGCGCTACGGAGGATCGGAGCCGACGGAGGAACGGGCGCAACGGGCCCTGGCGGCCCTCACGGCGATCGCCGCCTCTTGCCGGGAGGCGCGCGGATGAGGGGACGGGACGGCTGGAAGCCCGCGTTCGTCATTGTCCCGGCCCTCGTCCTTGCCGCCGCGTGGGCGGCCTTCGCCTTCTGGGAAACTGGCCGAAGGCTTCTCGCCGCCGCCGCGGCCCGCGCGGTGTGGATGTTCCGCGTGGCCTCCGTGGCCGTCGGACAGGTGGTTCCGTGGGCTGTTCTGGTTGCGGGATTCGCCGTCGCCGCCTTTTACGCGCTGCGGCGGGCGCGCGGGTCCCGTGGAGCGGCTGTACGGCGGAAAGAGCCTCCGGCGCAGGGCCGGGCGGAGGTCTGGGACCGGAGGATCGAAGACGGGCGCGCGAGCCGGCACGCACGCCGCCGCCTGGAGGCGGAACTGCGGCGCCTTGCCGCGGAGGTCCTGACCCACGCGGAGGACCTGGAGCCCGGAGACCTCGCAGGGTTCCTCGCGCGGGCCGAGGCGGGCGTTCCGGAGGCGGTACGACGCCTGTTCGCATCCGGGGAGGAGGGAGGAGACGGCCGCGGATTCCTGCGGCGGCTCCTCCCGGCCCACCTGACGGCCAGGGCGCGGAACGCCGCCTCCTACGACCTTTGGGTCCATGAAGTGGTTGATTTCCTCGAGGAAAGGATGGGGGATGCCTTTGGCAATGAGGATTGAAGAAGCGGCGGACCTTGCGGGGCGCGTGATCGCAGAGGTGGGGAAGGCCGTGGTCGGCAAGCGGGACGTGCTGACCCGCGTCATGGCCTCCTGTCTCTGTCAGGGAGGACACGTGCTCCTGGAAGATTATCCGGGACTGGCCAAGACGCTGATCGCCCGCAGTTTCGCGGATGCGCTGGGCCTGAGCTTCCGACGGATTCAGTTCACGCCGGACCTCCTGCCCGGGGACATCACGGGCGGATACGTGTACGACCGCAATGAGGGGCGGTTCCTCCTGAGGCCCGGGCCCATCTTCGCCCACGTGATCCTGGCCGATGAGATCAACCGCGCCTCCCCCAAGACGCAGTCCGCGCTGCTGGAGGCGATGCAGGAGCGGCAGGTGACCATCGAGGGGGAGACCAGGGCCCTCGAGGAGCCTTTCCTCGTCATCGCCACCCAGAACCCCGTCGAATACGAAGGCACGTTCCCGCTGCCCGAGGCGCAGTTGGACCGCTTCCTTGTCAAGCTGTCGGTAGGCTATCCCGGAGCGGAGGAGGAACGGGAGATCCTCGCGCGTCGCGGGAACCGCCGCAGCGACGCGGTGGACATCCGGCCCGTTGTCGATCGCACGGCGCTTCTGGCCATGCGCGAGGCCGTGGAGGGCGTGCACGTCGATCCCGACCTCGGGGCCTACATGGTCGACCTGGTTTCCCGTACGCGCAGGCACCGCGGGGTGGCCGTGGGAGCGAGTCCCCGCGGATCCCTGGCCCTCCTGAAGCTCTCCCGCGCCTGGGCGGCGCTGCAGGGCCGGGACTACGTGATCCCGGACGACGTGAAAGACCTGGCGCTCCCGGCGCTGTCCCACAGGCTGATCCTGGAATCCGACCTCTGGAGCGTGAAACGGGCGGCGGAAGACATCCTGTCCGACGTCCTGCGCGCCGCCGCGGTCCCGGTGATCGGAGGAGGGAAGTGAACTCCGGCGCGCGGCTTCTCGCCGCGCTCGTTCTCGTCCTGGCCGTCCTTTCCCTTGCCGCGCTGGACGGCCGTCCCATGGCCCTGGCGATGCCGATCCTCGCCTATCTCGGCGCGGGCATCCTCGCGCGGCCCGAAAAGGCGGTGCTCGATGTCAAGCGATCCCTTTCGGTGCATAGGGCCGGCCCCGGCGTTCCGGTGGAGGTCCGACTGCACGTACGGAACGCCGGTTCCGCCCTGGAGGAGATCCTCTTCGAGGACGGAGTTCCCTCTTCCCTGGAGGTCGCGGAAGGATGCCCCCGGTTTTTCACCTCCCTTCCGGCGGGCGCGGCCGTGGAATGGACGTACACGGTGCGGGGCGGAAGGGGCGAACACGCATGGGGCGGCCTGCGCGTGGAGTCGGATTGCCATTGCGGGACCACGGGAAAGATCTCGATGTTCCCCGTGGAGACACGCCTTTCCGTATTGCCTTCCGAGCTGCGGCTTCCGCGGATCGCCATCCGGCCCAGGCAGACCCGCGGCTTCGCCGGACCCGTCTACGCGCGGGCCGCGGGGACCGGGATCCTCATGTACGGGGTGCGGGAGTACCGCATGGGGGATCCCCTGCGGCGCATGAACTGGAGGCTCTCCTCGCGGGATCCACGGACCGTCTTCGCCAATGAGTTCGAGCAGGAGAGGGTGGCGGACATCGGGATCGTCGTGGATGCGCGGGCCGGCAGCTACGCGCATCCCGCCTCCGGCGCTCTCTTCGAGGCGGTCGTGACCGCGTCCGCTTCCCTGGCGGAACGCTTCCTTGCCGACGGCAACCGGGTGGCGCTCCTTGTCTACGGCCATACTCTGGACAGGGTCGCCCCCGGGTACGGCAGGAGGCAGAGGGAGAAGATCCGCCTGTGTCTCGCTTCGGCCTGCACGGGCGTCAATTACGCCATGGAAAGCCTGGAGCACCTTCCGACACGCCTGTTTCCCGCACGGTCGCAGCTGGTCCTCGTCAGTCCGCTGCAGCCGGGGGACTCGAAGGTGCTCCGCGCGATGCGGGGCCTGGGATACTCGATCCTGGTCGTGAGTCCCGATCCCGGGTCGATGAGGCCTTCGGACGGCGGCAGGCCGCCGTCCGCCCTGGCGACCCGCATCGTACGCCTGGAAAGGACGACGGTCGTGGCGGCGCTCCGCCGCGCGGGCCTCGGTGTGGCGGATTGGAAGCTCGATGGGGATCCTTCCGAATCGCTGCACTCGGCCCTGGAACGCAACCGCGTCGGTCGGTGTGGGGGCCCCCCGTCATGAGAAGGATCGGATGGGCGTTCGCCGCTGCGGCCTCCGGTTCCGCCGTGGCGCTCTCCTTAGCCTCCCTGGCTGCCGGCTTCCCCATGGCGGCCTTCCTGCCGCCCGTACTTGCCGCGTTCTGGATCTTTTCGGAAGGCCGGGGCATGCGGCGCCTGGGGGAGGTTCCTTTCCCGATCCTGACGACCGCCTGCGCGGTCGGGATCCTCTCGGGCCTGTCCGCGCCTGCCTGCCTCACCGCGCAGGTTTGCGCCCTGGCGGCCTGGGACATGCGGCGGTTTCATGGGAAGAGCCGTCTTGCCCCCGACAATGAGGAGGCTCGGCGGGCGGAGAAGCGTCACATGGAAAGGCTCGTTCCCGTCCTTGCGGTAGGGGCGTTGACCGCCGCCTGCGGCCTGTTCGTCCGCGTCAGGCTTGGATTCGCGGCCCTGCTCGGTCTTGGGATTCTGCTTGCAGTCGGATTTCTGGGTTACGTCGCGGAAGAACGGATTAGCGGCGATAGGACTTGAACCTATGACACTACGGATATGAGCCGTATGCTCTACCACCTGAGCTACGCCGCCGGATACGGATTGGGAATATAGCGAAACCGCCCGTTCCTGTCAACTGCGCGCCTGGGGGGAATCGAGTTTGCCCCCACATTTTTCATCCTTGACCGGCCATGGAAGGTCCCCGTATAATCGACTGGAATCGAAAAAGTGGAGAATCGGAAGGACCCTTGGGAATCCTTGAGAAGCTCGGCATTTCCGTCTTCCGGGCCGAAGGAATGCCTTCCAGCGGCGGCTCGAAGCGGGGGGGGAACCTCCCTTCCCGGCCGTTTCCCTGAAGTCCGCTCCGAATCACGTTCTTCACCGGATGCCGGAATGGCTTCCAGGATCCATGACGTGAACCCGGGCAGGACCCGGTATCATCCGGGGGAGAGGCGAGATGGTGAGATTCCAATGAAGCATTCCTGCAGCCTTGCGGTGCGGTCCTACGAATGCGATTCCTATGGACACGTGAACAACGCGGTGTATCTGCACTATCTGGAGTGCGCGCGCCACGAGTACATGAAGGTCCTCGGCCTCGGCCTTGAGGCCCTGCGGGAGGCGGGCTACGGCGTCTGGGTGGCGGAGATCTCCATCCGCTATCTGATCCCCGTGCACACCGACGACGTCCTGGAAATCCTCACGGAACCCGTGAAGGCGGGGAGGATCAGCGGCATCCTGAGGCAGACGATCCGCTGCGGCGGGAGGACCGTCGCGGAAGCCGAGGTCAAATGGGCCAGCGTTGACGCGGGCGGAAAGCCCGCGCCGCTTCCCCCCGCATTCGATCTTTCCGGGCTGGCACCGTAGGAAAGCGGTGCACGCGGAAGCCCGGCCGCTTTGGAGGAGGTGGCTATGGGGCGGATCCAGTTGCATTGGTCGCGCAAAACGGTCCTGGTCTTCCTCTGCGTCCTGGCCACCGCGGCTTCCGCCGGTTTTTTCGCCGTCTACCTGGCCAAGCCGGAAACGGGTCTTGTCGTCAACTTCCCCGAGACGATCATGGAAGGGGGACGCGTCCTATACGCTCCCAAGACGCCCTTCTCTCCGGCGGCTTCGGGCGGCCTGCTTCCCGGTCGTGATGCCCTGCTTTCCGTGGCCGGCATGGAGATCCACAGCACATGGGACGTGGTACGGGCGGATGCGGCCCTTTGGAGTTTCCAACCCTTTCCCGTCCGGATCCTTCGCGACGGGGCCCAGGAGCTGACGGTCACCCTGACGCCGATCTTCTCCGTGACCCGCCTCGACTGGATCCTGGTCCTGCTCCTGGCCGCATCCCTCGGTTTCACCGCGTTCGCCATGGCCATCTGGGTCCCCGAGGAGCCGGCCACAGTCTTCATGGTCATGGCATGCCTGACCTACCTGCTTTTCACGTGCGTAAAGCCTTTCTACTACGTCTCCCTCGCCGCCAACGCCGTCGTCCAGGCCGGGCGGTTCTCGGCATGGTTCCTGGTCCTGTACGCGCTCTGGTTCCCCAGGCCGCGCGGGCGCCGCGCGGTACGGATTTTCTTCCTGACGGTCCTCCTGGCCCTTCTTCTGGCATTCGGCGTTGCCCGGTTGCGGCTGTATGCCTTGTGGACCGCCACGGGCGCGGAGCGATGGCTGGATCGTTATCGGGCCCTGGGTCAGATCGGAAACGTCTCCGATGCGGTGGCCTACCTGTGTTTCGCCGCCCTTCTGGTCCTTTCCTATGCCCGGACGAAGATCGGGGACGACAGGAAGCGGATCGAATGGATCCTTGCGGGCCTGCTGCTCGCCCTGCCTCCGTATTTTTTCCTGGACCAGCTGCCGATCATCCTGGGACAACCCGCCTCGATGCGCATCGGCCTCGGGAACCTCTCCGGCTTCTTCCTCCTGTTCCTTCCCCTGTTCGTCGCCATCGGGATTCTGGGCCGTAGGGTCCTCGACATCCGCTATCTGGCCGTCCGTTATCTTGTCTACGGCGTCCTTCTGGCCGTCGTGTTCTGTTTCTTCACCCTGCTTGCCGTTCCCCTGCGTCGGATCCTCTCCTCATGGTATTCCCTGACTCCGGCGCTCGCGGAGATCCTTTCCTCCTCCATCCTGTTCATGTTCCTGGTGCCCCTGCGGGCCCTCCTGATCCGCCTCACGGACCGCGTCTTCTGGCGCGAGGCTTATCGGGTATCCCCGGCCTACGTACGGGAACTGGAAAACCGCAATGCGCAGCTGGCCCTGCTACTGGACCATGGCGGGCGGGCGGGCGGATGGGATGCGGGCCGCAGGCTCCTGGACGACCTGCGCGGAATCGTGCATGGTATCTCGAACCGGTCGACAGGTTCCAGTGAGGCCGGCCGTTCGATGAGGAAGCTTTCCGAGCTCGTGGAGGGGGAACTCCATGCGGTACCCTCGGTGCAGCGATGCCGCGCCCTGCTCGATGCGGCGGCGGCGCGGATCCGCCGGGGCCATCCCCGCGCCGTGGTCCTCGCGGAGGGGGACGGGGAAGCGGCGGTTTTCTGCCGGCCGGAAGAGCTCGCCACCGCCTTGGAAAAGGTCATGGAAAACGCCGTCGAGGCCTGCGGCGACCGCACGGAAGTCGTGGGGGCGCAGATCGCGCGGCACGATGGAACGGTGGAGATCGAGATCCGTGATCGGGGCGCCGGATTCGATCCGCGAATGAGGCAGGGGGCGTTCCGGCCCTTCGTCTCCTCCAAGGAGGGGCATGACGGCCTGGGGCTCTTCGTGGCCCGCGTATTGACGGAGGCCAATGCGGGCACTCTGGAGGTCCTTCCTCCCGCCGATGGCGGCGCCCGGGTCCTGTTCCGGTTCCCCGCATCGGGAACCGGGTGAATCTGCTGCCGCGAAAAGGAAGAGAGGAAGCTTTTGAGCACGACGATCCACACGGACGGGGGCTGCCTGGGCAATCCGGGTCCCGGGGCCTGGGCGTACGTCCTGTCCGCGGCGGGCACCGACAGGGAAGGGTCCGGATTCCTGGCGGATACGACGAACAACCGCATGGAGCTTTCCGCCGTCATCGAGGCCCTCAAGGCGGTCTCCGCTGACGAGGGATTGCGGGCCGCGCCCATCGAGGTGTTCACCGATTCCCAGTACGTGCAGAAGGGCATCACGGAGTGGATGAAGAACTGGGAACGCAATGGATGGAAGACCAGCGCGAAGGCGCCCGTGAAGAACGCGGACTTGTGGAGGGAGCTGAAGGCCCTGTCGGACGGCCTCAGCGTCCACTGGCATTGGGTCCCCGGACACGCAGGACACGAGTTCAACGAGCGCTGCCATTCCCTTGTGGAAGGAAGGATCAAGCGCCGCGCATGAAGGGCGCGTCTCCTCTGCCAGGAGGTGCGCTCCATGCTTTCCGTGCTTTCCAGCCATGCGCCCATCGGCATCGAAGGTCAGGTGGTTTCCGTGGAGGTGGACATCCGACGGGGCCTTCCGGGCATCGAGATCGTCGGGCTTCCCGACGGTGCGGTGCGCGAATCCCGGGAGAGGGTCCGGATCTCCATCCGCAATAGCGGATTCGTCTTCCCGCCTGAACGGATCACCGTCAATCTGGCGCCCGCCGGCCTGCGAAAGGAGGGGGCCTCCTTCGACCTCCCCATAGCCCTCGGGGTCCTGGCGGCGTCGCAGCAGGTGGAAAGGCCGGAGGACGGCAGGATCATGGTCCTTGGGGAGCTGAACCTCTCCGGCCGCGTCCGACCCGTTTCCGGGGTGCTCTCCGCGGTGGGTTGCGGCCATGCGCTGGGACTTTCCCGGTTCCTCGTTCCATTGGAGAACCTCAAGGAAGCGCGTTCCCTTGGGGTGGGCTCCGTGCATGGAATCGGTTCCCTGCGGCAGGCCGCCGACATCGTCACCGCCCTTGCCCGGGGGGAGACCATCGCCCAGGGGGATCCGCCGCAGGAACGCATCTCGGCCTTTCCTGCGCCCGAAAGCGGGGACCTGGAGGAGATCCGCGGCCATGAGAGCCTGAAACGTTCCTTGGAGGTGGCGGCGGCGGGGCGGCATCATGTCCTCCTGTTCGGGCCTCCGGGAAGCGGAAAGACCATGGCGGCGCGTCGACTTCCCTCCCTGCTGCCGGAGCTTTCCCGGCAGGAATCCCTGGAAGTGACAAGGATCCATTCGGTGGCTGGACTCCTCGGGCCCGGAGCCGGCTTGATCGTGCGGCCTCCCATGCGCGCTCCCCATCACACGGCATCCATCGAGGGGATCGTCGGGGGAGGCCGTGCCATGAGACCGGGGGAGGCTTCGCTCGCTCATCATGGGGTATTATTCCTCGATGAGACCCCGGAGTTCGGCTCCAACCTGCTGCAGGGCCTTCGGGAGCCCATAGAGGAGGGGTGGATCTCCATCGCGCGCGCCGGATCCACGGTCCGCTATCCGGCCGAGTTCCAGCTGATTCTCGCCTGCAATCCCTGTCCCTGCGGCAACCTGGGACGTGACGAAAAGTCCTGCACCTGCACTCCGGAGGAGGTGAGCAGGTACTGGCGCAGGATGGGCGGTGCCCTGCTGGACCGCATCGACCTGCGGCTGCCGCTTTCCCCCGTGCCCGTGGATGTGATGGCAAGCCCTGCACCCCCTTCGGGCACCGCGGAACGCCTCCGCAGGGTGCGGGAAGCGGTCCGGGTGCAGCGCCTCCGCTACCAGGGCCGTCCCTTTTCCTGCAATGCCCGGATTCCCGCCGCGGCCATGGAGAGCTTCTGTCCCCTTTCCATGGCCTGCCGCAAGGCCCTGGTGGATGCGGGACGCACCGTTTGCCTCTCCTCAAGGGCTTTCCATTCCGTCATCCGGGTGGCCCGGACCATCGCGGATCTCGAGGGGGCGGCGGAGATCGCGGAGAATCACGTCCTGGAAGCGGCACAGTACCGCCGCTACGGAGACGGGGACTGGTTCTGGATCAGGGCATGAGATATGGTCCGGACGCGGCCCTGCAAGAGACCTTTCGATTGAATCCTCCCTGTGATGCAGGTATATTAGCTTCCATGAAACTCTATAGTAGGCGGCAGCTGGCAAGCCTGTGCGCCATCGTGGCTGTTGCGGCCCTGGCCTTGGGCGCAATCATTGCATGGAAGATCCTTCCTGCCCATTCCATCGCCCAGAAGGACGGCAGCCGGCAACAGTCCTCCCCGGTGACCCAGGAGGCTCCCGTCAGAGCCACTCCGGTCCAGTACGACGCGGTCCCGTCCCTGAAGGCCGCGGGTCCCACGGACGACGAATTGAATTCCATCGAGATCTACGAGAGGGCCAACAAGGCCGTCGTGCATATCACCAGCGTCACCATCGAGTATGACTGGTTCATGGAGGCCATGCCGCAGGAGGGCACCGGTTCCGGATTCATCATCGACCAGGACGGGCACGTGCTCACCAACTACCACGTCGTGAAGGACGCCAAACAGCTCACCGTCACCCTCGCGGACGGCACGGCGGTGGACGGGAAAGTAGTGGGCGCGGATCCGCAGAACGACCTGGCCGTCGTTCAGTTCACCCCGAAGTCCACGCCGCTCACCACCGTGCCCTACGGCAACTCCGGCAGCCTGAGGGTGGGCCAGAAGGTGCTCGCCATCGGCAATCCCTTCGCCTTCGACCGGACCCTCACCACGGGGGTGGTTTCCGGCCTCGGACGGCCCATCCAGACCGACGACGGCTACGTGATCCGGGAGATGATCCAGACGGACGCGGCCATCAACCCCGGGAACTCGGGCGGTCCCCTCCTGAACTCCCGGGGGGAGCTGATCGGCATCAACACCGCCATCTATTCCCCGTCAGGCGCTTCCGCCGGCGTGGGCTTCGCCCTCCCCATCAATACTGCCCGGAGGGTTGCGGAAGAGCTGATCCGCTACGGGTTCGTGAAACGCGGATGGATCGACATCGAGTGGGTGGCCCTGGAGCCGCGGATCGTGCGCTATTTCCGCCTCCCCGTCCAGTCCGGGATCCTCGTTTCGGTGGCGCGTACCAACGCCTCCCAGGCCGGCATCCGCGGCGGGGACCAGGCCAACGCCGTGCGCTACGGCAGCAAGGTGCTTTACGGAAACGGGGACGTCATCACGGAGGTCAACGGCGTGAAGGTGGCCTCCTTCTCCGACTACACCGGCGCCCTGGAGGCCACGAAACCCGACCAGGTCGTCGACGTGAAGATCATGCGGGGGACGCAGGAGAAGGTGGTGAAGGTGAAGCTCACCGAAAAACCGGCCGACCGCAGCTACTGACCGCCGGGTCCTACGATGAAGCGCTTCCAAGTCGTCTCTCCGTTCTCCCCGGCCGGTGATCAGGAAAACGCGATCCGACAGCTCTCCGCGGGAGTCAGCGACGGCCTTCGCTGGCAGACGCTGAAGGGAATCACGGGATCCGGCAAGACCTTCACGATGGCCAAGATCATCGAGGAAGCCCAGCTGCCGACGCTGGTGTTCTCCCACAACAAAACCCTGGCCGCGCAGCTGTACCGCGAGTTCAAGGACTTCTTTCCCGACAACGCGGTCTCCTACTTCGTCTCCTATTATGACTACTACCAGCCCGAGGCCTACGTGCCGGGCAAGGACCTCTACATCGAGAAGGACGCATCCATCAACCAGGAAATCGACAGGATGCGCCTGGCGGCCACCACGGCGCTGATGGAGCGGCGGGACGTGATCGTCGTGGCCACGGTCTCCTGCATCTATGGAATCGGAAGTCCGGTGGACTACCACAGCATGAGGATCGAGCTTGCCAAGGGGGACAGGCGCGTTCCGCGGGAGATGATGCTCCAGCTGGTCCAGCTCCAGTATGAAAGGAACGACGCCGTCCTGGAACGCTCCCGCTTCCGGGTGCGCGGGGATGTCCTGGAGCTCCAGCCCTCCTATTGCGAGGATGCCCTCCGCATCGAGTTCTTCGGCGACGAAGTGGACAGGATCCGCAAGATCAATCCCCTGACAGGGGACACGATCGAGGAGATGGACGCCTGCACGATCTATCCGGCCAAGATCTTCGTCATGCCGCAGGAGCGCCTGCGCGCGGCGCTCGCGGGCATCCGGGAGGAGCTCGCGAGCCGTCACGAGACGCTGCAGGCCGAAGGGAAGGTGGTGGAGGCGGAGCGCCTCAAATCCAGGACCGAATACGACCTGGAGATGCTGGAGGAAATGGGCTACTGCTCCGGCATCGAGAACTACAGCCGGCATCTCAGCGGCCGCAAGGAGGGGGAACGGCCCGCCGTGCTGCTGGACTTCTTCCCGGATAAATTCCTCACGTTCATCGACGAGTCGCACGTCACCGTGCCGCAGATCCGCGGCATGTACGAGGGGGACCGGGCGCGCAAGCTCTCCCTGGTCCGCTACGGCTTCCGCCTCCCTTCCGCGCTGGACAACAGGCCCCTGTACATGAGCGAATTGGAAAAGCTCCTGGACCGCACCATCTTCGTCTCCGCCACGCCGGGTGAGGAAACGCTTTCCAAATCCGAAAAGCTCGTGGAGCAGATCATCCGGCCCACCGGGCTTCTGGACCCCGCCATCGAAGTCCGGCCCACCGGGGGCCAGATGGAGGACCTGTACGCGGAAATCCGCGCCCAGGTGGCGCGCGGGGAGCGGACCCTGGTCACCACGATCACCAAGCGCATGGCGGAGGACCTTTCCGAGTACCTGGGGGAACTGGGCGTGAAGGTGCGCTGGCTGCACGCCGAGGTGGAGACCATCGAGCGGGTGGAGATCCTCAGGGACCTGCGGGCGGGGGTGTTCGACGTCCTGGTGGGCATCAACCTGCTGCGCGAGGGCCTGGACCTGCCGGAGGTCTCCCTGATCGCCATCCTGGACGCGGACAAAATCGGATTCCTCCGGTCCGCCACCTCCCTGATCCAGATCATCGGGAGGGCGGCGCGCAACGTGAACGGCCGCGTGATCATGTACGCGGACCGCACCTCGGAGGCGATGCGCCTGGCCATGGAGGAGACGGGGCGGCGGCGCGGCATCCAGGAGGAGTACAACCGGACGCACGGCATCACGCCCAAGACGATTTCCAAGTCCATCCAGGACATCCTGGTGCGGAGCAAGGAAGAGAAGCGGAAGTCCGAGGAAGTGTCGCTGGAAGTGCTCAAGGGAAGCTATAACGTGCTCGTTCCCAAGGAGCGGAAGGCGCTGCTCCAGGCGTTGGAGAAGGAAATGGTGGAACTGGCCAAGGACCTGGAGTTCGAACGCGCCGCCGTGGTCCGGGACGAGATCCGCCGCATCAAGGAGACGGGAGAATGAGGATGAACCATGGACTACCGGCCCTCTGCCTGATCCCTCTGCTATGCATCGCCTCCTGCGGCCATGAGGCGTCCCAGGACCGGATCGTGCTGCCCGCCACGCCCATCCTGTCCATCCGGACCAATTGGGCCGTGGTCCGCTCCCCGCTCCTGAAGATCCGGGAGGAACCGTCGAGCAAGGCGGCGGTGCTGCAGTACATGCGCACGGGCGCCATCGTGGAGGTGATCGCCCGGTCCGACGCGGAGGACACTGTGGAGGACGAGACAGCCTTCTGGTACCGGATCAACTACGACGGCCTGAAGGGCTGGGTCTTCGGCGCCTATCTGGAGATCTTCGACACGCGCTCCAAGGCGGAGACCTTCGCGGGAACCCTTCAATGAGCCTGGCGGAGATCGTCTCCTGGGCCACTCCCCCCGTCATCGGCGCCATCATCGGATACGTCACCAACGACATCGCCATCCGCATGCTGTTCCGCCCCCTGCGGGAGATCCGCGTCCTGGGCCTGAAGGTGCCCTTCACGCCCGGAATCATCCCCAAGGAGCGCTACACCCTTTCGAGAAGCATCGCCCGGATGGTGTCCCAGGAGCTTCTCACCGAGGATACGCTGCGCAAACAGCTGCATGCCCCGCAGGCCATGGAACAGCTGTCCCGAAGCGTCTCGGGCCTGAGCTCGGAAATCCTCGACACGCCGCTTTCCCGGTTCACGGAGAAGGGCCTGCCGGCGGTTCTTCCCACGCTGCAGGAATCCCTTCGCGGGATCCTTTCGGGTCTGTTCCGGTCCCCGGGATTCTTCGCGGCGGTCCGCTCCCTGATCGCCAGGATGGTGGGGACCATCAGCTCCGAGAAGGTGGGGAGCCTGCTCGACAGGCATGAGCTGCCCGCATGGGCCCGCGGCAGGCTTCTTCCCCTGATCGGGGACGCGGAGACGCGCGGGAAGGCGGGCCGTGAAGCGGCCAGGCTGCTTTCCGGTCCGGAGGCGATACGGCCCGCGGAACTGGTGTCTCCGCAGCTGCGCGGCCTCCTGCTGGCCGAGGTCGAGAATCTACTGCCCGCCGTGACGGGCGACCTTCTGGAGAGGCTGCGCATCGGAGCGGAACGCGGGGAACTGGAGCGGCAGGGCCGGATCCTGGTCCGGTCCATCGTGGAGAAGCTCAACGTCATCCAGCGGTTCCTCGTCGGCGCAGGACAGTTCGACAGGCGGCTGGAAGAGAAGATGCCGGAGATCGTGGACGACGCCCTGGATGCCGCCGCCCGGTACCTGGAGGATCCCGCCCACGTCTCCCGTCTGGCGGAGACCCTGCTCGATGCCCTCCTCAGCGGCGGCCGCGGTCCCTCGGCCGGCCGGGCGGAGACCGTTCAGGGAATCGTCGAGGTGTTCGTCCGCGATCTGGTGGGCCGGTTGTCCGATTCCGGCGCCTGGGAAAGGCTCCTGGACCGGCTGCTGGAAGCCCTGCGCGGGGGAGGAACCCGGACCGTCGGAGCCCTGCTTGCAGGCAGCCTCGGAATCCGGGACGTGGACGCCGTGGAGGCCATCTGCTTCCAGGTCCTGGATTACCTGAACCGTGAGGAGACGGCCCGGGACATCGCTGCGGAGCTTTCGGCCTTCGCGGCCCGGTTCCTGGAGGACAACAAGGACAGCTGCCTCGCGAAGATCCTGGCCGTGGATGAAGGGAAGAAACGGGAGCTGGACGCCTGGCTCTTCGGGAAGCTCGTCGGGGTCCTGGATCAGAAGCTGCCTGAGATCCTTCGCGGGATCGACGTGGAAGGCCTGGTCATCGGCAGGATCGACGGCCTGGACGTGCGCGACGTGGAGAATCTCGTCATGGAGGTCGTCGCCTCCCATCTGAAGTGGATCAACGTGTTCGGCGCCATCCTGGGCTTCCTCATCGGGCTCATCCAGGTCGTGTTCCGCCTTGTGGGCTGGACATAAAGGGTGTAGATTCTGTTGACGATGAACGGTTCCATGATCCGCATCCTCCTCCTGGAGAGCTACGAGGGGGAGCGCACCAACATCGCAGAGGCCCTTTCCAAGGACGGGTACGCCGTACTCGACGTGTCCTCCGGCCCCGAGGCGCTCCACCTCCTGGAGGATGAGGACGTCCACATCGTGATCCTTTCGACGGACCTCCCGCAGCTGGACAGCTACGATTTCATCCCGCGCGCGCGCATGGCCCATCTCCAGGGTCCCATTCAGATCCTCCTGATCTCCACAGTGCACGGCCCGGACGAGTTGCGGAAGGCCATCGATGCGGGCGCCGACGACTTCATGACCCGGCCCTTCGACGGCCTGGAGCTGTCGGCCCGCGTGAAGGCGGCCGTCATGCGCCGGGAGAGCCAGGCCAACCTCCTGCGCGAGCGGGAGTTCTTCCGGGTCGCCGTGGCGGAGGAGGAGAGGCTTTCCTCCCTGGTCCTGGACCAGAACCGCAACCTCAAGGAGGCCTACGAGAAGATCCGGCGCCTCAACGAGGAGCTGGAGAAGGCCAACAAGGACCTGGAGCTGATCGCCGCCTATGACAGCCTTTCCGGGCTGCTCAACCGGCGCAGCCTGTTCCACAAGATCGGGGTCGAGGTGGAGCGCTCGATGCGCATCGGCGTCCCCCTGACGGGGTTGATGGTCGACATCGACCATTTCAAGGGCATCAACGACAACTACGGCCACCAGTGCGGGGACATGGTCCTCAAGGAGATCGCGGCCCGCCTTTCCAAGGGCCTGCGCAAGTACGACTACGCGGGCCGCTACGGCGGCGAGGAGTTCTTCGTCCTGCTGTCCAACTCGAACGAGCACCAGGCCATGGGGATCAGCGAACGTTTCCGAAGGGACATTGCGGACACCCGCTTCCAGTGGAACCAGGAGGGCTTCCACGTGACGGTCTCCATCGGCGTGGCCCGTTACCGCGTCGGAGAGAGCCAGGAGGCCTGGATCGAACGCGCGGATCGGGCCATGTATCAGGCCAAGCAGAACGGCAGGAACCGGGTCGTCCAGGCGCCCTGAGCTTCAGGGCCCGTCGCCCGCCACCAGGGCGAGGCCTCCGGGGGCCAGGCGGATGCGGAGCGCGTCCCCGGGCCTTGGAAGCTCCCGGCCCGTCCCGCCCGGAAGCGGCCAGGGACAGGCCAGGCGGATGCCCTCCGCTTCCGGGCCGTCCGCCAGACGGATCGTGAGGCGGTCTCCCGCGGGAAGCGACAACGCCGAAAGGACCGTGGCGGAAAGGCCTTCCCCTCCGTCCCCAAGCTCCACGGCCGCGGGCCGCACCAGGAGGAATCCTTCCCCCTCCGCCACTCCGGGGCTTGCCTCCGCCCCGTAATCGCCGATCGCGGTGGCGATGTGCCACCCGCGTTCCCCGCCGCGCATGAGGCCGGGAAGCAGCGCACCGAGTGACAGGAAGGAGGCGACGAACCGCGTGGCGGGGCGCCGGATCACCTCCGCAGGCCTCCCCGTCTGGAGGATCCTGCCGCCGTTCATGACCGCGACGCGATCGGCCAGGCAGAAGGCTTCCTCCTGGTCGTGCGTGACGTAGACGGCGGTCATGCCGATCCCCTGCAGGGTGGCGCGGAGGTCCGCCAGGAGCCTGCGGCGCAGCTCCACGTCCAGGGCGCCCAGGGGTTCATCCAGGAGCAGGAGGCGCGGGGACGGGGCCAGGCTGCGCGCCAGGGCGACGCGCTGCTGCTCGCCGCCGGACAGGGATTCGACGCCGCGGCCGTCGAATCCCTGCATGCGGACCAGTTCCAGAAGTTCCCGGCAGCGCCGCTCCCTGCCCGTGCGGTCCATGCCGCGGCCACGCAGGCCGAAACGGACGTTGGCGCCCACCGACAGATGCGGGAAGAGGGCATATTCCTGGAACATGAACCCGATCCGACGCCTGTGGGTGGGCACGCCGGCGAGGTCCTCCCCGCCGCAGAGGATGCTTCCCCCATCCGCGGACTCCAGGCCGGCGATCAGGCGCAGCAGCGTGGTCTTGCCGCAGCCGCTGGGGCCGACGATCGCCAGGATCTCCCCGGCGTCGAGCGACAGGTCCACGCCCCCGACCGCCTGGAAGCCCCGGAAGGATTTGCGGATTCCGTGCAGCTCCAGCATGGCCTTCATGCGTCCCTCTCAGGCAACAGGCGCAGCCTGTCGATTGCCGCGAATCCGATCCCGCATACGACCATGAGCAGCGTGCTTGCAGCCATGGCCCGGCCCCTGTTGGCGTCCCCCGGCAGCGTGAGGAACTGGTAGACCAGGATGGGCAACGTGGGGAACTCGGGCCGGGAAAGAAGAGAGGTGGCGGAGAACTCCCCCAGGGACACGGCGAAGGAGAATCCGGCGGCCGCCGCGACAGAGGGGAGCGCGAGAGGCAGCGTGATCCGCATGGCGACGCCGGAAGGCCCCGCCCCGAGCGTGGAGGCGGCCTCGGGAAGGCGGGGGGGAATGGCCCGGAAGGCCGGGAGGAGCGTCCTGATCGTGAGCGGCAGGGCCGCGAGGGCGTGGGCCACGGGGATCAGGAACGGGGAGGCGCGCAGATCGAACGGAGGACGGTTGAATGTGAGGAGGAAGCCGAATCCCAGCGTGACGGCCGATACTCCGAGGGGAAGGAGGAACAGGACCTCCGCCGCCGCGGCGGGCCGGGACGGGGAGGAGCGCCGCCCCGAGGCGAGGTAGGCTGCGGCCGGAAGGCCCACGGACAGGCACAGCAGGAGGGCCGCCGCGGCAAAGAGGATCGAGTTGCCGATGGCCGCCATGGGGGAGACGGCAAACAGGGAATCGCCCGCCTCGAAGAGAAGCATCCGCCAGTATCGCAGCCCGAGGCCCGTCGGCGTGCGCAGCGATTCCATGGCCAGCACGAGCAGAGGCACCGTGGAGAAGAAGGCCGGCAGGACGGCGAAAAGAAAGACCAGGAGCCTTTCCCCCCCACCCGCGGGGCGGCGGAGGCCCCGGCCTGCCGTGAGGGTTTTCATGGAGACGCTCATCCTCCGTTCCGCGGCCGCGGAAAGCGCGAGGATGGAGCCGACAAGGACCAGCTGGATCAGGGACAGGAAGGCCGCGGCCGGGAAATCCAGCAGGTTCACCGCCTGGCGGTAGATCTCCGTCTCCAGCGTGGACATCCCCGGGCCGCCGAGGATCAGGACCGTGGCGAACGCGGTGAAGCTGAAGGAGAAGGTGAGAAGCCCCGCGGCGGCGATGGAGGGGGCGAGAAGCGGAAGGGTGACGCGGATAAACGCGGCGGGGCGCGTCGCCCCCAGCGTCAAGGCGGCCTCGCGGAGGCGGGGATCCATCCGTTCCCGCATACCGCCGACCACCTTCACGACTATGGACAGGTCATAGAAGACATTCGACAGGATCACGGCCGGGAGGGAGCGCAGGAGGGAGAAGTCCTCCGGGGCGCCGAGGAGGGCGACGATCCGGCCCAGGATCCCGCCGGGGCCCAGAAGCGCCACGAACGCGGAACCGACCACCACCGTGGGCATGACGAAAGGGATCCCGATCACGGCCAGGATGAACGTCCTTCCGGGGAAGCGGTATCCGCCAAGCACGTAGGCCACCGGGACGCCGAGAAGCAGGGTGAAGAGCGTCGACAGGAGCGCCTGGCCGGCCGTGAACAGGAGCACGTTCGGCAGGTCCGTGTTCCAGACCATGGCCGCGAACCCTCCGGCCGGCGTGGCCGACAGGAAGCGGAACAGGACATGGCACAGCGGTACAAGGAGGAAGATGCCGAGGAAGGCCACGGGAATAAGGGCCAGGGCGATGGAACCCGAAAACCGGCCCCATCGCCCATTCACGGCGCCTGACACGGTCCCCGAAGCGCCTAACGGAGTACGATCCGAATCCATTCCCGGATCCATTCCTCCCGGCCCGCGTCGATGCGTGCGCTGTCCAGGTCCTCCGTCCCGCTGGGAACGGAGGCGAAGCGGGTGAACAGTTCGGGAAGCGCGGCCGTCCGATTGGCCGGGTATACGAACATCTGCAGGGGGATGTCCTCCTGGAATTCCCTGTCGAGCAGGAAATCGATGAAACGGGCGGCCAACTCCGGTTCCCTCGCGCCGCGAAGGATTCCTGCGAACTCGATCTGGCGGAAGCTTCCCGCGGCTTCCAGGATGTTGCCCGTCGACGGCTCCTTCGGCTTCGGATCCGAGGCGTAGTGGATCTCGGCCGCGGGACTGGTGGCGTAGCTCACCACCAGGGGCCGCCGGCCCTTGCCGCCCCCGCTGAACTCCCCGTAGTAGGCTTCGCTCCAGCCGCTGACCGCCAGGACCCCGTTGCCGCGCAGGGCTTTCCAGTAGTCTTTCCACGTGTAGCTCCCCGACTCCCCGAACCGCGCGACGGTGGCCAGGAGGAAGGCCAGGCCGGGCGATGAAGTGGAAGGATTCTCCACGACCAGGAGACCCTTGAACTCTGGTTTTGCCAGGTCCTCCAGGGCGGCGGGTACGGGCCGGGAGCGGGATGCGAACCATTTCTTGTCGTAGTTGAGGCAAACCATTCCATAATCCACCGGGACCAGGCGGTTTTGCGGATCCAGCTTCAGCTCGTCGGGAATCTCGGCAAGGCGCGGAGAGGCGTACGGCTGGAAGATGTCCGCCGCCAGGGCTCTGCCGAGAAACGTGTTGTCCACGCCGAACAGCACGTCCGCAGGCGGATTGCCCTTGGAGAGGATCGCCTTGGCCAGCGCCTCCGCGGCGTCGCCGCCTCGGATGAACTGGAGCTTCGCCTGATGGAGCGTCTCGAAACGCTCCGCCACCGCCTTGGACACGGAGAAGGAATCATGGGTCATCACGCGCAGCACGGGAGGCTGCGGCGCGGCAAAGGCCTGCAGCGGAAGGACCGCCGCGGCCAGGAGGAAGAAGCGGATTCTCATGGAACGCCCCCTTTCAAGGCCTTGAACAAACGGTTGTGGGGGCAGCTTTGTCTGTTTCCCTGCGCTGGCATTACCCAGATCAGGTTCAACGGGTATGATCTCAGGCTCCCCGGAGGGAACCACCCCACGACGTGAAGAACATACTCAAGCGCCGCCGCGGGGTCAAGGGGGGAATGGAAACCGTGCCGAACGGCGCGTCAGGGACCGTGCCGAACGGCGCGTCAGGCCTACCGCAGCCTGCCGACCGCCCACTCCGCCATGGCCGTCAGGCGGTTCATCAGCGACATCTCGATCTCCGTATGGCCGACGGGGGCCAGTTCCACACGCAGGTAACAGGCGCCCCAGAAAAGCATCGTATCCCCGGAGGGAGTCAGGATGAAGCGGAGCACCAGATTGCCCGGCCGGATCAGGGGAAGGAAGACGATCGAGATGGGGTCCACGTTCTCGATCTTCACGGAAAGCATCCCATCGCGATGCTCGTAGAATGCCCTGTAGACATTACGGCCGAAGGTCGTGTCGTCTTGGACGATGAACAGATCATCCCTTTCCGGGATGTCGCCGACCAGGGGATCCTCCATGCGTTTCTGCTTCCGGGGGGATTCGATGACATACGAGTCGCGGAACAGCGTGACCCTCTGGTTCTTGCTTGACGAAAAGTAGGTCATGCCCTTCATGGCGCTCATGGACCTCATGTTGTTGTACAGCAGGAGTTCCCCCTCCCGCGTATCCAGAGGCATGCGGGAGGGGGAGGCCTGGAGCAGCAGGATCTCGGCGCCCGCCGTCGGTGCCATGTCTTCCAGGTCCCGCTGCGCCTCGTCCCGCAGTCGGGTGGAAGGGGAGAGCGTGAAGCCCCCGTGATCCTGGAAGGAGTGCGTCAAGCGTCCCTTGGAAACGAGCTCCAAGAAGGTATCCGGCGCGAGAAAACGGGAGAAGTCGGGTATGGCGGAGGCCATCCCGGCGGAGGCGAGAAGAAGGGCCGACAACAGGATCCGTAACGGTCCGGGTGAGATTGAAGGATGGCCATGGCTCATGATATGGTGAATGTAGACCATGGCAAATAAAGCTTCAAGGACGGGCCGCCCCGGCGAGGGCAGCGCAAAGACTCCCTGCATCGCCATCGCCGGTGGCGGCACCGGTGGCCACGTGTATCCGGCCCTTGCCGTGGCCGAGGAGCTGCGGCGTCTTGGCGCACCGCGCCTCCTCTGGATCGGTTCCCGCACCGGGATGGAACGGCGGATCGTCGAGGAAGCGGGGATCGCCTTCCGCGGCATCCCCTCGGGGAAACTGCGCCGCTACTTCTCGTGGAAGAACCTGACCGACGCGCTCCGCGTGGCTGCGGGCGTGCTTTCCTCCCTGGCCATCCTCAGGCGGGAACGTCCCGCGGTGCTCTTCTCCAAGGGAGGCTACGTGAGCGTTCCACCGGTACTCGCGGCCCATTGGTGCCGCATCCCCTGTTTCACCCACGAATCCGATTCGGATCCGGGCCTCGCCACCAGGATCAACCAGAGATTCGTGGAGAAGGTCCTGTATTCCATCCCGGGAACGGAGGATCGGTTTTCCCCCGCCGTGCGTGCCAAACTTGTCCTGACCGGCAATCCCGTGCGGTCGGATTTCATGAAGGCCGATTCCAGGGAAGGCCGACGCCTGGTCGGCTGCCCCGACGGGGCACGCATGATCCTTTTCCTCGGCGGGAGCCAGGGCTCCGCATTCCTCAACGACCTGGCCGTGGCGGCCCGTCGGGGGCTCGGAAGCGGATACCACCTGGTCCACCAGTACGGCCAATGGCCGTTCACGCCTCAGGATGGACCGGGATATTTCGCGGCTCCCTTCTTCCGCGGCGAACATCCCCATGTCATGGCCGCCGCGGACCTGGTGGTCTCCCGTGCGGGAGCCAATACCCTGGCGGAGCTCGCGGTGCTCGGAAGGCCCTCCATTCTCGTGCCGCTTCCGGCGACAAGCAGCCGCGGCGACCAGATCCGCAACGCGGAACTCTTCCGCAGGGCGGGAGCCGCCGTGACGTTCGCCCAGGAGACCTTGAGCGCAAAGGCTCTCATCGAGGCCATCCAGGACCTGTTCCAACAGCCGGAAACGCTTCCGAGGATGGCTGCGGCCGTCCGCGGCCTGGGGGACGCAGAAGCCGCGGGACGGATCGCGGCCATCCTGATGCAGAGGCTGGGCGATGTTCGATAACATCATCGGGCATGGCGAGATGGTCGGTTCCCTATCCCAGGACCTCGCGCAGGGCAGGTTTCCGGGCGCCGTCCTCTTTTTCGGTCCCCCGTTCGAGGGGAAGCTGACGGCGGCCCTCGAGGCGGCGCGCGTGCTCACCTGTCAGGAGGGAGCCGGTGATTGGGCCTGCAGCTGCGCCGCCTGCGCCGCCCAACGCGAGATTGCCCATCCCTACACGGCCCTCCTGGGCCCCCGCTACTTCGACGTGGAGATCGCGGCCTGCGCCGATGCCCTGCGGCGCACGAGGAAGTCCGCCGGCCAGTACCTGTTCCTGCGTGCGGTCCGGAAGCTCGCCCGCCGTTGCGACACCGCCTTCTGGGACGGGGAGGAGGCCAAGCTGGCCGCCGCCCAGTCGAAGATCGGGGAGATCGAGGAGCTCACGGCGCAGGTGGAGCCGGGTCGGGATCTGCCCGAGGACAGGAAGCTGGAAGCCCTTCTGACCAAGGCGGTCGACCTCTGCTCCAAGCTGTCAGCATCGCTGAAGATCGAGCACGTCTCGGTGGCCCAGATCCGAGCCGTATCCGCATGGGCCGCCTTGACCGCCCCTTCCCCGAGGGTCGTGATCCTGGAAAACGCGGACCGCATGCAGGATTCCGCGCGCAATGCGCTTCTCAAGACCTTGGAAGAACCCCCAGCGGGGACCTATTTCTTCCTCCTCACCTCGAGACGCGCGGCGCTTCCCGCCACCATCCTTTCCCGTCTCCGCCCCTATGCGTTCCTTCCGCGCTCCCCCGCGGAACAGAAGGACGTGATCAGCAGGATCTTCCGGGAGGATCCGAAGGATGTCTCTTCCCTTCGGGATTACTTCCTGTCCTGGAAGGAGATCAATCCGCAGGAGCTGCGGCGTTTCGCTGGGCGGTTCCTGGAATCCGTCCGGGATCCCGAGGACCCCGTGGAGGTCCTCAAGGAGGCCGACGGCCTGTTTCGGCAGGGTGGGACCCGGGAATCCTTCCTCTCCTTCCTGGAGGAGCTGACAGTCTGCCTGCAGGCGGCCCTACGCGAACGGACCGTCGCGCTTTCCACCCTGGAAAGCTGGGCTTTCCTGGTCCGGGAGTGCCGTATGTGGACCGAGTCCTACAATCTCAGCCCCCAGACGGCTCTTGAGAGCCTGTACCGGCGCATGAGGGAATCTCCTTGAGAAAATTCCTCCGCAAGACGCTCGAAAAGCTCAACAAGATGGACCGCAACCAGATCGCGGCCATCCTGCTGCAAGTCTCGAAGGAGATCGATCTTCTGGAGATGGTGCTCCAATCCATGACGGACGGCCTCGTGGTGACCGACAAGGAGCACCGGATCCTGCTTCTCAACAGGGCGGCGGAACGCATGCTGCCACTGGCCGCGGAGGACGTGCAGGAACGGCTGCTCTGGGAGGCCGTTACGGACAGGGACGTGGCGCGCTTCCTGAAGGGGAAGCTCGAGGAGCAGGAGCGGGTCTCGGAAAAGGAGTTCTCCTTCGACGCGGACCAGTTGGACCAGATGCGCACGCTTTCCCTCAGCATCCTGCCCCTGGTGCGGGACGGCAGCATCCAGGGCAACCTCATCCACATCGAGAACGTCACCGAGAAGCGGTCCACGGAAGCGCGGCTGCGCCGCGCCGAGAGCCTCGCCTCGCTCACCACCCTGGCGGCGGGGGTGGCCCATGAGATCAAGAACCCCCTCGGTTCGATCGACATCCACCTGCAGCTCATCCAAAAGAGGACCCAGGGCAAGGAGCGCATCGGCGGCAAGGACCTGCGCCAGTACCTGGCGGTGATCCGTGAGGAGGTGGACCGTCTCAACCAGATCGTGGTGGATTTCCTGTTTGCCGTTAAGCCGATGGACACCAGGCTGGAGGACGGGAGCATCAACCAGGTGGTGAAGGAACTCCTGGATTTCATGCGTTTCGAGCTGGAACAGGCCGGGGTCAAGCTGGAGTCCGACCTGGATTCCTCCCTGCCGCCGCTGCGGATGGACTGCCGCTACATGAAGCAGGCCATCCTGAACCTCGTGAAGAACGCCGTCTCCGCGATGCCGGAGGGGGGGACGCTGCGCATCGACACGGAACGCCATGGGGACACGGTGCGCGTCCGGGTATCCGATACCGGGACCGGGATCCCCGAGGAGATCATCGGGAAGATCTTCGAGCCCTATTTCACCACGAAGCAGTTCGGCACAGGCCTGGGGCTCACCATCGTATTCAAGATCGTGCGCGCCCACATGGGGGATATCGCCGTCACCTCCCGGATGGGAGAGGGGACCACGTTCACCATCTCGCTCCCGATTCCGCAGAAGGAGAAGCGGTTGATCGACTACAGGGAGCCGGCGGGGGCCGGATCGCCGCCGGGGGAAGGGAGGGAGTGGTGAAGTTGAATCTCCTCGTGGTGGACGACGAGAAGAACATCAGGGAAGGGTTGGGGGAGGCCCTCCGGCTGGACGGCTACGAGGTGCTCATGGCCGCGGACGGGAAGGAGGCCATGGACCTCCTGAGTTCCCGCGGCGACGTGGATCTGATCATCACGGACCTGAAGATGCCGCGCCTGTCCGGAGCGGATCTGCTGAAGGAGGTCGCCGGCCGCTACCCGACGCTTCCCGTGATCATCCTCACGGGGCACGGGACCATCGAATCGGCCGTGCAGGCCATGCGGGACGGCGCCTACGATTTCCTCACCAAGCCCGTGGATCTGGACCGGCTCTCCCTGCTTGCCAAGCGTGCGCTGGCCAATAGGGAACTGGTCCTCCAGAACCGGGCCCTGCTCGAGGAACTGGAGAAGAAGAACCAGTTCTCCCACATCGTAGGCAAGAGCCATGCCATGAACGGGGTGCTGGACGTGGTAACGCAGGTGGCGCCCACGCGCGCCTCCGTGCTCATCACCGGGGAGAGCGGCGTGGGCAAGGAGGTGATCGCGGACGCCATCCACTACAACTCACCGCGCCGGGACAGGCCGTTGATCAAGGTGCATTGCGCCGCCCTCAGCGAGTCCCTGCTGGAAAGCGAGCTGTTCGGCCATGAGAAGGGCGCCGTCACGGGAGCCGTGGGCCGCAAGCGGGGCCGCTTCGAGCTGGCCCATACGGGCACCCTGTTCCTCGACGAGATCGGGGAGATCAACCAGAACGTGCAGATCAAGCTGCTGCGCGTCCTGGAGGAGAAGCGGTTCGAGCGGGTCGGAGGCGAGGAGACCCTGGAGGTCGACGTGCGCCTGATCGCCGCCACCAACAAGGACCTCGTCGCCATGATCAAGACGGGCGCCTTCCGGGAAGACCTGTACTACAGGTTGAACGTGGTGAACATCCGCATCCCGCCGCTGAGGGAGAGGACGGATGACATCCCGCTGCTGACCGCCTCCTTCCTCAAGGAGTCGAGCCGGGAGAACGGCAAGGACATCACGGGAATCGAGCCGAAGGCGCGTGCGGCCCTCTACGCCTATCCTTGGCCCGGCAACGTGCGGGAGCTGCGCAACTGCATCGAGAGCGCCGTGGTGCTCTGCAAGGGGGGCGTCATCGGACTGGAGGACCTTCCCCCGAACATCCGGGTCGAGGATGGGGAGGAGACGTTCCGCCTGGCCGTAGGCATCTCCCTGGCGGAAGCGGAGCGGGAGGTGATCCGCAAGACCCTCGCCCGTGCCGGAGGCAACAAGAGCCGCGCGGCGGAAGTCCTGGGCATCGGCCGAAAGACGCTGCACAGGAAACTGGCGGAATACGGCCTCGAAGCCCCCGCGGCCGCTCAGATGGGGCATGAAACGACAGGGGAGGACCGCGTATGAAGAGATCCGTGGTTGGGCAGCAGTTGGCCGGGATCGTTCTGTTGATCCTCATCACCGCCACGGTCAGCTCCGCCCTGCTTGTCATGATGCAGGCGGAACGGACGGCACTGGGCGCATCCCGCCGCCTGGCGGAGGTCATTGACGCGGCGGCGGACCTCGTGGCGGCGGCCGCGACCCTCGGCGATCCCGGGGTCGACGTCCGCCGCAGGATCTCGGACCTTGGGGATGCCCAGTCCGCCATGGAGGCGGCCTGGACCCGCGACCTGGACTCCATCCGCTTCGTGAGCGGCCAGGAAGGGCTCAAGGAGAGGGTGAAATCGGGCCGTTCCCTCCTCTTCACGGAACTGCGGGGACTCCATGCCGACCTCGCGGCGACCGTCGGGGCCGACGGCGGCATGGCGGAGGAACTGGCTCGATACAGGAAGGCCGCCAACAGCCTGTTGCGTTCGCTGCGGGACCTACGCAAGGCCGAGATGGCCTTGCGGGAAACGGCCTACACCAGAACCCTGCTGGTCTTCATGCTGTTCACGCTGTTCGGGACCCTGTCGGCCGGCCTCTGGACGATCACCACGCTGGTGCGGATCATGCGCGATTTCCGCAGGATCCTGGCTTACGGACGCTCCGTCCCGACCGGCGGCGTCCTGGAGCCGCCGGATTTCCCGAGAAACGACGAGTTCGGCGAGCTGAGGGATCATCTGAAGGCGATGCACGCCGCGGAAGAGACGCTGCGCCAGATGAAGGAAACCTCGGAGAGGATCCTACGCGAGCACAAGAACGCGGAACAGAGCGTCCAGCGGCTGCACGGCCTGGCCTCCGACCAGGCATCGGCCCTCGGGGAGACTTCCAGGGGGTTCGCGGAGGCGGCGGATCATTTCCGCATGATCGCGGAGAACGCATCCGCCGCTTTGGAGGCCGCGGAGGAAAGCTCCAAGGGCATCGAGAAATCGCTGGGCAAGATCGGGGATGGGATCTCCAGGGCGAAGTCCCTGGAGCAGACCACGGCACAGATCGAGGAGGTTGTCGCGAGCATCGGGGACGTGGCGGACCAGACGGAGCTGCTATCCCTGAACGCGGCCATCGAGGCGGCGCACGCGGGGGAATCGGGGAAGGGATTCGCCGTGGTTTCCCAGCAGGTGCGCAAGCTGGCCGACAAGAGCGCGCGACAGGCTTCGGAGATCGGGGATCTGATCCAGACCGTAGCCTCCACGGTGCGGGAGAACTCGAACGATGCCCGGCAGTTTTCCGACGTCACGGAATCCCTCAAAGCCAGTTTCGCCCGCCTGTCCGGCGCCCTGCAACGGATCACGGATTTGATCCATGCCGGCAAGCAGTCCATCGAAAAGGTGGAGCAATCCCTCGGGACCGCCCAGGACCTCGTGGAAAAAGGCACCCAGACGGTGCAGGGAGTCGCTGCGGCCCAGAAGGCTCTCCTTCAGGAGACGGATTCCTTGGTGCATGGAGGAGCTCCCCATGCGGCGCTCCCGGATGCCCCGCAGCCCACGGGCCGCTCACCCGTCCCGCTTGTCCAACCGTCCAGGACGCATGATGCGGCTCCGGCAGCCGCCGAACCGAGGGCCCTGCCGGCTGGAGGGGAGTCCATCGAAGAGCTTGTGGAGGAAGTGGAAGAGCTTCAGGAGATTCCGGAGGCCACCGAAGAGGGCGCAGGTGCCGGGAAGCCCCGGGAGGCTTCCGCTGCGGTAGCCAAGGACGGGTTGGAGGAGCTGGAAGCGGTCGAGGAGTGAAGAATCAGGAGCCGGACTTCGCGTTCGACCTGTTGCGCAGTGCGAAAAAGCAGAGGATGCTCAGGACCCAGACGGAGACCAGAGTGAGGAATGCGATGTCGGCCTTCAGGAAACGGGAAAGGCAGCACACGACGCCCAGGAAGGCGCAGTAGGAGTAGGTGATCAGGAGGATTTTCCGGTCCGTCAGTCCCAGGTTCTGCAGTTTGTGATGGATGTGTTCCCTGTCGGCAGAGTAGAAGGGAAGGCCTTTGCGCGTCCGTCGTATGATCGCCGAGGCCGTGTCCAGGATCGGGATCGTCAGGATCGTCACGGGGATGAGCAGTGAGGTCACGGAAGGCTGCGATGGAAGCTGGAGAAGCGGGATGACCGCGAGGGTGAAACCCAGGAACAGTGCTCCGGAATCGCCCATGAAAATCCGGGCCGGAGGATAATTGTAGAAGAGGAAACCAAGCACGGCGCCGCAGAGTATGAAGGGGATGCCGAGACTCGACGTGCCGCTCCCGTCGACCGAGAGAAAGCCCATTGAAAGGGCGCTGATGGCTGTAATTCCCCCGGCGAATCCGTCGATCCCATCCACGAGGTTCAATGCATTTGTGATTCCGACGATCCAAAGGACGGTCACGGGATAGGACAGAATGCCAAGGGATATGGAACCGAAAAACGGGATCGGAATCGAACGGATGAGGAACCCGCCCATGGTCACGAGCGCGGCCGCGATGATTTGCAGCAGGAACTTGATGATGGCCTTGAGATTGTAGAAATCGTCGACCAATCCCGTCACATGGATGACCACCATTCCCGCCAGGACGAAGAGAATCTCTCCGTGGATCGGCCAGACGGCCGGAACGCCGGCAAAGCCGAATACAAGGGAAGCAAGCAGGAAGGCTGCGATGAACGAGACGAAGATTCCCACTCCACCCAGGCGCGGGATGTCTCCCGTATGGATCTTGCGGGCATTCGGCACGTCATACCACTGGAAACGATGGGAGAGCCAAAGGACGACGGGAACCGTGGCTGTGCAAAGCAGGGTTGCAAATGCGGCGGCGACGAACGATTGAGGAAATGGCATCATGGCTTCTGTGGCGGGATCATAGCGGCCTTCACCACCGGATGTCAATGCGGAGAAACGCCCTCGACATGGTCCCGGATCCTCTGGTAGGAGGCGTTGAGTTTTTGAGTGATTTCCGTGGCGATGCGCTGTTTCTCAGGATTGTCGGAATGCCTGTCGGGATGGTACTGGCGCAGGAGCCGTTTGTAGGAGGCTTTGACCCGGGAGAAATCGGTGCCGGGAGGCAGCTCGAGGTTCGCGTAGTCACGGTCCAGGGACTGGGAGGGGCGCTGAGCGCTTCCGGTGGAGTCGTTGCGGGTCCTGTCGGAACCTCCGCGTGTCCCGTTTTTTCCAAGGAATTCGTTCAGTTCCTCCCACGCCTCCCGCTCTTCCGCGGTTCGAAAGGTCGGCCTTCCTCCCGCCGATGTCCCAGGATCCGAGGTATGCGGACCTCCACCGGAGGACCGCGGACCCGAACGGGGCGTCACGAGATCCCCCAGGAAATCGAAAAAAGCGTCAATCGGACTGCTGTTTCTCTTCGACATAGTCGTAGGTTCCCGTAAAAATGTAGGTCGCTGGTACCGTCAGGTGCACGACATTGGACTCTTCCGTCCACTGGACGAAAAGACGGCTGCGCAGAACATGCACGAAGACCTCCCTATCTGAAAAGCCCTGCAGAACGGCGGCCACCACCGCCGCGGCCGCATGGCGTCCCCGATCCGGCGCGCCGCAGCGCTGCCATGCCTTCAGCCGTAGTGCCTCGCGGCTGTCTATGCGCACGAAACCTATCTGCGTTTCGGGTGGGAAATCATCCTGAGCGGCTATTTTACTGGCCATCGCGGAGCCATGGAACGCGAGGTCCGACGTGAAAAAAACTCCGTAACTTTGGCCGAAGCGGACGGCCACGTAGGGCAGCAGTTTCCCCTCCAGCGTGATCGTCCGCGGCGAAGGGGCATTGGGGATTTCCCGGATCGTTTCCAAGGTATCCGGGGCGAGCGGTGGGCCCAGCGTCAACCTGGAATGCACGCTGTCGATGATCCTGGCCTGCACGGTTCCCGATCTTTGCTCGAGCGGAAAACCCTCCCGACGGGCGAATCCCGCGTCGAAACCGTATCGCGCGGCGCATGCCAGGGCGCCGGAGCTCGGATCGGTCTCCTCGCCGCGAGGGTCCCAGGTGCGCAGCGCAGGACCGCCTTCGGGGGTCAGGGAAAGAAGGACAAGCAGATCGGCGCCTACGCCGTTTCTGCGGTCCAGGATCTTCGAGGCAAGGACACCGACAGAGGCGGCCTGGACGGAAGGTTGTTTCCTGCAGTCGACCAGGAGCAGGTCGGAACCGCATCCCATGAGCTTGAGGAATTCGATCTCCATCCGTTCCGTCCGGTTCCAGCTTACATATCGGGATGCGTTTGTCAACGCGATCGCCCTTGAACTTTTCCTCCAAGCGGGTAAGATTCGGGACGGTTCAACCTATGACCGTGTCCATCGTGGATCCAGGGCCTCTCGGCATGCTCCTCTCGGCGCTCCTTCATCTGAAGGGCATCCCGGTCGCATTCCAACCAAGGGCCTCCGCGCCCTGCGGCGGCAGGATCCGCGTGAATCTGCCGGGCGGCAGGCTGCTCGTCGAGGGATTGGATCCGGAGCCGTCCGATGGGGCATCGCCGTTCCTTCTTGCGATGGAAGGCTCCGGTCCCATGGACCGGGAAGCGTTCAAACGCCTGATGGGACGGCCCGCAAGGCCCCAGCAGCCGTCGGTGACCGACCAGGATGCGCCCATGGGCGCTTTCATCAACACCTTGAGGGACGGTGCGGAGCGGCCGGACATCAAGCCCTCCCCATGGGAGACGTGCCTGGTCCTCGCGGAGCCCGTGATGCTGGATGGGGCTTGTGTCGAGCTCGAAGGTCCGGAGGCGGCCGTCGTGGTCCCCCGCGGTTCACGGGTTGCCGGTCTCCTGTCCTCCCTGGGCAGTTTCGGGTTCTCCTTCCATGCCGTCGAGGACATGAGCCCATACCTGGACTCCTATCGGGTGCTGAAGCTCCTGGATCTGCCCGTCGCGATGTGCAACACTACGCGGACGCATTTCCTGTCATTCCCCGAGGGAAGGCAGATTGCCGCCCACGTGCTCGAGGAGGGCCTCCTCGCATGCCGCAAGACGGGAGGGAAGGCGGGGCGGCTGCCGGTTTCGGACCCGACGGAACTGATGCGGCGGATGGGAAGGAACCCCCGCGCCTTCGAAGCGGCCCGATTCCTGCCCGACAGATGCTTCAATCCGGCGCTTCAGCGCCTGATGCGGGGCGGTGTCCTGGATCCCAAAGGACACAATCGGCGCGTCGTGGAAAAGGCCGCGGGCGCGGGATTGAACCTGGAATGGAACTGGAAGCTCTGCCAGAAGGTCTCGAGGATCCATGGCGCCGGTTTTTTCCTGGGACCCGCGGAGCTGCTCGCCGCGATCGGATAGGGGGGGTGCCATGACGGAAGCTTTCCCGCAGAGGGTTGTCAAGGCCGCCGAGGCGGTGGCGCGCAGAACCACAGTGCGGCCGCGCATCGGCATCATCCTTGGATCCGGCCTTTCGGCGTTCGCCGACGCCATGGAAGGGGTCGCAATCCCCTTCGCCGACGTCCCCGGCCTCCCTCCCACGGCCGTGAAAGGCCATCGGGGCTTCCTGAAGGTCTCGGGGGATTGCGTGGTCCTCGGAGGGCGGATCCATTACTACGAGGGACACTCCATGGATGACGTGGTCCTTCCCGTTTTTCTCCTCCACGCCATCGGCGTGCGGACCCTCATCGTCACCAATGCGGCCGGAGGCATCAACCGCGGATTCCAGCCCGGGGATCTCGTGCTGATCCGCGACCACATCAACCTGATGGGCGCGGGTCCCCTGCGGGGGCCCGATACGGGATTGGGACCGCGGTTCCCCGACATGAGCGCGGCCTACTCCCCGGCGCTCCGTGAAAAGGCCCACAAGGCATGCCGGGGACCCATAGCGGAAGGGGTCTACGCCGCGCTTTCGGGGCCATGTTACGAGACCCCCGCGGAGATCCGGATGCTGGCCACCCTGGGCGCCGATATGGTCGGCATGTCCACGGTTCCAGAGGTGATCGCCGCACGTTTCCTCTCGATGGACGTACTCGGCGTATCCTGCATCACGAACATGGCCGCCGGAATCCTTGAGGCCCCCCTGGATCACGCGGAAGTCGTGGCCCGGGGCAAGGAAGCGGCCCCCCGGTTCGCCGCCCTCCTGAGCGGAGCCATCCGTCTCATCGGGGGCGCTTCCGATGAAGGCTGAGGAGCGAATCCTCGCCGATGCCCGCAATGCGATGCGTGAAGCCATTGCCGACGCGGGCGGCAATGAGGTTTTCTTCATAGGAGAGGCGGACTCCGGGGGAATGGTGTTCCGTGCCACTCCGGGCGCCCGGGGACATGCCGAGGCGGTCCCCGTCCTGAATCCCTTCCTGTCCAGGGGCAATGTCGTGCTCCACAACCATCCTTCCGGAGCCCTTTCCCCCAGCGACGCGGACCTGCGGATCGCCTCGCGCCTCGGCAACCAAGGAATCGGATTCTACATCGTGGATAATCCGGTCGAGGAGATCTATGCCGTTGCGGAGCCCGTCGGGACGCGCGAGGCGGTTCCCCTCGATGTGGACCGCCTGAAGGGCCTGCTGGCTCCCTCCGGCCCCCTGAGCCGCATCCTTCCCTCCTACGAGGAGCGACCCGGGCAGGCGGGAATGCTCGCCCTTGTCGCGGAGGCCTTCAATGAAGACGAGTTGGCCGTCGTGGAGGCAGGCACCGGTGTGGGCAAGTCGCTCGCCTACCTCCTGCCCGCCCTCGCTTGGGCCGAGGCGAACGAGGAACGCGTCGTGGTCTCCACGGCCACCATCAACCTGCAGCAGCAGCTGGTGGAGAAGGACATCCCCCTGGCGCGGCGGATCCTCGGCTCGGCCCCGAAGGCCGTGTTGGTGAAGGGGAGGGGGAATTACCTGTGCCGGACCAGGCTCATCGAGGCGATGGAGGAAGCCAGCCTCTTCGAGGAAGCGGATCCGGACCTTGCCGCGCTCAAGGAATGGGCCGACGTCACGGAAACAGGTTCCCGCTCCGACCTTCCGTTCATACTGAAAAAGGAAGACAACTGGTCGAGGGTCTGTTCCGAGTCCGACGTCTGTCTGGGACTGCGCTGCGCGTACCGCGAATCCTGCTTCGTCCTGAAGAGCCGCCGGGAAGCGGCTTCCGCCCGTATCCTGGTGGCCAACCATCACCTCCTCTTCTCGGATCTGGCACTGCGCGTGTCCGGCTCCGGATTCGAGGACACCGCGGTCCTTCCGCCGTTCCAGAGGATCATCTTCGACGAGGCGCATCACGTCGAGAAAAGCGCATCCTCGTTCTTCTCCCGGTCGTACAACCGGCTCCTTCTGGCCAAGTGCTTGGGCAGGATCGTGAAGAAGCGCAAGGGTAGGCTGTTCGGACTCTACGTTTCCCTGCGCGCCGCCCTGGGAAAGAACCGCCTGGTGACGGGAATCCCCAAGGCCGTCGAGGGACTGGAGGAAAAAGCGACGGCCCTCGACGAGGCCAGCTTCAAGCTCATGGGAGAGGCGGGGACGTACCTGTGTCAGGGGGACGCGGAGGTCCCCTTCGACACCGCGATGGCCGCGCCTCTGACGGAGATTGCGGCCGCGCTCCTGGATTTCCTGCATCGTCTGGAAGAGATCACGGAGCGGCTGAGACCCGAGGAAAACGAGACATTGATCCGGGAGCTGCGGATGCAGGCCGCGCGGCTTTCATCCCTCCTGGAGACGCTGCAGGCGTTCCGCGGCCGCGAGGAGAGGGTGGGGAGCGTCTTTTGGACCGCGACGGAGAACACGTCCCGGGGGCAGCGGTTCTGCGGCTTCACGATCACCCCGCTGTCGGTGGCGCCCCTCATGCACGATGCGGTATTCCAGCCCTTCCGGACCGTGGTGTTCACCTCGGCCACCCTGACGGTGGGTGGAAGTTTCTCCTATTGGGCGGGGCGGATCGGCCTCGACGGGGCGGAAGGACGGAAGCCCGTATGCGACACATTCCCGTCGCCTTTCGACTACGGCCGGCGCGTGCTGCTCGCCG